>Ga0181579_10000078_pt1 | contig 62144 bp, 56 predicted proteins | sample 071ome_24_FD_132996 | JGI IMG/M metagenome (GOLD analysis project Ga0181579, IMG submission 132996) | Coastal salt marsh microbial communities from the Groves Creek Marsh, Skidaway Island, Georgia - 071402CT metaG (megahit assembly) | ecosystem: Environmental > Aquatic > Marine > Intertidal...
AGCGGCAAGGTCCCTGTAGTTCGATCCGGTCAGCGCGAATTCGAGCCGTCCGCCGGAGCGGCGCAGGTTGAGACTGTTGGGTTGGCGCAACCGCACATGCGCGCCGGTAATCTGTCTCAGCGGGCGGCGCAGCTCGAGCGCGATCTGTGCCTGGCTGCGCGTGCGTTCCGCCCATGGGGCAAGCGGAGCGACGACCCACACGCGATTGAGATCCCAGCGTCCGACGATCGACATGACGTTTCCGATCTCGCCCTTGTCCTGTAGCGGCCTCAGAATGGCCTCCACCTTGGCCGCCTGCCTGTCCATATAATCGAGCCCGACCCCGTCCGGCCCCTGGAGCATGATGTATAGCGCACCCCTGTCTTCGCGCGGCAGCAGCTCTTCCTTGATGGTTGGGAACAGCACGACAGCGACGGTCGCTGCCGCTGCTGTTCCGCCGACCACCAGCAATCGGGCCGAAAGCGTGAAATCGAGGAAACGCATATAGATGCGCTGCAGCCGGCTGCCGAGCTTCCGGAGCGGGCCAGGCTGGCCGGCGCCTACTCCCTCTTTTCCCGCAGGCAGGCGCGACGCCAGCAACGGGCATAGCGACAGCGCGACGAAGGACGAAATTGCGACTGCGATGGCGAGAACGATGCCGAATTCGGTAAAGAGGCGCCCGGCGTTCGACGGCAGGAAGGCGATGGGCAGGAAGACCGAGATCAGCGTTGCCGACGTGGCGATCACGGCGAAGAACACCTGACGGGTGCCTACGACCGCGGCGGCGAGCGGTTTTAGTCCCAGAGACCGGTGGCGGTGGACGTTTTCGATCACGACAACCGCATCGTCGACGATCATGCCGGTCGCCAGCACCAAGGCCAGGAGAGTCAGGATGTTGATCGAGAAACCGATCAGCCAGATCGCTGCGATGGTACCGATAAGCGCCACAGGAATGGCGGCAGCCGGTATCAGTGTCGCGCGCAGAGACCCCATGAACAGGTAGATCACGGCGAACACGACGACGACCGCAATGCCGAGGCTGGTTACGACTTCGCGCACCGAACCCCGGATGAAGGTGGCGTCGTCCGAGACCTTGATGACCTCCCCATCGTCGAGCCGACGGTTGAGCTTTACGAGCGCCCTATCGACAGCATCCGAAATGGCGATTGTGTTGGACTGCGCCCGACGAATGATTCCCAGCCCGATCACCCGACGGCCGTTCAGCAGACTGTAGCTTTCCGCCTGGGCGGGGCCGTAATAGGCGCGGGCGACATCCCCCAGCCTGACGCCGTCGCGAATTTCGATCGCTTCGATATCGGTCGGACGCCAGACGGAGGCGTTGGCCCGCACCAGCAGAAGCTGGTAATCCGACTTGAAGCTGCCAACGGGCACGTCGAGACTGGTCGATTGCAGCGCCTTTGCGATATCGTCGATGGACAGCCCGTACCGCGCGAGTCTCATCGGTTCCACTACGACGCGCAGAACCTGTTCGCGATTGCCAAACAGAATAACGGTCGCTACGCCGGGTATGGCGGACAGTTCGGCCGTTACGTCGTCTTCCGCCAGCCGCGTCAGCGCCTCCTGAGACAGCCGGTCGCTGACCAGCGACAGCCGGATGATCGGCGACGCGTCCGTATCCGCCTTTACGACGGTGACTTCTTCGACGCCTTCCGGCAGCCGGCGGCGGATTCGGGAAACGGCCTCGCGCACGTCATTTGCAGCGATGTCGAGGTCGACAGTCGGTCCGAACTCCGCACGGACGCGTGCGTTGTTCTCCTCGCTCGCCGAGTTGATCGACTTTATTCCCGAGACCCGCGCCACGGCGCCTTCGATAACACTGGTAACTTCGGCATCCATGGTTTCGGGCGACGCGCCGTCGAAGAAGGCGCGGACCATGACGATCGGCCGGTCGATATCGGGCAGTTCGCGGACTTCCGCGCCGAAAAGGGCAGACAGTCCGGCGATCATGACCAGCAGGTTCACAACGACGACCAGGGTTGGCCTGCGGATCGACAGGTCCGGCAGGTCGCTGAACCGGCCGCTCATGATCTGGTTTCCTTCCGGCGCTTCTGCTCTCCGCGCCGTTTCGGTTCTTCTGGTTCTCCCGCCCGCCGAGGCAAGAGCTTCTGGCCGTCGCGCAGCCCCTGAACACCCTCGACGACAATCAGGTCGCCGGATTCAATCGGCCCATCGACCAGGATACGCCCCTTGTCGCGCCTGACCAGCTTGACGAAAATCTTTTCGGCCTTGCCGGCGTTCGCCCGCCACAGGTAGGCGCCGTCGCGGCTCCATAGCACCGCGACCTCGGCGATGCTGGGATAGGAACCGCCCATGAAGGCGAATTCTACCTCGAACGACGTTCCAGGGCGTATCGAATTGTCGGGATTGGGAATGGCCGCCCGGATCCGAAGCGTACGCGTCTGCTTGGCGATCCGACTGTCCATTGCTGCTATTTTTCCGACGATCCTGCGTTCCGGATCGATCGATGGCCGCACGGCGATCGGGTCGCCCACATTGATGCGCCCGGTGTAATCCTCGGGGAGGTTGAAGTCGATGAGAAGGGTAGAGCGCTCGTCGAGCGTGGCGATCATGGTGGCATCGGTCACCCGGTCCCCGACACTGATATCGGACAGGCCGATCACACCGTCGAAGGGGGCGACAACGACGCGGTCGGCCAGATCCGCCTTCGCCTGCGCATAGCGAACGGTAGCGGTCTCCAGCGCGGTCTGCGCGGAGTCCAGGGCGGTTCCGGTGGCATGACCGGATTTTGCCAGTTTGCGCAGCCGGGCGGCATCCCGTTTTGCCTTTCGGAGTGCGACCTCAGCCAGACGAACAGCGAGCCGCTGATGATCGTCGTCGAGGCGGACGAGAACCTGCCCTTTTGCTACCCGTTGTTCGGGACGAAACCTGACATCGACGACCTCTCCGTCCACCGATGGATGAATGTCGGCGGAGTCCCGTGCGATGCCGGTGCCGACAGCGCGGACGACAATCCGTTCCTGCTTGAGGTCGACGGGCTCGACGATTACGCGTGTGGCGCCGCCGTGACGGGATTTCCCGCCTTTGGACCCTTCGGCCTCCTGCTGACCGCCGAACCAGATCCAGCCGCCGCTGATGGCGGCGGCAAGCAGGGCGGTGATGACGACCTGATATTGCATTCGCATTGCCGGTATCCCGGTCAGGGAACAAAGGAAGCCAGCACTGGGCTGGCGAAGCTCTCGTTAGCGTATAACAGCTATGGAGCCGTTCCAATCGCTACAAAGGGGTGCCTAGAAAAGGCCTTTCCGGACCAGATTCAGCCCGACGATGACCAGAAAGACGAAAACACCCGTCCGGAACCGGTCTTCGGATATGTATCCGCGTACGCGTTCGCCAAGATACATGCCGAGCAGCGCCGGCACCATGGCCAGCGCGGAGACCGGCGCATTCTCCAGCGTGATGCCTCCTTCGCGCCACAGGGCGAAAGTCAGGACCGCTCCCGCGATCATGAACTGGATGCCGATGGCCTGGACAAAGATGTTCTTGGCGAGGCCGATGGCCTGAAAAAAGATGATCAGCGGCGGACCGATGACGCCCGTCGTGCCGGCGGTAAGGCCGGCGCAGCAGCCGGCGAACATCGTCGTCGCGGGACCCGGCGACTCCTTTATCCGGACCTGTACCGCCAGGAGGTTGATCAGCGCGTAGGCCGTAACGATCACGCCGAGGGCAATCATCAGATAGGCGGCGTCGACCCGGTAGAGGATGTAAACGCCGGCAAAGATGCTGGCGCAGGTCGCCGCCAGCAGCAGGGCGAAGCGGCGCAGAAGTTCCATGAACCGTCCGCCGCGGATCGCCTGGAAAAAATTGGTCGCTACGATGGGAACTACCAGCAGCGGGATGGCGACGCGCAGCTCGATGACCTGCGTCATGAGCGTCAGCGCCGTCAGCGGCAGCCCGACGCCTATCAGCCCTTTTACAAGCCCGCCAACAAGAAAGGCGACGCCGACAGTCGCCAGGATCGCAAAATCCACCTTTTTCCCCTGAAGTTTCCGACCGGATGCTTACTCCCGATCCCGCCTTCTGTCGAGCCGTCGGGGTTATCCACAGGCGGCTTTCCGCGATTCGGTGGCCCGCGCTAGTCTCGTGCTAAAGGATGGTCCTTATGCCTTATACCCACCTGACCGACGCCTGTTTTTCCGAGACGATCGGCGAGCACGGCATCGGTCGTGGATGTTTTGACGCCTTGCTGGAGAAGGCGGACGGGGCGCTCGCCATTCTCAGATCCCGATACGAAGACGGTTCGCTGCCGCTCCTCCGCCTTCCAGAGGCGCGGGAGGATCTCGAGAGGCTTGAACCCGTGGCGGCACGCTATCGGGAACGCTACCGCGATGTCGTGCTGATCGGCACCGGCGGCTCCAGTCTCGGCGGGCAGACGTTATGCAATCTTGCCGAGCCCGGAATCAGTCCGCGGCTGCATTTCTTCGACAATATCGATCCGCACTCGCTGGATACGTTGCTAACGTCGATCGATCCGTTGCGGACCGGCTTTCTCGTTGTGTCCAAGTCCGGTTCGACGGCTGAGACGCTGAGCATTTTTCTGATCTGCCTTGCGAAAATGCGTGAATCGCTCGGAGAGGCCGCCGCGGAACATTTTGTCGCTATCACCGAACCCGTCGACAACGTCCTGCGTCGGATCTGCGCGGAACACGGCATCGCGGCGCTCGATCACGATCCCGGCGTCGGCGGGCGCTATTCCGTTCTTTCCCTGACGGGATTGCTGCCGGCCATGATCGCTGGGCTCGACGCAGGAGCCGTACGTGACGGAGCTAAAGACGTCCTTGCATCCGTACTCGGAAATGCCGCCCCGCTGGATGTCGCACCGGCGGTCGGCGCGGCGATTTCGATTGGTCTGGCGCAGGAAAGGAACGTTTCCACGACCGTCCTGATGCCATATGCCGACCGGCTGGCAGATTTGGGCCTTTGGTATCGGCAGCTATGGGCCGAGAGCCTTGGTAAGGATGGAAAGGGTACGACCCCGGTCAAGGCGATCGGGACGGTGGATCAGCACAGCCAGTTCCAGCTCTACCTCGATGGACCGCGCGACAAGATGTTTACCATCGTTATGCTCGATGTGGCCGGAAGGGGAGAGGTTATTTCCCCGGATCTTGCCCGCGATGGGGACCTCGCCTATCTCGCCGGGCGAACGCTCGGCGACCTCATGGACGCGGAACAGCGGGCGACCGCCGAGACCCTGATCAGACATCAGCGCCCGACGCGCATCATCGGGCTGGAAGCGCTGGACGAGCGGGCAATGGGCGCCCTGTTCATGCATTTCATGCTGGAGACGATCATTGCGGCGCATCTGCTGGGGGTCGATCCTTTCAACCAGCCGGCGGTCGAGGAAGGCAAGGTGCTGGCCAGGCGATACCTGTCGGAAAGCGACGGCGGATGACGATCCGCCGTCTGCCCGAGACGACCGTAAACCGGATCGCCGCCGGCGAGGTCGTTGAGCGTCCGGCTTCGGCAGTCAAGGAGCTGGTCGAGAACGCCATAGATGCCGACGCCCACAGGGTCGATGTGACGATCGCCGATAGTGGGCGGAGTGCGATCATCGTCGCGGATGACGGAATCGGCATGGGCGCAGAAGAGCTCGAGCTTGCCGTTGAGCGGCATGCGACCTCGAAACTGCCGGATGACGATCTGCTGGAAATTGCGTCGTTGGGGTTCCGTGGCGAAGCGTTGCCGTCGATCGGGTCGGTCGCACGACTGACCATCGCGAGCCGTCTCCGCGGCGCAGATGAGGCCTGGGAGATCGTTGTCGAAGGCGGACGTAAGAGCGCGGTCAGGCCGTCTTCCCTGGCGCGCGGTACGCGCATCGAGGTCCGCGACCTGTTCTTCGCGACGCCGGCGCGGCTCAAGTTTCTCAAGGGAGACCGGGCCGAGACCGGCCATGTCATGGATGTGGTCAGGCGACTCTCCATGGCACGGCCCGATATCGCCTTTTCGGTCACGGACGAGCGCGGCAAGCGGCTCCGGCTGGAAGAGAGCAATGGCGACCTGCTGGACGCGCGTCTGCGGCGTCTGTCGGACGTGATGGGACGGGATTTCGCCGAGAACGCCTTGCCGATCGATGCCGAGCGCGAGGGCATCCGACTGACAGGTTATGCCGGATTGCCCACCCTCAACCAGGCCTATGCGCGTTCGCAGTACCTGTTCGTCAACGGACGGCCGGTGCGCGATCCGCTTCTGACCGGCGCGGTGCGGGGCGCCTACCAGGACCTTCTGGCGCGCAACCGGCATCCCATGGTCGCGCTCTATCTCGAGCTGTCGCCGCGTGCGGTCGATGTGAATGTTCACCCGATGAAGACCGAGGTTCGTTTCCGCGATGCGGGCCTGGTGCGAGGGTTGATCGTGGGCGCTTTACGTCACGCGCTGGCGGAGGCCGGGCACCGCGCCTCGACCACGGTCGCGAACCAGACGCTCGGTGCTTTTCGGCCGGGGGGCGGTTCGCCCGCAACCAGCGGCAGAGCAGCTACGCATGCCGGCGGTGCCACCGGTGCGGCGCTTGCCGGCTATTACGCGCCGATTCCCGGGCTGGATGCTCTGTCGGCGCGCATGGAGCCGGAAACAGGTATGGCTGAGCGGTCGTCGCCCTACGAGCCGGCTGCGATCCCGGACTCGCAGCCCGACCGCCCGCTTGGCGCGGCGCGGGCGCAGCTTCATGAAACCTATATCGTCGCCCAGACCGAGAACGGAATCGTCATCGTCGACCAGCATGCGGCGCATGAGCGACTTGTCCTTGAGCGCATGAAGGAGGCGATGGCGGCGGGGTCGGTCAAGCGGCAGGGGCTGCTGCTTCCAGAGGTGGTGGAGATGGAGGAAGCGGCCTGCGAACGCGTGCTGGCCCGCGCCGCCGAGTTCGACGAGATGGGGCTCGCCATCGAATCCTTCGGGCCGGGCGCGATCGTCGTCCGCGAGGTGCCGGCTCTGCTCGGAACGACGGATGTGGCGGGGCTGATCCGGGACCTCGCCGACGATCTTGCCGAGATCGGGGAGGGGCTGACGCTCAAGGAACGTCTGGAAGAGGTGTGCGGCACCATGGCGTGTCACGGCAGCGTACGGGCGGGCAGACGTCTCAACGCATCGGAAATGGATGCGCTGCTGCGCCAGATGGAGCAGACTCCCAATAGCGGCCAGTGCAATCACGGTCGCCCGACCTATGTCGAACTGCGGCTGGAAGATATCGAGAAACTGTTCGGTCGACGCTGACGGTAAGAAGAAGGGGGAGAACGACATGCATAAGGTTTCTTTGCCGCAGGCGAGCATCGACCACGTCATGCGGCGTCGCGGAAGGCTGCACGCCTATGACAGTCTGGATCCCGCACGAACCGCGCTGCTGGTCATCGATATGCAGAATTTCTGGTGTCTCGACGGCATGCCGGCCTACTCGCCGACGACAGCGGCGCTGGCTCCCAACGTCAACAGGCTGGCCGAGGCGATGCGCGATGCCGGATCTTCGGTGTGGTGGATCAGGGCCATCTATGAAGGAGCAGCGAAGGACTGGTCGTCCTATATGGGTTATCTGAACCCGGACGACGTCGCGATGGTCATGGCGCATCTCAGCGAAGGGCATGAGGCGTCGGCCGTCTGGGGCGGGATGGACGTCCGGGACGGCGACGAACACGTGGTCAAGACCCGCTTCAGCGCCTTTATTCGCGGCGCATCCGATATCGAGGAAAGGCTTCGGGCGCGCGGCATAGACAGGCTCGTGCTCGTCGGCGTTGCGACCGATGTCTGCGTCGAATCCACCGCGCGCGATGCCTTCATGCTGGATTTCGAAAACATCGTCGTGTCGGATGGCACCGCGACGCGGTCGGACGAGGCGCATAACGCCTCGCTCGGCGCCATGTTCACCCATTTTGCGGACATCATGACCACCGACGAAGTCATTGGGTTGCTGAAGCCATCCGGCAAGGCTGCAGCGGCGGAATAGTCAGCAAACGTTCCTGCGCAGAAAAAGCACCCTCGCGGCGCCGTAGCGCCGTTCGTCGAGCATCGCGAAACCCTCCGGCATGTCGAACGGCTCCTTCGCAGCCAGTTCCACGACACAGAGGGCGTCTGCGGAAATCCAGCCTGCTTCCGACAGGGAGAGGAGGGCGGGAGCGCCCATGTCCTGACGGTAGGGTGGGTCGAGCAGCACCAGAGAGCAGGGTTCTGCCGCGCGGACAGGACTGAGGCAGTCTCCGGCAAGCAGGGAAACTCGGCCCTGTTCGCCGAGCGCCGCGATATTGGCGCGGCAGCATTCGAGTGCTTCCCGGTCGCGTTCCATCAGCGTGACGTGCAAGGCGCCGCGCGACGCCGCTTCCAGCCCTAATGCACCGGTGCCCGCGAACCCGTCAAGCACGCGCGCATCTGTTACCCAGTCCCGGCCACCGAGTTTCGATCCGCCCTGAGTAAGGATGTTGAACGCGGATTCGCGCACCCGGTCGGCGGTGGGGCGAAGGGAACGTCCTTCCGGCGCGAGAATTACACGTCCGCTATGGGTTCCGCCGACGATCCGCATTCTTATTCTGTCCTGGACGTTTATACGGCTTGCGGTCCGGTTTCTTCGGGCGCAGTCGGGGTGTCGCCGCGCCGCCGGTCTGCTCGGCGACGACCTTGGCGCTCACTTCGTCTACCTCGCCACGCACCAGCTTGCCGAGCTGGAACGGCCCGTACCCGATCCGGATCAACCGGTTCACCCGATATCCGAAATGTTCCATGACGCGGCGGATTTCGCGGTTCTTGCCTTCCTGCAGCGCGACGCTGAGCCAGCTATTGTCGCCGCGGGCGGAATCGAGCCGCGCCTGGATCGCGCCGTACCGCACGCCTTCGACTGTCACGCCATTGGCCAGCGCCGCCAGCGCCTGATCGTCGGGGTTGCCGAATACGCGTACCCGATAGCGACGGGTCCAGCCTGTCGAGGGCAGTTCGAGCCGGCGCGCGAGTTCGCCGTCATTTGTCAGAAGCAGGAGACCTTCGGAGTTTATATCGAGCCGTCCGACAGACATGACGCGTGGCATGTCGGATGGCAGATTGTCGAACACTGTGGGCCGGCCTTCGGGGTCGGAGGTGCTGCACACCTGGCCCGGGGGCTTGTAATAGCGCCAGAGGCGTGTCCGGTCCGGCGCGGCGACGGGCTTTCCGTCCACCATGATACGGCTGGCATCGGTCACCAGCGTCGCGGGCGTGTCGATTTTCCTGCCGTCGACCCTGACCCGGCCGTCCGCGATCCAGCGTTCCGCCTCGCGCCTGGAGCAAATGCCGGCGCGCGAAAGCCGCTTGGCGATCCGTTCGCCTTTTTCTTCGGTGTCTGTCATGTGTCCAACGCGGCTTCGATGAACGCCCTGAAAATCAGCGCGTCGCCCGGATCGATGGAGAATTCCGGGTGCCATTGCACGCCGAGGCAGAACCGCCTGCCCGGTAACTCGATCCCTTCGATGACGCCATCCGGTGCGACGGCATTTATTACGACATCCGGTCCGATAGCGCGAACGGCCTGATGATGGGCGCTATTGACCGACATTCTTTCCGCTCCGGTAATCGCCGCGAGCATCGTGCCCGGAGTTACTTCGACATCGTGGCCCGATTCGTCGCGCGGGTTGGGTTGTTCGTGCGCAAGGGCGTTTTCGATCTCGTCAGGGATATGCTGGATCAACGTACCGCCCAGCGCGACGTTGAGGAGCTGCTGGCCGCCGCAGATGCCGAGCAACGGCATGTTGCGCGCGACCGCGCCGTTGGTGACAGCCAGTTCGAATGCGGTGCGGCGGTCCTTGGTGACAACGGTTTCATGCCGATCAGGATCGCCGAACAGGGCAGGGTCCACGTCGAACGCGCCGCCGGTAATCACCAGACCGTCGATTTCATCCAGATAGCTCTCGGCCAGGTCAGGTTCATGCGGCAACGGTACGGGAAGCCCGCCGGCAGCCGCGACCGCGCCGCAATAGTTTTCCCGGACCGCGTACCAGGGAAATTTCGAATAGCCGCCGGGCTCTTCTGAATCGAGTGTGATGCCGATAAGGGGACGAGACATGGTTCTATTCTATCGGAATCGTCTCTCAGGGGCGGAAAGAAATAGGGCGTCCACCGAATAGCGGACGCCCTGAAATTCAGCCCGATTACAGGCCGGTTACTTTTTCTTCGACTTGTCGAAGCCGAGAATGCCGGCGAGTTTCCTGGCAACGGCCTTGTCGACGTTGAAAGCCGCATTGACGACCTTCACGTTGTCCCGCCAGGTGCGGGCATCGACTGGCACCTTGCGCTTCGCCGCTTCGGCCAGCATTTCCTTGTCTTTCAGGAGGTCGGAAAACGCCTTGCGCATCACCTCGACCGTCGCCTTTGGCGTGCCGGGCGGCAGGTAGAAGGCCTGACCGATATTGAAGCCAACCTCTAGCAGGCCCAGCATCTTGCTGTTCATATCGCCCGTTACGATATCGCGCAGCTTCGGTACGTGTGCCACTTCCGGCCGGACCGGGCCGATGGTCGCGAAAATCTTGACCTTCTTGTCGCGGATCCAGTGAGGTTTGGCGCCGAGATAGCCTGAATAAAAGTTACCGCGTCCCTGAACCTCGCCGCGTTCCATGGCAAGATTGATGGCGCCGCCGCCCTTGTAGCCCTTGATGAGCTTGTATTTGGTGCCGACCGCCGCGTTCAGAAATGTCGGGAGCTGGAAGTTGATCGAGCCGACGCCTGAAGCCCCCATAATGACTTCCGTCTTTTTCTGTTTTTCGATGGTGTCGGCAGCGACGTTATGCCAGACCGCCAGCGTATAGGTTCGCACTGAGAGCGTACCCAGCCATTCGAGCGTACGTGGGTCGAAACGGACCTTGCGCATCAGCGGAATGATGACGGAACCGGGATTGATCTCGGCAAGGACAGTGCCGTCCTTGGGCGCTGCCTGCGCCATGAAATTTGCGGCCTTGACCCCGCCGGCGCCGGGCCGGTTCTGGACCACGACATTGGGGTTGCCGGGCAGGTGTTTTCCGATATGGCGCTGCACGAGTTGCCCGTAGAGATGGAAAGTGCCTCCGCTGCCCGACGGCACGACAACGGTGACGGTCTTGCCCTCGAACATGGCGTTCGCGGGCGCGGACATGGTGACCGCGGCCAGAGCCGCGGCGGCGATCACGCCTGTCTTTATGGTTCGATCGGTCATGTCTTTCTCCAGTCTGGAAGTGTGTTTCAAGAATTCTGCCTCTAGTACTTCAGTACCTTGGAGGCCCGATGAAGGATTTCCTTCGGTGTATTCATGACCTCCTCGATATTGGCCTGAACCTCTGCGCCGGAGAGCGGTGCAAGATCCATCTTGCGCTTGGCGGCATCGGCCAGGAAGCCGGCGTCCTTCATTGTGGCGTCGAACGCTTTGCGCAGCGCCGCGACCTGTTCCTTTGAGGCACCGGGCGGGAAGCCGACGATGCGGGCCATAGTGACTGGCGCTGAAACCAGCTTGGCGACGGCGACGTCTTCAGGCTTCACCAGCTCATGGATCAGCGGCACGTCCTTCAAGGCGTCCAGACGGCGCAGACCGGCCTGCGCCAGCACCGTGATTCTCTTGTCCGCGATCCATTCCGGCTTGATCGTGTTCCAGCTCTGCCACGAACCGCCGCGGCCATCCGCTTCGCCCTTTTCCATGGCAAGCGTCATCTTGCGGGTGCCGACATAGCCAAGGACGATCTTGAATTTCGTGCCGAGCAGCGAGTTCATCAGGGTGGGGTAAATGTATGTTTCGGAACCCTTGCCCGACGCAGCAATAACGACCTGTTTCTTTGTCGCGTCCTGCCACGAGGTGGCGACCTTGGACAGTACGGTGACTGCGCTATTGAGCTCGGCCATGTTGCCGATCCAGTGCATCTTGCTCATGTCGAACTTGATGCCGCGCGGGCGGATCATCTGAAACAGCGGATGGGTCCAGAAAGGCATCAGGAGGGTCGAACCGTTTTTGGGCGCGGCGTTGTAGACGTAATTGGACGCCTTCACGCCGCCGGCGCCGGGCATGTTGACGATCAGGATGTTCGGCTTGCCCGGAATGTATTTTTCCATGTGGTGGGCGAGCGTCCGGGAATAGAGGTCGTATCCGCCGCCCGAACCTGCGCCGATAATGAAGCGGATCGGAATGTTCTTGTAGAAATCGGAAACGGCGTCGGCGCTGGCAGGGCCGGCAACGGCGGTGCCGGCAATCGCGATGGCGAGTACGGATGACAGTCTTCTGATCATGTGAACCTCCTCAATAAGAACCTGATCGCCCATGAAAAGGGCTTGCTGGAAAGACTAGGCAAATTACGGCTATTTGCATAGGCCGGGAGCACAGAACGCGGCGGCAGTTGCACTGTGCGCATTCGCGTCTCAAAATCGCTTTCAGCAAGAACTTCACTCGCAGGAATTTCACTCAGGGGAGTCTCCAATGGCGTTTTCAAGCTGGCGCGGCATCGTCGGAATCATCAAGCCCACCATGCGGCCCGGCGGGCTGGAGGACATGATCCGCCTGCTGCCGGAAGGGATCGGCGTTATCCCGCTTTTCAATGACATCCGCCGCGGCGATCGCACGGAATTCAAGGAAGTCATGGAGGATTACGACAAAAAGGTCGCGGTTCTGGCGGAACAGGGCTGCGACGTGATCCACCCGGAAGGCGCGCCCCCCTTCATGGTGATGGGGCTCGACGGTGAGGCAAAGAAAATCCGCTCTTGGGAGAAGCAGCACAAGGTGCCGGTCTTCACTTCGGGCACCAACCATATCGCCGCGTTACGGGCGCTGGGCGTCAAGCGCATGGTCGGCGCCAGCTATTTCCGGGGCGAGATCAACCAGACGTTTTCGGACTATTTCACCGCTGCGGGTTTCGATGTGCTCGATTTCCAGGGCATGGATGTCGATTTCAACCAGGCGCAGAATCTCTCCTCGCACCAGGTCTACGCCTTTATCAAGGAGCTGGTCCTTAAGAGCCGGAAGGCTGAGGGCATCTACATGCTTGGCACCGGCTGGAAGGTGCTCGACGTGATTCCGCTGCTGGAGCAGGACCTCGGCATTCCCGTGGTGCATCCGGTGCCGTCGCGCGTCTGGGAGTTTCAGAAGCGTCTGTCGATCCACGAACCGCGCGAGGGGTACGGGCAACTGCTCGCCGAGATGCCTCCCATGAAAAAGAAATAGGGGCGCTTCAGAGATGTCGCGCGCGCAGTCCTATATGCAGGTCGCGCTCGACGAGGCGGCCGAGGCGGCGCTCCGCGACGAGGTGCCTGTCGGCGCCGTTGTCGTCGACGGCGAAACCGGCGAAATCCTGGCCGCCGACGGTAATCGCACCGAAGAGCTTCGCGACGCCACCGCCCATGCCGAGATGCTGGTGCTGCGCGAGGCCGCCCGTAGATACGGCGGGGCGCGACTGCTTGGCTGCGATCTCTACGTCACGCTTGAGCCCTGCGCCATGTGCGCTGCGGCGATCTCCTTCGCGCGAATCAGGCGGCTCTATTTCGGCGCGCTGGACGCCAAGGGCGGGGCGGTCGAACACGGCCCCCGCTTTTTCGATCAGCCCACCTGCCACCATCGCCCCGAATGCTATGGCGGCATCGACGAGGTGAGGGCATCGGCCATGCTCAAGGAATTCTTTCAGGCGAAACGTTGACTGCAGGGCGCCAGACGCCGTGCTGTGGATAGTAACCGCCTGTTTACGCTTATCCTTTACCCAAATTTCAGCTGGGTTTCGCATTTTGCCGACCGGTGTGGGACAGGTAGGAAAAGGAACGATGCGGGATACATTGCGTGATGCCGGGCGGAATTTTGCCGGCTTGCTGATCGGGCTTTCTCTTGCGACGGTGGCGTCTGGTGCCGTTGCGGGCGACGACGAAGAAGCGGCCGCGAAGGCGAAGGCTGCAGCCGAGGCTGCGGCAAAAGAACTCCACAGTATTTCCGTCTTCAATTTCGTGCAGGACTGGCGCGGTCGGGGCGGTGCGGTTCCCGTGCTCGTGACGATGAAGGTTCAGGGTGGCGAAGCCCTCGACATCTTCTGCAACAACGTTCCGCGCGTTCAGGCTCGAATCCTGCAGGCGGTGCTGAATGGGACGCAGCGCGGGGCTGCGCGACGGCACGGCATTGGATCGTTGAAAACGCCGCTCCACCGGGAGATGGCGCGGCTGTTTCCGGAAAAATCCGTCAGGTCTCTCGATATGAGAATCGGGCGGACGCCGTCGGAGTTCGCCAAGGACATTCAGGGCACGACCGACGCTTGCCGCGCGCTCAAGAGCTAAGCCGAAACCAAAAAGGGCGCCGACCGAAATCGACGCCCTTTAACTTCAGTACGATTGGAAGCTTCGATCAGTCGTCCTTGAAGCCGTATTCCTTCCAGCGCGCGTTGACGAAGTCCATGTCTTCCTTGTGCGGCGCGACGGTCGGCGGGTAACGCTCGCCGTTGTACTGTTCCTCGGGCTCGAAATCGAGGTTGACGGTCGCGTCGATCAGCACGCGGCACCACTTGCCGGTGCCGTAGAGCAGGGGATCGCGATCCTTGAGCCGTGTCGAGGGATCCAGCAGCGAGCCGAACGTCCCCGGGAAGAACACGATGTCGTCCTCGGCGGCGTTGACGCGGTAGGCGAAGGCCCAGTCGACCGCAGCGTAATCGCGGATATCGATATCCTCGTCGACCACCCAGATGTGCTTGTAGCGCAGATGTGCCGAGTTCGAGCCCCATATGGCGGCGGCGGCCTGCTTGGCCTGGCCGCGATAGGTCTGGTGGAGCTGGATGAACAGCGTTGTGCCGTTATTGGCCGGCGAGCAGTGCACGTCGGTTACACCCGGCACGCCGGCGCGTTCCAGCACGTTCCACGCGACGCCGGCGCGCTGCACCGACGACATGACGCTGTTCTCGTTCAGCATCTTGGGCAGCGTGCCTTCCAGCGTGCCCTGGAGAACCGGCTTGTTGCGATGCGTAATGGCCGTCACCTTGGTGACATGCTTCGGGCCCGCGTCGCCGCCGAAATAGCCCGGATATTCACCGAAAGGTCCTTCCATTTCGAAGGTCGCCGGGTCCGGGTCGATATAGCCCTCTATCACCAGTTCGGCGCTGGCTGGCACCATGATGTCGCAGGTTTCGCACTTGACCAGTTCGACGGGCTTGCCGCGGATCGCGCCCATAACGTCATATTCCGAAACCCCGGTCGGCACCGGCGCCGAGGCGCAGAAGGGCAGGGACGGTTCCCAGCCATAGACATGAGCCACTGGCATCTTCATGCCGCGATCGGCCCATTTCTGGAAATGCACGCCCCAGTTCTGGGCGCGCCATAACAGGACAGGCAGCGTGTCCTTCTGGCCGATCATGCCGCGATAGATGCCGAGATTATGGACGCCGGTGTCCGGGTCCATCGTCACGGTGGCCTGGAAGGTGTTGATATAGCGGCCACCGTCCTCGCGATGCCATTTCGGCACCGGGAAGTCGTTCAGGTCGATCTCGTCTCCGGTGACGATGTTTTCCTTCACCGGGCCGGTCTCGAGCTCGACGGGCGCGACGCGCTGGCCCATGTAATAGCGGGTCGCCTGAATCAGGTCGCGGGCCGGCGCATCCTTGGGCAGGCCGAGCGTCATGGCGAGCCGCGTATAGTTCGACATCGCACCGGTGAAGAGCTGGCTGCAGCGCGCGCCGTCCTCTTCCTTGTAGCCCTTGATGTTCTTGAACAGGACCGCAGGACCGTGGCCGGTGCCGAACGCCTTGCGGGCGATGGTGCCGATCTCGCAGTCCCAGTCGACCTCGACGTCGATTTCCTGGATTTCCTCTTCCTGCCGGAGCGCTTCGATCCATTCGCGCATGTCGCCGAAGGCGCGCGGCTGAAGCCGGTTGGAGACCCCGCCGAAGGCGTCGATGTCGTTGTTGTTAGCCATTTTCCACCCTGTATGCTGCTTCCATACGGTACCGTATGGTGTTGATAATCGCGCATTTGCGCGCCGTCAACCGGCGGAGTCTGTTCCCCTATGCGCGTGTTCAGATTCTGATCGGCGGGTCGTCGGGCGGCTCTCCCCACTTGTCGAGACCGAGCTCTTTCCACTTGTTACGGACAACGGCGGAATCGTCCGGCAGCGGATGAACCGTCGGCGGGTAGCGCCTTCCGTCCTCATTCAGCTCGTAATCGAGATTGATGGTGCAGTCCATTAGTACGCGGTGCCATTTACCTGTGCCGAACAGGTGAACGTTCGAATCGCGCGTCCGGACGCTGGGATCGAGCCCGGCACCCCAATTCGCGGGATACACAATGAGGTCGTCTTCGCCGGCGTTGAACCGCCAGGCCATCGCCCAGTCCACAGCTGCGTAATCGTGGACGTCGATATCGTCGTCCACCACTGTGACATGCTTGTAGCGCACGTGGCTGGCCGAGTTGCCCCACAGCGCCGCAGCGACCTGCTTGGCCTGGCCGCGATAGGTCTGGTGGATTGAAACGACTGTGTTGATGCCGGCCTGGATCGGGTGACCGAAGACATCCGTGACGCCCGGGACGCCTGCTGTTTCGAGTGCGTTCCACGCGGTCGCCGAGCGATGAATCGAGCTCATGACCGGGTTTTCGCCGAACGAACCGGGGATCGCACCCTCAATCGTGCCGCGCAGGATCGGACGGTCGCGATGTGTGATGCATGTGATCTGGGCGACGTGCTTTTTCGAGTGCTCCGGTGCGTAGTAGCCGGTGAACTCGGCATAGGGACCTTCTTCCTCGAAGGTCGAGGGGTCGGTGGAAACCCAGCCTTCGATGACGATTTCCGCTGAGGCCGGCACCTTCAGCGGCACCGTCTCGCAATCGACAAGTTCGACCGGTTCGCCGCGGATGGCGCCCATCACATCGTATTCCGAGATGGCCCGCGGGATCGGTGCACCAGCGGTAAAGCCCATGGAGGGCTCCCAGCCGATCACGAAGGCGACCGGCATGGCGTCGCCGCGCTCCATGTGCTTGCTGTAATGGGTGCCCCACCCCTGGGCTCGCCACAGCAAGAGACCGATGCGGTCCTTGTCGAGCATCATGCCACGATAGGTCCCGATATTATGTACTTCGGAATCAGGGTCGCGTGTCACGCAGCCGGCATAGGTATTGATGTAACGTCCGCCATCGCCGCGGTTCCATTTCGGAACCGGGAATTTGGCGAGATCGATATCGTCGCCCTTCAGGATGTTCTGCTTCACGGGCCCGGTTTTTACTGTCACCGGCTCGATGCGTTCCGAAAAGATGTAGCGGCAGATCTGTACCAGGTCGCGCACCGGCGTTTCGCGCGGCAGGCCGAACATCATCGACAGGCGGGAAAAACTCCCCTGACCGCCGGTAAAGACCTGACCGGAAACCGCGTCCGGCCCGTTATAGTCCTTGATATTGTTGAAAAGGAACGCAGGCCCGTAGCCGGTTCCCTGTCCCATGCGGACAATGGTGCCGAGCTCGACATCCCAGTCCACTTCGGAATTGACTTCGAGAAGCTCGCCTTCCTTGCGAAGGGCGTCGATCCAGCCCCTCAAATCACCATATGCCGCTGGTGTCCGGTCGATCTGTTCAACCACGAAAAAAATCCTGTGCGTCAGTTTGCAGGCGCTTTTCTTAGGCCAATACGCCGGATTCGTCCAGTTTGTATAGATTGATTTAATATTGAACGCAGCATGCCCGGGAAGCGATTGACCGATGCGCCCGCAAAATTTACCGTCAGAACGGGTGATCAAAGAAACGGATTTCTGAAATGCCGAACATTCTCAGCCAGCAACAGATTGACTCCTACAATCAGGACGGATTCGCCGGTCCGTTCGACCTTTTGACGCCGGATGAAGCAAGGACCCTGCGTGACAAGGTCGAAGAAGTCGAAGGCGTTATGGGCGACCAGATCCAGAAACGCTGCAAGATCAAGGCGCATCTTCCGTTTCCGTTCCTGTGCGACGTCATTTCGCACCCGAGGCTGCTCGACATGGTCGAGGATATCATCGGGCCGAACATCCTGTGCTGGGGCTCCAGCTTCTTTCAGAAAGAGGCGAACGATCCGGGTTTTGTGTCCTGGCATCAGGATTCGACCTATTACGGTCTGGAGCCGCCGGATACGCTTACTGCCTGGATCGCGATTTCCGAGGCGTCTCTGGAAGCGGGCTGCATGAAATTCATTCCCGGCAGCCATAATCAGGGCATATACGAGCACGAAGAGTTCAAAGGCGGTGACAACCTTCTGTCGCGCGGCCAGACGATTCTGGGGATCGAAGAGGAAAAAGCGGTCCCCGTTCCGCTCAAGGCCGGCCAGTTTTCCTTTCACAAGGAAGACACGGTGCATGCATCGGAACCAAACCGGACGAATGACCGGCGGATCGGCCTGTCGATCCACTACATCGCGCCCAATGTCCGTGAGACCAAGTTTCCCGGCGCGTCGGCGATGGTGCTGCGGGGGACCGATACCGAAGGGCACTGGGGCGTCGATCCGATGCCGCAGAAGGACTGGGACCCGGATTGTCTTGCCGAACTCGACCGGACCTGGGCGCTCTATCAGACGGCCCCGGGGGAACGGGACGAAGTCGCCTGAGTTGATATTTGGCCAATCGTGTTGACCTGCCGTAGTGTCCAAGTACAGTTCTGCGTCGGTTAAATTCATAACAAGCAAGGGAGAGATCCATTATGAAATTTTCAGCTATTGTGCTGGCTGCGGTCGCTACGGCGGCCCTGTCGGTGCCGGCATACGCCCAGACGGTCTATGCCATCGGAACCAACAAGCAGGGGTCGCTGGCCTACAGCTCGGGCACCGCGATTTCCAAGCTGATGAACCTCAAGGGCGGCGTGAAGATGCGTGTTCGTCCGGGCGGCGGTTCGTTCTCTATCGTGCCGCAGATGAATTCGGGCGCGATCGATTTCGGCATCAACAACGCTGCTGAATCGCGCTTTGCCTATACAGGCACCGGCACGTTCGAAAAGAAGGGCAAGATGCCGAATTTCCGGATGGTGGGCGTGATGTTCCCGCTCAGCTCCACTCTGGCGGTGCCCAACGATTCCAAGATCAAGACGATCTGCGACGCCAAGGGCGCGCGTATGGGCCATAAGTTCACCGCCCAGACCATATTGCAGCTCACGCAGTCGGCGCTGCTGGCGACCTGCGGCCTGACGCAGGAAGACATGGTGAATACGCCTTACTCGCGTTACGTGCCGTCGGGCGACGACATGGCGCGCGGCAAGCTCGATATCGCGATCATCCCGCCGGGAACCGCGGCGTCGAAGAAACAGCATGCCATGCTGCGGTCGCGCGGCGGCCTTCGTTTCCTGGCGGTCGACGATTCGCCCAAGGCAGTTGCCGGCATGCAGAAATGGTATCCCGAGGCCTACATTACGACCATCAAGCCGTCCAAGCGGACTCCCGGCGTTCTGGGCCCGATCAAGATCATGACCTATCCCTTCTTCCTGACGGCAGGCGCCCATGTGCCGGCAGAAGTGGTCTATATGATCATCAAGACCATGGCCGCGAACAAGAAGGAACTCGCGAAATCGCACGGCGCCTTCAACGGCTTCAACGCCAAGAAGATGTATTACAAGAACACCATCGTGCCGTATCACCCCGGTGCGGAGAAGGCCTACAAGGAAATGGGCGTGATGTAATCGTCTCCTGCAGGGCGGGTCCGGTTCTCCGGGCCCGCCGCGGGACCCTGTCATGACCGATGCAACCGAACAGGCTGCCGCCCCGCCCGAGGGTGTTCTCGTCGACCGCGCGACGCGCATTGCCGGCGGCATCATGGTTGCGCTCGGCGTTCTCTGGGCTATCGAAGCCTATCGATGGTTCGGTCTGACCTTTTTCGGTCAGCAGCTTCTTGCCGCCGCGTGGGGGCTATCGTTCTTTATCGTATTTTTGCGCTACAGGGTTCAGCGGACCGAGAAAGCCAGACCGCCTCTCTACGACTGGATCTGCGCTATCGTCGGCCTTCTGACTATGGCATGGGTCGCTTTCGATTACGAACGTCTGTCGGAGGAATACGGCGACCGGACGTTCGAAGCGCTCGTTATCGGTTGCATAACGGTCGTTCTCTCGATCGAGGGCGTTCGCCGCACCGCAGGGCATGCATTCTTCGGCGTGGTCGTCTTTTTCATGGTCTATGCGATGTTCGCCGATCAGGTCGGCGGCGATCTCAAGGGGCTCACGGTACACTGGGATGCGCTGGCGACCGATCTCGGGCTCGATGCCGGCGCGGCGCTGGGACTGCCGCTTAAAATCTCGGTCGAGGTCGTCCTGATCTTTATCTTCTTCGGTCAGCTTCTGGTGAGTTCCGGCGGCGGCCGATTCTTTATCGATCTGGCGATGGCCATGGTTGGTCATCGGCGCGGCGGTGCGGCCAAGATTTCAGTAATCGCCAGCGCCTTCTTCGGATCGATCTCCGGCAGCGCCATTTCCAACGTCGCCTCGACCGGCGTTATCACCATCCCCCTGATGCGTCACGCCGGCTATTCGGGCGTCAATGCCGGTGCGATCGAGTCGGTGGCCTCCACCGGTGGGCAGTTCATGCCGCCGATCATGGGCGCCGCGGCCTTCCTGATGTCGGAAATTCTTGAAATTCCCTATACCGACATCGTCGTCGCGGCGCTGGTCCCGGCGTTGCTGTACTATTTTGCGGTCTTCGTGATGGTCGATCGGGTCGCCGCCAAGGACAAGGTCGGCCATGTAGACGAGGATCTGCCCCGCCTGCGTACTGTGCTGTTCGAAGGCGGACACTTCCTCTTGCCTTTTGTCGTGCTGATCTACGCGCTGTTCTGGCTCTGGGCCGAGCCGCAGCAGGCGGCGATGTATTCGGCGGCCGCCGTCGTCGTACTCGGCTTCGTCCGCTCCTATCGCGGCGAGAAGATGACGGTCACGAAGCTGGTCGACTCGTTCGGCGGCGCAGGCCTTGTCATGGTCGAGCTTGTGTTCGTGGTCGTCGGCGCCGGCTGGGTCATGTTCATCCTCAATACGACCGGGTTGGGCGAAGGTTTTACCCTGTTCCTGCTCAGGCAGGCGGGCGACAGCCTGTTCCTCCTGCTGCTGATCGCGGGCTTCGCCTCCGTCATTCTCGGCATGGGGATGCCGACATCAGCCGTGTACCTGCTACTAGCCGCGATGATCGCGCCTGCCATAGCGGAGGCCGGCGTAGAGCCCATCTCGGCGCATATGTTCATCCTCTATTTCGGCATGATGTCGATGATTACGCCGCCGGTGGCGCTCTGCGCCTTTACTGCCGCGTCGTTGACGCGAGAGGACCCGATGCGAACCGCGATGCGGTCGATGATGTTCGCCTGGGTCGCGTATATCATCCCGTTCCTGTTCTCCTATTCGCCCACATTGCTGCTGCAGGGAGAATGGCAGGACACGCTGATTGACGTGACGACCGCCTGTATCGGCGTCTATTTCGTCTCAACCGCGTTCGTCGGCTATGCGACCAGCGCGATGAATCCCGCCATGCGGGTTGCGCTCGCGGTCATCGGGCTGGGCGCCATGCTGCCGCATTCTCTGGCCGACTGGGTCGTCTACGTGAATCTGGGATCGGCCGTAATCGGTATTCTCTACCTGGCCCGGAATTTCGTCGCGTCACGCAAGGCTGTCCCGGGCGCGGCAGAATAAATAGCTCAGACCTCCGGGCGTTCCCGCACGAGGCTGCATCCCTTTTCATATATTTCTTCCGGCCACGGTACCGATTTCCGGGCGATAGTGTCGAGCGACACACAGATCTGGTCGTTGATGGCGCAGATCTCGTCGGTAGAGATATCGATCATCACCGCCCAGACATGCAGGCTCTTCGGCGTGAAGTTGATCAGGCAGGATCGGACCTGGATCAGGTCGCCCGGCAGGATCTCCCGCCGGTAGGAAAAATTCTCCGTCACTGCTGCCATGCCTCGGTCATTCTCGCGCATGTATTGCGGCGTGATGCCCGCGAGCGTGAAAGTGCAATAGGCAGATTCGTTGAAGGCGCGGCTGTAGTAGCGGACATTGGCATGTCCCATATGGTCGGTTTCCATCGGATAGAACATGCCCTGGTAGGAAATCAGGAAATCCGAAAATCGTTCCAGCGGCGACACTTCAGACGACATCATTCAGCTCTCAATACGCACCCGTATGGTCGGGCGCGGACTATAGCCGGGGCGAGAAGAGTGTCAAATTTTCGGCTGCACCGGCTTACACCACAGGCGAGCGCCCGCCATCAACATTGATCGACGTGCCGGTGATGTAACCCGCTTCTTCGGATGCGAGAAAACAGGCGATATTGGCAAACTCCTCGGTTTCGCCGATGCGTCCGATGGGGATGTTGCGGGAATCCACCATGTTCTGAAGGAATTCATCGTAAGTCGCTTCGGGCTCCCGTTCCTGGTGCAGTTTTACCCACTGGTTGGACTTGATAAACCCGACCAGCAGGGCGTTGCAGAGAACGTTGTGCGGCGCGCCGTCGCCTGCCAGCACCTTGGTGAGAGCGAGACCCGCCGCGCGCGACACCGCCGTGGGCGCGCCGGTCGGCGGCGGCGCCTTCGCGCCGGTATTGAGCACGTTGATGATCCGGCCCCAGCGTCGTTCCTTCATGCCGGGCAGCGCGAGCCGCGCGAGCCGTATCGCGGCGAACAGCTTGAGATCGAAATCCTCCTGCCATTCGGCGTCGGTGATCTCCTCGAACTTCTTGGCGCGCGAGGTGCCGGCATTGTTGACGAGGATGTCGATCTTCCCCAGCGCGCCCAACGCGTCGGCGAAAGCGGCTTCCGTCGCTACCGCGTCCAGCAGGTTGCAGGAAATCGCACAGACCTTGCCGTTGCCCGCCGCGTCGATCTCCGATTTCGCAGATTCCAGCGCCTCGGGATCGCGCGCCAGGATGGCGATGTCGGCGCCCGATTCTGCGAATTTCAGCGCCATCCCCTTGCCGAGCCCCTGGCTGCCGCCGGTGATGAGGGCCGCTTTTCCGTCCAGTCTGATGTCCATGCCTATGTCCGTTCGTTGTCGTTTGTCCGACGCTATTCTACGCTGCCCACCCAGAAGCTTCGACGGAGGAATCGATGATCGGTCAGCTTGGCGTATCGTCCAACACGATTTGCGCACACCCTGTAATGCGGCAGATGCTGCTCGACGCCTGGCCCGACGCACGCCTGTGGGACGGGGAACGCATCACCGACGAGGACGTTCTGATCGAGTATCTGTCGGGATGCGATGCGGCGATCGTCGGATTCGAACCGCTGACCGATCGGGTGCTCGCTGCGCTTCCCGACCTGAAGGTCGTCAGCAAGTTCGGTGCCGGGTGCGAGACCATCGATTTCGATGCGCTGAAGGCGCACGGCGTCCGGTTCGGCTACACGTTCGGCGTCAACCGGCTGGCGGTCGCTGAACTCGCCATCAGCTTTATGATCGCCGGGCTGCGTTACGTGACGCCGCTCAATCAGTCGATGCGCGCGGGCGAACGGCCGCGCAACAAAAACGGGCTGCTTCTCACCGGGCGGACGGTCGGCATCCACGGCTGCGGCAATATCGGCAAGGAACTCGTCAGGCTGCTGAAGCCGTTCGACTGTAAAATCATCGCCTGCGACGTGCGGGATTATCCCGGGTTCTATGCCGACAACGGTATTGAAGCTGTTTCGTTCGACGATCTTCTGGAAAGGTCGGAGGTGCTGACGCTGCATCTTCCCAAGACGCGCTCAACGCGCGGACTCTATTCGCGAGAGGTGCTGGAAAGGCTTCCGGCCGATACGCTGCTGATCAATACCTGCCGGGGCGAGATCGTAGATGAGGACGCGCTGGCGGACCGGCTGGAATCGGGTGCCCTAAAGGCAGCCTGTTTCGATGTGTTCGGGATCGAACCGGCGGAAAACGACCGGCTCCTGAATCTGCCGAATTTCCTGGCAACCCCGCATATCGGCGCAAGCGCGGAAGAAACCCGCGTCGCCATGGCGCAGGCCGCGCTCAACGGGCTGGTCGAGAACGAACTGGTTGAGCCCGAGAAGTATTACGAGAATTAAGGGGTGGCTTCCCCTTAGTCCCTGAACTCTTCGCGCAGATAATCCAGCCGCAGCAGAACCTCGCGGTCGGTGAGCTGGAACAGCCTGGCATCCCGGCTCTTCGCCCGGTGGTTGATCCAGTGGCCGCGCGGCAGGCTGAAAATGTCGTTTTTCTTCCAGGACAGTTTCGTTTCGCCGACCTGGGTTTCTCCATCGCCCTCGACGACAAGACACATCATGTTGGCGTTGGTTTTATAGGCGCGTGTGTCGCAGTCGGTCGCCGGTTGCAGCATGTAGCAATCCAGCCCCGGCATGGCGACGCCGCCGGTCAGCGGGTTGGTGTAGCGGATGCGGCGCGACCCGTCGGGGGCCGGCGTCATCGCGGACAGCGCATTGGCGACGCGCTCCAGCGGGTAGCGAAAAATCGGGGAGTGCGGCCTGTTCTCTGGGGCGTCGGCGGCCGGAATACTGACCGGTGAGATGCCCGTCGCCGCCCAGGCGTCCTCGGTGCGGGCTGGCGGCATGTCGTTCGACGGGCCGGGCTCGAATTCGTTGATGCAGAGATGGCGCTGAAGCTGCGCATCGAGCGCGTCGAGCCACACGGCGCGGCCCTTGCCGTTATGCGAGTGCTCGTGCCAGCACCAGCCCGGAGTCAGCAGGAAATCGCCCGGAAACATCGGACACGGCGTGCCGTCGACCGTGGTGACCGCGCCGCCGTCGCCTTCGACGATGAAGCGGAGCGCGTTCAGCCGGTGACGGTGCGGCCGCGCGAACTCGCCGGGCATCAGGACCTGCAGATTGACCACCATGTTCAGGCTGGCGCCGGTGCGGGGCGAGTTGGCGTAGGACGGATTTTCCAGCACCAGCACGCGGCGTTCGGCATTGTCCATGTCGGTCGCGGCGACTGCTTCGTCCAGCAGCGGGCCCAGCTCTTCCCATTTCCACAGATAGGGCGTTTCCTCAAGCTGCCCCATATCGATGTTCTCGCGTTCCCACAGCGCGCTGACGCTGGCGTTTTTCATGGCGTCATGAAAGTCAGTGGACATGGCGTTCCTCCTGAAATTGCAAATATGGCGCTGCTAAACGGCCGTTAAGCCAAGTTTACGGCCTGCCCACCTGGGAAGTCTATGGCACGGTATAGGAGCGCTCAGGCTGTGCCTGGCTCTCTCCACGCCCGATCCAGCGGCGTGTCGTAGTCAGGGACCGGAAAGATTGCGCGCTCGCGGCACCGTTCCGCGGCTTCATCGGGCGGCAGGGAGGCCTCCCATTTGTCAGCGCAGTATCGGCAACCGGTCACCCCGTCCGATGCCGGCGAAGCCAGCCAGACAGCCATGTGGCGGATGACAGACGGATCGGGACCTCGCCCGGTAATCTCGCCGGTGCCGAATTTTGTGTTGATGGCGCCGCCAGGGCTCAGCGAGTTGACGGTAATACCGCTGTCGAACATGGCTTCCGCCCAGGCGATGGTGGCTGCTTCCAGCGCCGCCTTCGACGGGCCGTAGGGCGTGATCGCTTTCCGGTGCATCGACTGCGTGCGTTTTGAGATGTTGATGATGCGGCCCCAGCCGGTCTCTTCCAGATGACGTGTGGCTGCCCATGCCATCAGATACGGTCCTAGCACATTGGTGTCGATCATCTCCCGGAAACCGTCCGGGTCCGCCTCGTAAATCGGCATGGACCCCTTGCCGCCATGGGCATAACGGCCGGCCTTTCCGGCATTATTGACCAGAATATGGAGACCGCCGAATGCTTCGACGGTTTCCGCGACAACACGCTTGCAGTCGTCTGAATCCGCCACGTCGCCCAGCAGGGCAAGGCCCATCCCGCCCGCGTCGCCGATGGACTCCAGAGTGTCGTCGAGCTCTTCGATAATGGTGTCGTCGGTTTCATCGGATCCGGGCGCTGCCGTAATTGCGATCCCCGCTGCGCCCGCCTCCGCGAAAGCGAGCGCCATTTCGCGCCCCAGACCGCGCGCGCCGCCCGTGATCAGAGCAACTTTACCGTCGAGTCGCATGGCTAGCCTTGCTCCCGCTCGATCGCCCGCCAGCCGATATCGCGGCGGCAGAACCCGCCCGGCCAGTCGATGGCATCGACCGCCCGATAGGCGCGGGTCTGAGCGTCAGCGACCGTTTTCCCCAGCGCGGTGACGGCCAGAACCCTCCCGCCGGCGGCGAGGATCTCGCCGTTTTCGCCGGGCGACGTGCCGGCATGGAAAATAGTGACATCCTTGTCGGAAGCAGCTTCATTCAGCCCCTTGATCTGGCTGCCCTTGTCGTAGGACCCGGGATAGCCGTTGGCGGCCATGACGACGGTCAGAGCCACCTCGTCATGCCAGCGCAGGTCGAAATCGGCGAGTTCGCCGTCCGCGGCGGCCATCAGCGCCGGCAGCAGGTCGGAGCGCAGCCGCATCATCAGTACCTGGCACTCCGGATCGCCGAACCGGACATTGTATTCCAGCAGTTTCGGTTTCCCGTCTTCGATCATCAGCCCGGCATAGAGCACGCCCTGATAGGGCGCGCCTTCCGACGCCATGCCTTTCATGGTCGGCATAACGATGTCGTCCATGATGGTCTGAACCATCGCCCCGGTGACGATGGGGGCGGGGGAATAGGCGCCCATGCCGCCCGTGTTGAGCCCGGTATCGCCGTCGCCGACCCGCTTGTGATCCTGCGCCGAGACCAGCGGCAGGGCGGTCTCTCCGTCGCACAGCGCGAAGAAGCTTGCCTCCTCGCCGCCGAGGAACTCCTCGATCACCACCTCCGAGCCCGCTGCGCCGAACGCGTTGCCTTCCAGCATGTCGTCGATGGCCGTGTTCGCCTGTTCGACTGTCTCGGCGATGATGACGCCCTTTCCGGCGGCGAGCCCATCCGCCTTTACGACGATGGGTGCGCCCTGTTCGGCGACGAACGCCTTTGCCTCTGCCGTATCCGTGAAGCGCCCGTAGGCGGCGGTCGGGATATCGTGCCGGGCGCAGAAATCCTTCATGAAACCCTTCGAGCCTTCGAGCATCGCGGCTTTCGCGCTCGGCCCGAAGCTCTTCACGCCGATTTCGGCGAGACGGTCGGCGAGTCCTGCCACCAGCGGTGCCTCGGGCCCGATGACGACGAAGCCGATGTCATTGTACTGGACGAATCGGACGAGGGCATCGACGTCTTCGGCGCCGATATCGACGCAGGTGGCGTCCTGCGCGATGCCGGCATTACCCGGCGCGCAGAAAAGCTCTGTGATCAAGGGAGAGGCTGCAATCGCCCAGCACAGCGCATGTTCCCGACCGCCGCCGCCAACCACCAGAACTTTCATCAATTGCTCCCGCTTCTCCGTTCTTCGCAGCTATACCCGTTTAGCATAGAATGCGAGTCGTCATGACCGCCGACAATCCCGTAGACCTGCCGCTCGACGAGCCGCTTCTGGCCGGCAGCAATATCGCCGAATTTTCGGTTGGCGAGATTTCGCGCGCGGTCAAGCGCACGCTCGAAGGCGAATTCTCGCGTGTGCGGGTGCGGGGTGAAATCTCGCGGCCCAACTACCATTCCTCCGGCCATCTCTATCTGACGCTCAAGGACGAGGAAGCCGTGATCGACGGCGTCTGCTGGCGGGGCACGGTGGGGAAGCTGGGACTCCGGGTCGAGGAGGGGATGGAAGTTGTCTGTACGGGGCGGCTTTCGTCCTACCCGCGGAGTTCCAAGTATCAGATCGTGATCGACGCTATCGAACTGGCTGGCGAGGGCGCGCTTCTGAAGCTGCTCGAAGATCGGCGCAGGAAACTGGCTGCCGAGGGGCTGTTCGACGAAGATCGCAAGCGGCCGCTGCCCTTCCTGCCCGAAGTCATCGGTGTCGTTACCTCGCCGACCGGTGCGGTGATCCGGGATATTCTGCACCGCCTGGCCGACCGGTTCCCGCGCCGCGTGCTGCTCTGGCCGGTTCCGGTGCAGGGGGATGGCGCGGCGGAACGGATCGCAGCCGCCATCGAAGGCTTCAATACGTTGCCGGAAGACGGAGATGTACCGCGGCCGGATATTCTCATAGTCGCGCGCGGCGGCGGCAGTCTTGAGGACCTTTGGTGCTTCAACGAAGAAGTCGTGGTTCGTGCGGCAGCGGCCAGCGAAATCCCGCTGATTTCCGCGGTCGGGCACGAGACCGACACGACCCTGATCGATTATGCCTCCGACCGGCGCGCGCCAACGCCCACCGCGGCCGCCGAGATGGCGGTGCCGGTTCGGGCCGAACTTGCTGCGCGCATTCTCGACACCGAGCGACGGATGGTTTCCGGGCTGGAACGCGGCTGGGAAGACCGGCGCGTTCGGCTCGACGGGCTGGCGCGCGGCCTGCCTCAGCCCGAACGGCTGCTGGAAGACGCGCAGCAGGATATCGATGTCGTCGCCGACCGTCTGGCGCTCGCCATACGCAACCGTATGGAACAGCCCGGCGAACGCGTCATTTCGCTCGGCAGCCGTCTGCGGCATCCGCGCGACGTGATGAACGCGGCGGGCGACAGGCTGGGCGCGGCGGCGCGCCAGCTGTCCACGGCCGGGCAGACTGTTCTTCGCGAGCGTCAGGGGCGTTTCGCCGGACTTGATGCAGGAAACCGGTTGCCGGAAGCGGTTGGCCGCATTCTCGGCAAATCGGAAGACCGGCTCGAAGGCACGGCCAAGCTGCTCGACTCCTATTCCTACAAGGGCGTGCTGGAGCGCGGCTTTGCGCTGGTGCGCGACGGCAGGGGCGGGGCGATCAAGCGCGCCGCAGGCGTCTCTGCCGGGGATACCGTCGAGATCGAATTTTTCGACGGCGCGCTGGGCGCGACAATCGATGCAGATGCGCCGCCAAAGCCGAAAAAGAAAGCGCCTGCCCGAAAATCACCGAAGGCAGGAAGCGGCGACGACAAGCAGGGCAGCCTGCTGTGATCCGGGCTTTTGTCGTCTGTCTGCTGATTTCCCTGATTCCCGCCGGCGCGTCTGCATTGACGCTGAATGGCGAGGCGACGCAGGGCGGTTTACTGATTGGAAAGACCGAACCCGGTGCAAAGGTCATGCTGGACGGCGAGCCGGTTCCGGTTACGCCCCAGGGCGATTTTCTGATCGGCTTCGGACGCGATGCGAAGAAGGAGGCGGCGCTTTCAGTCGTTTATGCGAATGGAAAGGCCGAGCGGCGAACCGTTACGGTTACGCCCCGCAAATACCGCATCCAGCGCATTGACGGTCTGCCATCCCGCAAGGTCGAGCCGAAAAAGCAGGATATCGAGCGCATCGTCGCCGAGCAGAAGATGTTCCGGGCGGCCCGCGCGCGCCTTACGCCCGAAGGCTGGTTCCGACGCGGGTTCGTCTGGCCGGCGAAGGGAAGGATCAGCGGCGTCTATGGCAGCCAGCGCATTCTAAACGGCAAGCCGCGCCGCCCGCATCTCGGCGTCGATGTCGCCGCGCCGGTGGGTACGAAGGTGGTCGCCGCGGCGGATGGAATCGTCGCGCTAGCGCATGAGGACATGTTTTTCACCGGCAGGACGATCCATATCGACCACGGGCTCGGGCTCGGCACGGTCTACGCGCATCTCAGCCGGCTGCATGTAAGGAAGGGCGAGCGCGTGAAGAAGGGCCAACTCATAGGACGTATCGGCAAGACCGGTCGCGCGACAGGCCCGCATCTTCACTGGGGAATGACGCTGGGGTCGGTCAGGCTCGACCCGGCGCTGGTCGTGGGCGAGATGAAGTAGGTTTTGTCAGGCTGTAATGCGCTGGCGGCGGGCCAGCGCCATGCCTGCGAGACCGATCCCGAAGATCAGCATCGCGCCGGGTTCGTCCACCGCCTGAACGGTCAGGACATCCGAGAGCGCATAGAGCGAATGAAGCGCGCTGGTGCTGTCCGAGCCTGACTGCTGGACCCAGGTGGTTCCCGTGGAATCCGATCTGGCCAGAAAGGCGAAATTGCCGCCGGAGACGTTGCCGAGCACGGCGAACGCGTTGTTGGTACCGTCGAACCGTGTTCCTGCCCAGACGTCTGTATTAAGCGTCGCGCCGTTCTGATCGACATTCAGGGGATTGTCGACCGAACCGTCCCAGAGATCTGCGTTGTCGTCGGCCAGCTTCGTCCCGTCGAGCAGAAAAATCGGGACGCCGGTATTTCCGGGAACGGTGATGTTGGTGCCGGTATTGTCCCGCGCGGCCGTCGTCAGGGTCGATGCGATCGCTTTCCACGTTGTGGCCAGTGCCGAAAGCTCCGATACCAGGTTGGCCTGCGCGGTCACGAAACTATTGTAGGTATTGATGTCCGTCGATACGGCGTCCGTCGTACCGCTGGTCACGAAGGCCAGCCTGTACTGCGTGCCCACGGCCAGACCGGTCGGAACGGTCAGCGGCGCTGCATTGACGGGCGGGATGGCTGAAGCCAGAAGGGCGATTGCAACGACAAGGGCGCCCCAAACGATTCCCAACGATTTCATTTCTGCTGAATGGATCCTTAAACCTGCGAGACCGGCAATGCGGTTCGGACAATTTTCTTGCCGAGGTTATCATAGCCTTATGATGGCCTCAAGTGTCCGGCCACCGGCTGTGGAGCCAAAGCCACTGGCTGGGGCGTTCGCGAATCCAGCCCTCGAACAGCATATTCACCGAACGCATGGCGGTTTCGATATCGCGCCCCGGGTCGCCGGAGTTCTCCAGGCTGATGGCTGGCAGGAAGGTGATGCGGAAACGACAGCCTTCGAGCCTTTCGATCCGCGCCGGGACCATCGGTGTACCGTATTTCCGGGAAAGTTGCGCCGCAGCCGTGGCTGTCATGGCGTCGCGACCGAAGAACGGCACGGCGATTCCATCATTCATCTTCTGGTCGAGCAGCATGCCGAGCGACCGGCCTTCCCTGAGCGCGGCGACGGCGCGGCGTGCCCCCTCACGTCCCTTGGGCGCTACATCGCTTTCTTCGAGCCCCCGCGCCCGCCGCAGCATCCTGTCGACCAGCGGGTTGTTCGCGGCGCGGTAAACCGGAACGCAGGGAACGCCGATCCTGGCGGATACCGGCGGCAGGGTTTCCCAGTTCGCGAAATGGCCCGAAATCACGATGCAGGGTTTCTCCGGGTCGCGGGCCGGCAAGATATGCTCTTCGCCTGCAAGCTCCAGCCGGGCGGAGACGATGCGGGCGAGGTGAGGCAGTTCGCCGACCGTACGACCGAGATTGTCCCACATCTCTTCGACGATTGCGGTGCGGGCGGCGGCGTCCAGTTCCGGCAGGGCGCGTTCCAGATTGCGCTCGGCGCGGCGGGTTATACCGAGCCGGCGTCCGATCATTCGTCCCAGCCAGCCGGCGAACGCCGAAGCCGTGTCGACCGGCAGAACGCGGAAGAACCCGTAAAGGACGGCGACGCCCAGGGCCTGCAGCGGGTAGATGACGAAGCGGCGGAAAAGGCGGCGGTCAGCCATTGTCCAGCGCCTTTCCGATCAGCGTGTCAATGGCGTCCGTCTCGGCCCATTCGAGCGCGATATCCAACGCCCTGACCATGTCCTGCGCTTCGGCCGGAAAGCGGACAAGATCCTTCTCCGTTGTTACGGGGACCGACTCTGCGGCCTGTGCGGCGTCGCATAGCTGCATGATCTCGTCGGGCGTATAGAAGTGATGGTCGGGGAAGCTCCTGACACCCGTCAGCGTGCAGCCGATTTCGGCCAGGGATTCGAAAAATTTCGCGGGGCGTCCAATGCCGGCGAAGGCGAAGACGCGTTGGCCGGCAATCTCCGGGGCGGGAGTGGGCACGATCCGCGCTCCGAATGTCGGAACCCTGTTTCCGATTCTCGAAAGCGTGCCCGTCCGGTCCTCGCCGATTACCACCGCGGCATCGGCCCGTGAGAGCCCGGTATCGATCGGCTCACGCAGAGGGCCTGCCGGAATGACGAAGCCGTTGCCGAACCCGTATCCCCCATCGATGGCAAGGATCGATAGCGTCTTTTTCAGGCCGGGATTCTGAAACCCGTCATCCATCAGCAGGACGTCCGCACCGGCTTCTACCGCGCGGCTCGCGCTGGCGGCGCGGTCTGCGCCGATCCAGGTCGGCGCGACTCTTGCGAGCAGCAACGGTTCGTCGCCTGCGTCGTACGCATCGTGACGGTCGGGCTCGACCTGCACCGGGCCTTTCAGCCGTCCGCCATAGCCGCGCGACAGGATATGGGGCGTACGGCTCATCCCTGTCAGGCGCCGTGCCAGCGACAGGACCAGAGGCGTTTTGCCGGCGCCGCCCGCTGTCAGATTGCCGACGCAGATAACCGGGACGCCCGGGTCTTCGGGTGAGGACAGGCAGCGGCGCGCCTTCCCGGCTAATCCGTACAACGCGCCCAAAGGCGATAAAAGCAGGGCTGCAGGGCCGCGATGTTGCCAGAAATCAGGCGCGTGCATGAGGTCAGCCCCGGTCCGCCGGCAGGCAACCGGTTTCGGCGAGATAGGGGTTCAGGGCCTCCATGACCGCGTCCAGAATGCCATCCTTTGCGTTGGCGACCGTCTCGGCAGCAGAGACTCTTTCGGCGTAGAGCGCGGAATTGCTTATCAACCGGTCGACGGCCGGGGCAAGCCCGCTTCCGTCAGCGATTTCTTCCGTCGCACCGGCCTGTGCCATTTCCGCGGAGATGGCCAGGAAATTGGTCATATGCGGGCCGTGGATCACCGCGCAGCCGAGTTTCGCGGCTTCGAGCAGGTTCTGCCCGCCATGCGGGATCAGCGTGCCGCCGATGAAGGCGACTGGCGTCAGGCGATAGAACAGCCCAAGCTCGCCGACCGTGTCGGCGATATAGATCTCGGTATCGGAACGGATCGCAGGGTCATTCGCCCGCCGCGCCACCTTGAGCCCCTGCTCAGCAGCGAGTCTTTCGATATCCGGCCCCCGCGCGGGATGGCGCGGCACGATGATCGTAAGCAGGCGGGGAAAGCGTTGCGCGAGCGTCAGGTGTGTTGCGATGACTGTATCGTCTTCGCCTGCATGGGTACAGGCGGCGAGCCAGAGCGGCCTCCGCCCGACCGCTTCCATCGTCTTCGCCAGATCGCCCTGGTTGACCGGCAGGGGAGCGGCGGCGAACTTCAAGTTTCCCGGCACCGCGACCGGATTTGCGCCCAGCTCTTTCAGGCGCCCGGCGTCCAGTCCGGATTGCGCCAGGCAGAGCGAGAAGCATTCAAGCAACCGCCTGATCGTTCTCGGCGCCCGGCGCCAGCCCTTGAAGGAGGACGGCGAAATCCTGCCATTGATCAGGACAAGCGGAATGCCCCGCGCCGAGATGCCGCGCAGAAGGTTCGGCCAGAATTCCGATTCCATCCAGAGCGCGACATCCGGTTTCCAGTGATCGAGAAACCGCCCCACCCATGCCGGACGGTCGACCGGAACGTACTGGTGAAACGCGCTTTCCGGCAGCCGTTCCGCCATGATCGCCGCCGATGTAACCGTCCCGGTTGTGACGAGGATCGAAGCGTCGGGACAGTCGGCGGAGAGACGGTCGATCAGGCACAGGGCCGAAATGGATTCGCCGACGCTGGCGGCGTGTAGCCAGATAAGCGGTCCGTCGGGCCTTGCGCGGCTGGCGATGCCCTGCCGTTCGCGCGCGCGCGCCGGGTCTTCCTTGCCGTGCGCCTGTCGTCGTCCGAGATAGAGTCTGATCGCGGGGCCGAGCACTGTCGACAGGCAACGATACAGCCCCAGCATCAGGCGCGGCCCTTAGCCATGTCGGGCGCGCCCGGCTTTATCTGCGGAAGGCCGAGTTCATCGTCGAGCGCGGCGGCAAGCGCGTTCAGCCGGTCCTCCAGCTTTCGCGTTTCGGCGTCGACATCGGCGTCGCGCGGGATGTCCAAAGGCTCCCCCCAGCGGACGATGCCCCGCCCGAAAGGCAGGGGGATCAACATCCGGTCCCAGCTTCCGGCCAGCCGGATTGGGCGGCATGCGTAGGCCAGCGGCAGGATGGGCGCGCCCGCCAGCCTTGCCGCCTGCACGGCCCCAGGGGCGGCGCGCATGCGCGGGCCGCGCGGCCCGTCCGGCGTTATGCCCACGCAACCGCCGTCGAGCAGCGTCCGCACCATACCGCGCAGCACCGACGCTGCCCCGCGGCTGGTCGATCCGGCCAGCGTTCCGATACCCAGAATACCGACGGTGCGTGAGATCAGTTCGCCGTCTGCATGCTGCGAAATGACCATCTGGAACCGGGCAGGGTAGGGCCAGGCCTTCGGCAGCATCAGCAGCCTGCCGTGCCAGAACGCGACGACGAACGGTCGGCCTTCGGCGAGCAGTTTTTCGGGATGGTTCGCGCCGTCGACCCGCCATCGGCCGGTCAGCCACACGAAACGAATATACTGCGCGCCAAGCCAGCAGGCGGCGGCGCGGAGGACAGGACTCCGCGACAGGGACTTGAAAGCCATGGTCAGGCGGTTGCGGCCGCGACAGGCGCGCCGGAATCGGAAGCGGCCTGTTCCGCAAACTGGACCGCGTAAAGCCGCGCATAGGCGCCGCCGGCTTCCAGCAGCGAACGGTGCGTCCCCTGTTCGACAACGCGTCCACCGTCCATCACGTAGATGATGTCGGCGGCGGTGACGGTCGATAGCCGATGCGCGATGACGACGGTGGTGCGGCCGCGGGTCAGCGTATCGAGTGCAGCCTGGACCTGTCGTTCGGTTTCGGAATCGAGAGCGGAGGTGGCCTCGTCGAGAAGCAGGATGGGTGCGTTCTTGAGCATCGCGCGGGCGATGGCGATACGCTGGCGCTGGCCGCCCGACAGGCGCAGCCCCCGCCCGCCGACATGGGTGTCGTACCCATCCACCAGGGTTTCGATGAAGTCGTGCGCATCGGCTGCTTTCGCCGCAGCCCGAATGTCCTCGTCCGAGGCGTCGGGACGTCCGTAGGCGATGTTGGCGCGGACCGTATCGTCGAACAGGGTGATGTCCTGCGCGACCAGCGCGATATTGGCGCGCAGCGACGCCAGCGTGACGTCGCGAATGTCATGGCCGTCGATGGCGATGCTGCCCGTATCGCAGTCGTAGAAACGCGGTATCAGATTGAGGATGGTCGATTTTCCGGCGCCCGACGGGCCAACCAGCGCCACGGTCCTGCCCGGCGGAATATCGATCGTGATTCCATCAAGCGCCGCCCGGCCTTCATCGTAGGCGAACCCGACAGCGTCGAGCCGGATGCCGCCTTTGACGTTCTCCAGGTCTGTTGCGTCGGGTCTGTCCTGGATCTTGGGTTCGACATCAATCAGGGCGAAGATCCGCTGAGCCGCGGCGAGCCCTTCCTGGAGCGATGCGTTGAGATTGGCGAGGCTCTTCATCGGCTGATAGGCGAGAAGCAGCGCTGTGATGAAGGAAAAGAACGTCCCCGGCGTGGTCGTTCCATCGATCACCCGCGCGCCGCCATACAGGATGACCACGGCGATGGCGACGCCGCCCAGCGTTTCCATGATCGGGTGGGTGAGCGAGCGGACCCGGGCGGCCTTCTGGACGAGCTGGAAGATGTTTTCGATCACGCCGCCGGCGCGGCTTATCTCGTAATCCTCCATGCCGTAGGCGCGGACATGGCGCGCGCCCTGGAATGTCTCGTCGAGAATGGTGGTCAACTCGCCCATCTGGGTCTGGGTGTTGGCGGACACCTTGCGCATCCGCCGCCCGATCCGGACGATGGGAAACACGGCGGCAGGGAACACGAAAAACGAGATCAGCGCCAGCAGCCAGTCCTGGTAGAACATCAGGGCGACGAGAAAGGCCAGCGTCAGCGAATCCTTGGCGATACCGGTCAGCGCGGTCGAGACGGCGGCGCGCAGCATGTTGGCGTCGTTGTTGAAGCGCGAAATCAGGTTGCCGGTCGCGTTCGACTGGAAAAACGCGATATCGGAGCGCATCAGGTGGGCGAACATCTGCAGTTGCACGCCCGAGATGATGCGCTGGCCGATATGGTTCATCGTCACCGACTGACCGTAGGTGGCGCTGCCCTTGATCAGTGCGATGACAAGGATCGCCGTCGGCACCAGATAAAGCATCTCGCGGTTGCGGTTGAGAAACACATCGTCGAGCACCGGCTGCATCAGCCAGGCATTGGCGGCGGTCGCGCCGGCGACCAGGATCATGCAGAACACGGCGAACGCGATCCGCCCGAAATGCGGGCGCACATACTGACGCACCAGCCGGTCGACCAGAATACGGGTCGAGATACGGGCAGGGGGCGTCGCGTCCGGCGCGGTCGAGGGTGCGGAACTGTTCATGTTTTGGCCGAAGACCATAACATGGGCGCTGAATCACGGCCAAACAAATGGCGTGAGGGTCTGTTCCTGAGTGGGCCGCGGTCAGACCCCGGCGACCGTCATCCCGTCGATGCGGAGCGTCGGAGCGTCCGTTCCGGTAAGGAACACCAGGTCGTTGGCCGGTGTGACCGCCATGAACATGTCTTTCAGATTGCCTGCCACCGTCATCTCGCTGACGGGATAGGCAAGCTCGCCGTTCTCGATCCAGAACCCGCTGGCGCCCCGGCTGTAATCGCCGGTGATGCCGTTGACCCCCATGCCGATCATCTCGGTGACGAAGAAGCCGTTTTCGATTTCCGCGATCATGTCTTCGGGCGAGATCGAGCCGGCTTCCATATAGACGTTGGTCGATGACGGTCCGGGCGGACCGCCGGTGCCGCGCGAGGCGTTGCCGGTGCTTTGCAGCCCGAGCTGGCGCGCGGAGGCGAGGTCGAGGATCCAGGTGGTCAGCCGCCCGTTATCGATCACGCTCTTCTTCCGCGTTGGCAGGCCTTCGGCGTCGAACGGCTTGGAGCGCATCCCGCGCGGGCGCAGCGGGTCGTCGACCAGGGTGATGCCGTCGGCAAAGACCTGCTTTTCCATCATGTCCTTCAGGAAGGACGTGCCGCGCGCGATGGACGTGCCGTTGATCGCCGAAAACAAATGCCGGACCATGCCGCCCGAGACGCGCCAGTCATAGATCACCGGCACGGCCTGGGTGCCCACCTTGCGCGGGTTGAGGCGGCGCACCGCGCGCTCGCCCGCGTTGCGGCCGATCTCGGCAGGCGACGACAGATCCTCGAAATGCACCGCGGTGGTGTAGTCGTAGTCGCGCTCCATCGCCGTGCCTTCGCCGGCCAGCACCGACACCGACAGGCTGTGAGACGACATCGAATAGCCGCGCGCGAACCCGTTGGTGGCGGCGACCGCGACATTGGCGATCGACCAGCCGGCCTCCGCGCCCTCGGAATTGGTGACGCCGGCGACCGCGCGGGCGGCGTCTTCCGCCTCCGCCGCCATCTCCTTCATCCTTTCCGGGTCGGGCTCGACCGGATCGCAGATATCGAGATCGGGAAATTCGGTGGCGAGCTGTCCCGGATCTGCGATGCCGCAGTATTTATCCTCCGGCGCGGCCTTCGCCATGGCCACCGCGCGCTCGACCATCTCGGCGATGGCCTCATCCGAATGATCGGTCGAGGACACCACGGCCTGCTGCCTGCCAATCATGACGCGCAGGCCCAGATCGGCGGATTCCGCCCTCTCCAGCTTTTCCGGATTGCCGAGCCGCTGCGCGATCTCCAGCGACGTCGCGTCGTAGACCAGCGCGTCGGCCGACTCCGCGCCGGCCTTCTTCGCCGCCGTGAGCAGATTGTCGAGGGTGTTCAGATGGTTCGATGGAGACGACATTATGACTCCCGTTGGTCCGGTGCTGTTACTTCCAGATCGATTTTCCGCTGGTCGGCAGGCCTAGCTCATCCCATATCGCGTCGACCCGTTCAATGACCTCGTCCGACATACGGAGTTTTCTGCCCCATTCGCGGTCGGTTTCGGGCGGCAGCTTGGCCGTGGCGTCGATGCCCATCTTGGAGCCGAGGCCCGGCAGGGGGGACGCGAAATCCAGGTAATCGATCGGCGTGTTCTCGACGATCATCGTGTCGCGGGCCGGGTCGACATTGGTGGAGATCGCCCACATCACGTCTTTCCAGTCGCGCGCGTCGATATCCTCGTCCACCACGATCACGAACTTGGTGTACATGAACTGCCGCAGATAGGACCAGACCGCCATCATGATGCGCCGCGCATGGCCGGGATAGGCCTTGCGGATCGACACAACGGCGATGCGGTAGGAGCATGCCTCCGGCGGCAGCCAGAAATCCGCGATCTCGGGAAACTGCTGGATCAGCAGCGGGGTGAATACGTCGTTGAGCGCTTCGCCCAGCACCGACGGTTCGTCCGGCGGACGGCCGGTGAAGGTCGAGAGGTAAATCGCGTCGCGCCGCATGGTGATCGCGCTGGCGGTGAAGACGGGGAATTTCTCTGTCGCGTTGTAATAACCGGTGTGATCGCCGAACGGGCCTTCGTCGCCGAACTCGGTCAGCGACACATGACCCTCGATGACGATCTCGGCATTGGCCGGCACCTGCAGCGGCACGGTTTTGCAGTCGGTGAGCGCGACCTTCTCGCCGCGCAGCAGCCCGGCAAACTGGTATTCCGAGAGCGTCTCCGGCACCGGCGCGACGGCGGCAACGATGGTTCCCGGGTCGGCGCCGATGACGACGGCGGCGGGGATCGATTCGCCGTTTCCGGCGGCATGCGCCTCCGCCCCGCCGCGATGGGCGAGCCAGCGCATCAGCGTGGTGTTCCTGCCCGTCACCTGCATGCGGTAGATGCCGAGATTGACGCCTTTCGGCCCGTCGGTGACGACAAGCGGCCAGGTAATCAGCGGCGCGGGCTCACCCGGCCAGCAGCTCTGGATCGGCAGGGCGGCGAGATCGATATCGTCGCCCTCGATGACGACTTCCTGACAGGGTGCAGAAGACACAGTCTTCGGCTTCATCGCGAAGACCGATTTCACCATCGGCAGCATTTCGAGCGCCTCGCGCCAGCCGCCCGGCGGTTCGGGCTGACGCAGGAAAGCGAGCTGTTCGCCGAACGAGCGCAGTTCCTCGGGCTTGCGGCCCATCCCGGCAGCGACGCGCCCGACCGTGCCGAACAGATTGACCAGAACAGGGTGCGGCGACGGGGTTCCATCGGCGCGGACCGGGTTTTCGAACAGGACCGCCGGCCCGCCCTCGGCCAGAAGGCGCGTCTGGATTTCCGTCATCTCCAGCACGGTCGAAACCGGCGCGGCGACGCGCACAAGTTCGCCATCCGCTTCGAGCTTGGCGATAAAATCTCTCAGGCTGGCAAAGGCCATGGGCAGGGTTCCGTGTTCAAACTGGCTTCTGTTTACCTGTAGCGCCTTGTGTCAGGCAAACGCCACTTTTCAGGACCGGCCTTCTGTATCAGATTGAGCGCCATGACCGACCCCGTTGCGCACGCCAAATCCTATCCCTTTCCGGCACCCGATCACTGCTTCGTCTATGAAGCGGGCGCGTGGCGGAAGCTCGACGATTACGGGTTCGAGCGCACGGGCCGCACGCCGGTGCTTGCTGCCGGATCGAACCAGTCGCCCGAACAGCTGATCCGCAAGTACGGGCATCTGCGCGAAATCGGTCCGATTCCGGCCGAGCGCGGGATGCTGCACGATTTCGACGTGGTCTATGCCGCGCACCTGGCGGGATATGGGTCGCTACCGGCGACGTTTCAGCGTTCGCCGGGGACCATCGTCCGGGTCTTCGTGCTGTGGATGACCGCCGCGCAGCTTGCCCGCATGCACGAGACCGAAGGCAATTACAGCTACGACCACCTGACCGGTATCCGGGTTGATTTCGACTCCGGCGCGACCGCGGATGAAGCCTTTGCCTATAGCTCGAAGGTCGGGTGCTATTCGCAGGACGGTCAGTGCATTGCCCTTGCCGAGATCGCGGCTGAGAACCGGGTATTCGTCGCGAAGCGCCAGACCGGCGCGCTGGAGATGATCCGCGACCGGCTTGAACCGGGCAAACCGCTGGACGAGTTCATTCGCGATCATATCGATGACGATCTGGTCCGCGACGCGCGGTCGAAGGCGCTCGGCGAGAGGGCGATTCCAGCGCTCTACCAGCGACGCGCGCTGCTGGAGCTTTAATTCACGCCGGACAACAGAATGCCGGCCAGGAACAGCCAGGAATAGAGCCGGTTGGACTTGAATTTGGCGAGACAGTCCTTCGGGTCATTGATGTCGACGTCCCAGACCTGCCAGACAAGCTGCAGGAATCCCGCCGCCAGACCAGCGAAATACGGCCAGGAAAAGCCGCCCTGGATCCCTGCCCAGGCGAAGAACACGGTCGCAAATACGTAAAACGTATAGAGCCACGGCTTGCTGCCGAGCCCGAGCGCGCGGGCGGACGATTTGACGCCTGCGCCGACATCGTCGCGCCGGTCCTGGTGGGCGTAGATGGTGTCGTAGCCCAGCGTCCAGAAGATACCGCCGACATAAAGCAGAATCGCGGGCAGGGGCAGCGTGCCGCTTACAGCCGCCCAGCCGAGCAGGGCGCCCCAGTTGAAGGCGAGCCCGAGAAAGAACTGCGGCCAGAATGTCACCCGTTTCATCAGCGGATAGGTGAAAACCAGCACCAGCGACGCCGCGCCGACCAGTATTGCGAACGGGTTGAGGGTCAGAAGGATCGCCAGGCCGACGAAAAGCTGAAGCACCAGGAAGGCGAGCGCCTGCCGCACCGTTACCTCGCCGGCCGGCAGCGGCCGGTTGGCGGTCCGGGCGACCTGGGCATCGAAATCGCGGTCCATGATGTCGTTATAGGTGCAGCCTGCGCCGCGCATGGTCAGCGCACCGACCCCGAACGCCACGAACAGCCAGGCGTTATGCCACTCTCCGCCTGCAACGATCGCCATGCCGATCGACCACCAGCAGGGAAACAGCAGCAGCCAGGTGCCGATCGGCCGGTCGTAGCGGGCGAGCCGGATGTAGGGCCGGCTCCAGCGCGGCATGTAGCGGTCGACCCAGCCATCGACGGGAATGTCGCTGGCCCCTTCGGGATCGCTTTGCGGATCCCTTTGTGAAGGGCGGTCAATATCGGCTTTGAACGACTCTGCCATGGTATATTCTGTATTTCATGGGCGCGGTCCGACTATACACCGAAAGCGATCTTGCGACCGGTCTGACGGTGCCGCTGACCGCCGGGCAGGCGCATTATCTCGGCAACGTGATGCGGATGAAGATCGGCGACTCGGTCGTTCTGTTCAATGGCCGGGACGGGGAGTGGCGCGCTTCAATCGCTGAACTGCGGAAAAAAGGGGGGGCGGCATCGCCGACAGAACAGCTTCGAGCGCAGGAGAACGGTCCCGACCTCTGGCTGCTCTTTGCGCCGGTCAAACGGGCGCGGATCGATTTCATCGCGGAAAAAGCCACTGAACTGGGCGTCTCGGCAATTGCACCGGTCTTTACCGATAACACCGCCGTCAGCCGCGTCAACGAAGAACGGCTGCGGACCAACGCCATCGAGGCCGCCGAACAGTGCGGTCGGCTTTCGGTTCCGGATATTCAGCCTGCGGCGCGGCTTGTCCAGCGTCTCGACGACTGGCCAGGCGATCGCAGGATTATGCTGTGCGACGAAACCGGGAACGGCGCGCCCGTTTACGACGCGCTTGCCGGTCATGCGAACGGGGCGGACCCATGGGCGATCCTGTGCGGACCCGAGGGCGGTTTTTCGCCTGCAGAGCTTGACCGGCTCGCGGAAAATTCCATTGTTACGCGGATCAGCCTCGGGCCGAGGATTCTGAGAGCGGACACAGCGGCGATAGCGGCTCTTGCCTGCTGGCAGTCGACGGTTGGAGACTGGCGCAATAAGGCGTAGTGAGTACTCAAGTAGCGGTATCAGGACAGCAGAATGGCGGCACCCCCCTCAGAAGGCGGCGACCCGATCGAAAGCAAGGCCCAGCTCATCGAATCGCTGGAATCCGGCTGCAAGCCCAAGGAGGCCTGGCGGATCGGCACTGAGCACGAAAAATTCGTGTTCCAGCTCGAAACCAACCGGCCCGCTCCGTACGAGGGCGAGTGGGGCATAAGGGCTCTGCTCGAAGGACTGACCCGGTTCGGCTGGGAACCCGTGCTGGAGGCAGGCAACCCGATCGCCCTGCGTCATGAAAACGGCTGCTCGATTACGCTCGAACCGGGAGGACAGCTCGAACTGGCCGGTGCCCTGCTGGAAACCATCCACCAGACCTGCAACGAAGTGCACACCCATCTGCGAGAGGTCAAGGAGATTGCGGGAGAGCTCGGCGTCGGGCTTCTCGGTATCGGTTTCAATCCAAAATGGGCGCGTGAGGATATTCCCTGGATGCCCAAGGGGCGCTACCGGATCATGGGCGCCTACATGCCGAAGGTCGGGTCGATGGGGCTCGACATGATGCTGCGGACCACCACCGTTCAGGTGAATCTCGATTTTTCCTCCGAAGCGGACATGGTCAAAAAATTCCGCACGTCGCTGGCGCTGCAGCCCCTGGCGACGGCGATGTTCGCCAATTCCCCGTTTCGCGACGGCAAGGCGACTGAGTACCTCTCGCTACGCAGCCATGTCTGGGAAGACACCGACCCGGACCGGTGCGGCATCCTGCCGTTCGTATTCGAGGACGGGATGGGGTTCGAACGCTATGTCGATTACCTGCTCGACGTGCCGATGTATTTCATCTATCGCGGTGGCGAATATATCGACGTCGCGGGACGGTCGTTCCGCGATTTCCTCGACGGCAAATTGCCCGGCCGGCCGGGCGAACTGCCTACAATGGGCGACTGGTCGGATCACACGACGACCGTGTTTCCTGAGGTGCGACTCAAGAAATTTATCGAAATGCGCGGCGCGGACGGCGGGCCGTGGCGCCGGCTGTGCGCCCTGCCGGCGCTTTGGACGGGGCTTCTTTATGACACGACGGCGCTCGACGCCGCCTGGGATCTGGTGAAGGACTGGACGCCGGACGAACATGACTATCTGCGCCGAGAGGTGCCGAAAAGGGCTCTGGCGACCCCGTTCCGGGACGGTACCCTGCGCGACATTGCGTTTGACATGCTTGAAATCTCAACCGCGGGGCTCCGGCAACGCAAACGGATTGACAGCAAGGGTGCCGATGAGACTGGATTTCTCGGCACGCTCTACAATATTGTGGATAGCGGGCGAACACTCGCCGAGGAAAAACTCGGGAAATTCCATGGAGAATGGAATGGCGATATCGACCGCCTGTTCCAGGAATACGCTTACTGACCTGCGGCGCTTCGGGCTGGCCGCGCTGGTCGGTGGCGCACTTTTTTACTGTTTTCCCGATATCAACCGTGTATGCGCAGTCTTCCGCTGCGCCTGCCGAAAAAGAGCCCCCAGCCAGCGAGTTCAAGCAGGGCGTCGCTAATCCCAATGCGCGCCAGGTTGAGCGGTGGGAGCTGGGGCTGAGACGTTTCTATGGCCGGCAGCGTTCCTCGACGTTCAAGGCCGATGAGGCGAAGGCGCTGCGCAAGCTTTATCGCGATCCGCTGGCGGAAAAGGACCCGCTGGCAAAAATGAACCGGGATCCGCTGCTGAAATACGGTTTCGGAAACCATCCGAAACTGCCTCAGGCCCCTGCAAATTCGGCGCCGCCGGCGCCCGTATTCGATCCCGGCGTTGCGCGTCTCGACCGGAACAATGATGGGTCCGTCAGCCTCGACGAATATGTGCGCGGCCGGAATCGCTCAGCAACGAGCGGCGGAGCCGTCTCCGGACGGGCGCAACAGCAATATCGGGAAAAGTTGCGCTCCCGGTTCGGATTCGCCGATCAGAATGGCGACGGGCAGGTAAGCCCTGAGGAGCTTCAGGGAGTCTCCGGCGCGCGATTCTAGTTTTTCTATAACTAGGTTGCGGTCCCGCCCACCGTCAGATTGTCGAGCAGCATGGTCGGCTGGCCGACGCCCACCGGTACGCCCTGACCGTCCTTGCCGCAGGTGCCGACGCCCGGATCGAGTTTCATGTCGTTCCCGATCATCTTGACGCGCGTCAGCGCATCCGGGCCATTGCCGATCAGCGTCGCCCCCTTGACCGGCGCGCCGATTTTTCCGTTTTCGATCCTGTAGGCTTCGGACGCGGTAAAGACGAATTTGCCGGACGTAATGTCGACCTGGCCGCCGCCGAAATTGACGGCATATAGCCCGTTTTCGACCGATTGCAGAATTTCCTCGGGGTCGTGTTCCCCTGCCAGCATGTAGGTATTGGTCATGCGCGGCATGGGGGCGTGCGCGAAGCTTTCGCGGCGTCCATTGCCGGTCGGCTTCATGCCCATCATGCGAGCGTTCTGCCTGTCCTGCATGTATCCGGTGAGGATTCCGTTCTCGATCAGCACCGTCTTCTCGGTCGGCGTTCCCTCATCATCGATGGTGAGCGAGCCGCGCCGGTCGTCCATGGTTCCGTCGTCAATCACGGTGACCCCGTCCGCCGCAACACGTTCACCCATGAGGCCGGAAAACGCCGACGTCTTCTTTCGGTTGAAGTCGCCTTCCAGCCCGTGACCGATGGCTTCGTGCAACAGAATGCCCGGCCAGCCCGGTCCCAGCACCACCGGCATTTCGCCTGCTGGTGTCGCCACCGAATCCAGGTTGACCAGCGCCTGCCGGAGCGCCTCGTCGACCTGCGACTGCCAGGCATCCGGCGTAACATAGGCGGCGTAGCCGGTTCGGCCGCCGGTTCCATGACCGCCAGCCTCCATCCGGTCGCCGTCCGCCACAACGACCGAGACATTGACCCGGACAAGGGGACGAATATCTGCAAGGCGCTCGCCGTCGGCGCGGAGAATCTGGACCATCTGCCATTCGCCCGAGATCGAGGCCGATACCTGTTTGACCCTCGGGTCCTTGCTTCTCGCATAGGCATCGATTTCGGTCAGAAGCGCGACCTTGTCCTCGAAGCTCATTTCGCCGAGCGGGTTTACATCCGTGTAGAGCGACCGGTTGGTTGGCGACGGCGCTTCCGCCAGCGTGCCGCAATGGCCGGCACGGACGGCCTTGACGGTTTCCGCAGCGCGGCGAATCGCGGCATCGCTCAGTTCAGACGCGTGGGCGTATCCAACAGCTTCTCCGGCGATGGCGCGAAGACCAAATCCCTGAGCCGTATCGAACGAGGCGTTGCGCAGCCGTCCATCATCGAAGGCCAGGCTTTCCGACTGGCAATATTCGAGGAAAAGCTCGCCATCGTCGGCGCCATCGAGGGCGTCGGCGACGATCCCGGTTACTCTGTCCCGGTCCATCCCGGCCTTCTCGAAAAACAGGGTGTCGGTTGCTGCCAGGTCAGTCACATCAGTCTCCTGCACATTTTCCATTCCGCGCGCCCGTTCGACGCGCCGGGTTCAATCGATCTCCCAACGAATATGGAGCGGTCCCCGTCCGAAGTCATGCATTTTCCGGGAGCCGGGTCGATTCAGGCTGGAAGGCATAAAAATGGCCATAAATCGGGAACGTTACGCTACACATTCCGCCGTGAATTGCGTACTATCCCGGCATATGAGTTCTCCAGCCGCTCGTTTTCGACTTTCGGGTGTCACGGTCGAAAAGCCAGCCGCGGGAGAAGGATTCCTGTTGCGGGCGTGGATGACGCTCCGTGGGTTGGAAAACGAAAGACCAGGATGAATTTACGGAACTGGATAACGCTGGCGGCCGGAAGCGCCGTTACCGCTGCCAGCGCGCGCGCTGTCGCCGGGGCGCCTGACGAATGGCAGCTCGGTATGCAGGCTGCCGCAACGCCTGTGATGGAACGCATTACCGGCCTGCACGATATTCTGCTTTGGGTAACGATCGCCATCGTGATTTTCGTCACGGGGCTCCTTGGCTACACCCTCTGGCGTTTCAGCGCTTCGCGGAATCCGACCCCATCGCAAACCACTCACAACACGCTGATCGAGATGATCTGGACGGTGGTTCCGGTAATAATTCTTGTCCTGATCGCGGTACCTTCGTTCAAGCTGCTTTATTTTGCCGAAAAAGTTCCGAACGCTGATATTACCGTCAAGGCAATCGGTAATCAGTGGTACTGGGTTTACGAATATCCCGATCACGGGAAGTTCACTTTCGAATCCCGGATGATCAGGGACAGAAAAGACCTCAAGCCGGGCCAGCCCTATCTGCTGGAAACGGATACGTCCGTTGTGGTTCCCGTCAACACGACCGTCCGCGTGCAGGTGACCGCTGTCAACGTGATACACGCCTGGGCGATCCCTGCGTTTGGCGTCAAGATCGATGCAGTACCAGGTCGTCTCAACGAGACCTGGTTCAGGGCCACGCAGGAAGGAACCTATTACGGTCAGTGTTCCGAGTTGTGCGGCGTCGAGCACGCATTCATGCCGATCAAGGTCGAGGTCGTGTCGAGAGAAAAATTCGGCGCCTGGGTCGCGGCGAAAAAACAGGCCGCGGGCATCGAGCCAAGGCCCTCTGATCGAACCATCGCCGCAACTGACAATCGTTAAGCCGGAAAGCCGTAGATAAATGAGTACCGCAGCACACGCGCACGATCATCATCCTACCGGGTGGCGTCGTTATCTGTTTTCGACGAACCACAAGGATATCGGCACGCTCTACCTGATTTTCGCGATAGCCGCCGGGTTAATCGGCGGCGCCATGTCGATCATTTTCAGGATGGAACTGGCCGAACCCGGTGCGCAGGTTCTGGGTGGAGACCATCAGCTTTTCAACGTGCTGATCACCGGCCACGGGCTGATCATGGTCTTTTTCATGGTTATGCCGGCCCTCATCGGCGGTTTCGGCAACTGGTTCGTGCCGTTGATGATCGGGGCGCCCGACATGGCGTTTCCGCGTATGAACAATATCAGTTTCTGGCTTCTGGTGCCGTCATTGCTGCTGCTGGCTGCATCGGTTTTCGTGGATGGGGGAGCTGGCACCGGCTGGACGGTTTACGCGCCGCTCAGTACCTCGGGGCAACCGTCCGCGGCAGTCGATATGGCTATTTTCAGCCTGCATCTGGCAGGCGCGTCGTCGATCCTCGGCGCCATCAACTTCATTACGACCATCCTCAACATGCGCGCGCCCGGCATGACTATGCACAAGATGCCGCTGTTCGTCTGGTCGGTGCTGATTACGGCATTCCTGCTGCTGCTGTCGCTTCCGGTACTGGCCGGCGCAATTACGATGCTGCTGACCGATCGCAATTTCGGAACGACCTTTTTCAATGCGGCAGGCGGCGGCGATCCTGTCCTTTATCAGCACCTGTTCTGGTTCTTCGGTCATCCGGAGGTCTATATCCTGATTTTGCCAGGTTTCGGCATCATCAGCCATATTGTGGCGACTTTCTCGAAGAAGCCGATTTTCGGCTATCTCGGGATGGCGTATGCGATGGTTGCGATCGGCTTCGTCGGGTTCATCGTGTGGGCGCATCACATGTACACGGCGGGCCTTAACGTCGACACGGAGGCATATTTCACGGCGGCGACGATGGTGATCGCGGTCCCGACAGGCATCAAGATCTTTAGCTGGATCGCCACCATGTGGGGCGGCTCGATAGAATTGAAAACGCCGATGCTTTTCGCCGTCGGCATGATCTTCCTGTTCACGATCGGCGGCGTGACCGGCGTGGTGCTGGCGAACTCCGGGGTCGACACGGCGCTGCACGATACCTACTACGTGGTGGCGCATTTCCACTACACCATGTCGATGGGCGCGCTCTTCACGATGTTCGCCGGCTTCTATTACTGGATCGGCAAGATGAGCGGCCGGCAATATCCCGAACTGCTTGGAAAAATCCATTTCTGGGTAATGTTTATCGGCGTCAACGTTACCTTCTTCCCGCAGCATTTTCTCGGTTTGGCGGGCATGCCGCGCCGGATCCCCGATTATCCCGATGCTTACGCCGGCTGGAATATGGTCTCTTCTGTCGGCTCGTGGATTTCCGCGTTTGGCGCGTTGATCTTCCTCGTGCTGGTGTGGCGGACGCTCACCGCCGGAGAAAAGGTCGGCGACAACCCGTGGGGTGAAGGCGCGACGACGCTCGAATGGAAGCTGTCGTCGCCGCCCCCGTTCCATTCCTTTGAGGAACTGCCGACCGAATTCATGGAAGACGACAAGGTGAAAGCAAGGTGACGGAACAGGCGGCTCAGATGGATCTCCAGCCGGAACACGGGCCGGCATTCACCGGCGCGGACGTGCCCGATTTCGTGGCGCTTCTGAAGCCGCGCGTCATGTCGCTCGTGGTCTTTACGGCTTTCGCCGGTCTCTATCTCGCGCCGGGCACGATTCATCCCTTCATCGGCTTTGTCGCGGTGCTGTGCATTGCCGTGGGCGCGGGCGCTTCGGGCGCCATAAACATGTGGTACGACCGGGATATCGACGCCGTCATGGAACGCACCAGTTCGCGCCCGATTCCCGCCGGCAGAATGACCGCGGGGGAAGCGCTCGGGTTCGGCGTGGTGCTCGCCATCGGCTCCGTGACGGTCATGGGACTCGCGGTCAACTGGGCCGCGGCGGCGCTTCTGGCGGGAACGATCGGGTTCTATGTCTTCATCTACACGGTCTGGCTGAAACGCCGGACACCGCAGAACATCGTAATTGGCGGTGCGGCGGGCGCCTTCCCGCCGATGGTTGGCTGGGCCGCCGTAACGGGCGATGTGTCGCTTGGGTCGCTCCTGCTGTTCGCAATCATCTTCATGTGGACGCCGCCGCACTTCTGGGCGCTATCGCTCTATCGCAGCGGCGACTACGAAAAGGCAGGCGTCCCCATGCTGCCGGTGGTGGCCGGCGACGCCGAAACGCGGCGTCAGATCCTGATCTATACCGTCCTGCTTGTTCCGCTCGGCGTCGTTCCCAGCCTGATCGGCATGGCGAGCTGGGTTTACGGGGGCGTTGCGACGGTTCTCGGCGCGGTCTTTCTCGGTTTCGCGGTCTGCGTCCTTCGCGATCGCGGCGAAAAATACGCGAAGAGAACATTCGCCTTCTCCATCCTTTATCTGTTTCTCCTGTTTGCGATGCTGATCGTCGATCGGGCAGCAGGATTCTCGGGCTAGATCTGGGCTGAGTGCATGGAACCGCGGGAAGAGAGAGATCGCAGGATTCGTCGGCGGAATCTGGCCATGCTGGCGGTGCTGCTGTCGCTTGTCGGGCTGTTTTACGCAATTTCGATGGTTCGCGTCGGCGGGACGATGTAGGAGGCGCATGATGGACCGGCGCTACGTCACCCTGATTGGACTGCTTTGCGTTCTGGGCACGATGGGAACGCTGACCGCGTTTGCCGTGCCGCTGTACGACCTGTTCTGCCGGACGACCGGATTCGGCGGCACCACACAGGTTGCCGACCGGCCTGCGGAGACGACCATCAACCGGGTTATTACCATCCGCTTCAACGCAGATACGCATCCTTCGCTGCCCTGGCGTTTCGAACCGAAACAGGATTCGATGCGACTGCGTGTCGGGGAACCGGCGCTTGCTTACTACACGGTCCGTTCGAAGGTCGATTTCAGAACGACAGGCACGGCGACATTCAATGTAACTCCTGCCAAGGCGGGCCAGTATTTCAGCAAGATGGACTGCTTCTGTTTCACGGAACAGGCCGTTCGTCCGGGTGAGACCATCGAGATGCCTGTGCAGTTCTTCGTCGATCCGGAGATTGCCGCCGACCGCAATCTTGACGACGTTCAGACGATAACGCTGTCCTATATGTTCTTCCGTAAGGAAGGGGATGAAGAACCCGGTTTGCGCGCCGCTCTTGAGACGCCAGCCGGAATCCGAACGAGAAACGGAAACTGAAATGACCGCACCAGCCGATACCGGCGCGAACGGCTCCGAAAACAAGCATCCGTGGCATATGGTGGATCCAAGCCCCTGGCCGCTGACGGGCGCACTTACCGGTGGAGTGCTCGCGGTCGGCGCCGTGATGTACATGCATGGCAACGGCAGCCTGGTCCTTATCCTCGGCCTCCTGGGCGTTCTGGCGACCATGTTCTTCTGGTTCCGGGATGTCGTTCGTGAGGCGACTCATCAGGGCCATCACACCGGACCGGTGCAGATATCGATGCGCTACGGCATGGTGCTGTTCATCGCATCCGAGGTGATGTTCTTCGCTGCCTGGTTCTGGTCGTTTTTCAATGCAAGCCTGTTTCCTCCCGCTTCCATAGCTGGCGTCTGGCCGCCACCCGGCATTTTTCCATTCGACCCCTGGGGGCTGCCTTTTCTCAATACGCTGATCCTGCTGGCGTCGGGTATCACCCTTACCTGGGCGCATCACGGCCTGATCGAGGGCAAACAGGATCAGGCGGTGCGAGGGCTGGCCCTGACAATCCTGCTTGGGCTGGTCTTTACCGGTGTCCAGGCATACGAGTACGGTCATGCGGCTTTCAGCTTCGCCTTCGAGGAGGGCGTTGCCGGCCGTGGGGGCATCTACCCGACCGTATTCTTCATGGCGACGGGCTTCCATGGTTTCCATGTCATCGTCGGTACGATCTTCCTGATCGTATGTTATTTCCGGACACGGGCAGGGCATTTCAGGCCTGACCACCATTTCGGGTTCGAGGCGGCGGCATGGTACTGGCATTTCGTCGATGTCGTCTGGCTGTTCCTGTTCTGCTGCATCTACTGGTGGGGCGCCGGAAACGCGCCTGTGCACTAGGATCACCTCATCGAGACGCTCCATGCCTGACGGACCGGACGCGAAATGGCCCACAGTTTCGCCTTTCCGCGCCGGCATCGCCTGTCGCTGTCCAAGATGCGGGCAGGGCGCTCTCTATGACGGTGTCCTGTCAGTCGCCGAAAACTGCGGCGTCTGCAGCCTCGATCTGACCCCCCACGATTCCGGCGACGGCCCGGCGGTATTCGCTATCTTCTTTCTCGGCTTTCTGGTTGTGCCCCTGGCGCTGTGGCTTGAGGTTGTGGCTGCACCGCCGATGTGGGTCCATGTCGCGATCTGGCCGCCCGTCATCATCGTCCTCGCGGTGATCTGCCTGCGGCTGATGAAGGCGGTTCTGATAGCGTATCATTTCCGGAATCTTCGCCACGTCTATGATGAGTGACGACGCCTCACGGCGCTCACCCGCGGGGTTCCTGACGCTGGCAGTGGTTTCCGCGATATTCCTGTCGTCGCTCGGCGTCTGGCAGCTCCACAGGCTGACCTGGAAGGAAGCGTTGATTGCGGAGCGCAGGTTGGCGTTTTCCGTGGGAAGCATCGAACTGACGGATATTACCCAGAAACCGGCTGAGTGGAGCCGTGTGCGACTGACAGGCCATTTTCTCCACGGTAAATCACTGTTCGTCGGTCCACGGTCATGGCGAGGAGTTCCTCACTGGCGGCTTGTTACCGGATTCGAACTGGCGTCCGGGGGCAACGTTCTGGTCGACCGAGGCTGGTCGCCCTACAGCCGGTCCAAGGCAGAAATCTTCCGTCCCGAAGGCGTCGTCAGCATCAAGGGTATTGTCCGTTATCCGGCGCCGCCGGGACCGTTCACCCCGGTCGCCCCGCCTCAAGGAGATGAGTGGATCGCCATCGATCCGTTACCCATGGTAGGGAGGCTCGGAATACCGTGGCAGCAGAGCGCGCCCTTCTGGATAAACGCGATGCCAACATCGGGTAACGGCCGGTATCCTGCAGCGGACGCCAGACTGATCCTGCCGCCCAATAACCATCTCGGTTATGCCATTACGTGGTTCGGGCTTGCTGCTGGCGTACTGGGCGTGGCGGGCGCTTACTGGCGGCGCAGCCGGAAAACTACTTCCTGAGCAGGAATTCGCGGCCCAGCTTTACCCGGGGCGTTCCGTCATATTCGACGATATCGGCGGTAGCATAGGTCTCCGACCATGTATTCGGCAGGTAGCTTCCGGTACCAATGACGTTTACGGGCGTATGGGCGGCGGCGAACATATGGCATTTGGCAGGGTTGAACCCTGAAGACCCGACGAGCTGCACATCGGGAAAACCGTTGTCGTTGAGGACTTCGCGGAGCCGCCAGATGGCCGCAGCGGAAACCCCGGCGCCGACCAGGAAACCGAGTTCTTCAGCCGAGCGATATCCGCGCACCACTTCCGGCACGTTCCGTTCGAGAACTGCATAGGACACGGTCGGGTCGAGGCTCTCGACGTAGCGGCTTCCAGGCGTATCCAGCCTGACAGAGAGCGTCCCGTTCGCAGCGCGTTCCGGAAATCTCTGGCAGACGGCCAGAGAGTCGGAAATTTCCTGTCCGAAATAATCGACCAGAACCGTCATGGGGGTGTCGGGAAACGCTTCATCGAACATCTCCGCGGCGCGGAGAGTCGTGCCGGCGTAGCCGATAAAGGCGTGCGGCATGGTTCCGAGCCCGTTTTCGAGCCCGAAGAAATGGGCCGTGGCATCGGTGGCGTTCCCGATAAAACCAACCGCATCGCATTCCTTCTTTGCCCGTTCCGATCCCACTGACGCCGCATAGGCCATCAGTTCCGCCATGTCCGTTCCGGCGCAGTGCCGGGCATCCATCGCCAGGAACGATACATTCGGCAGGTCGCAGCACATCGTGTAGGCGTTATAGGCGGCGACGCAGGGCGGGCCGAGTTTCTGCAGGAGCAGCGTTTCGAGCTCGGCAAGCTGTACCAACCGGCCGGTGACATACATTAGCGGTTCGCCTGCGCCGACCCATTCTCCTTCGCCGTATTGCAGGTCGATTTCGACTTCGGTCTGGCGCTTCCTTGCGACAGTCTTCAGCCAGTCGATCGCGATCCTTGGAGCGGAAATGACCGGGCGGCGCATGAACACTGCGTATGTGACCCGGACGTCGCCGAATTTTTCGACGGCCTTGCGGGTGCGGGTAAAATACTTGTCGGTCCAGCGCGCGATTTCGCTATCGTCCGTCGGCCACGCCGAACAGCTATTCGAACGTCGTCCATCCTCCGTGCCCGCGTCTTCAGCCTCGTGCGCCGGATCGATTCTTGCAGCCATGGGCCTTTCGGTTCCCCCCCGGGGTCGGTTCTGGTGTATAAGGCTCGCCTTTTGAACAGCTTATCGCCGGATTCGATGGACGCCTATAGCGAACTTGAAGGGATTTTTCGCCGAATTTCAGTGCTGGAGCAGGCCGAAGGCATGCTGCACTGGGATCATTCCGTCGTCATGCCTGAAGGCGGGGCAACCGCCCGATCGGAGCAGCTCGCCACGTTAAGTCTCGTCGTTCACGAGATATTCGAGGCGCCCCATGTGGCGGAGTTGCTGGACTCGGCCGAAGCGTCCCCGCCGGACGACGTCTGGGCGCAGGCGAATCTGCGGGAGATGCGCCGCCGCTGGCGTCATGCGACCGCCGTCGATGGCGCGCTGGTCGAGGCGTCGTCGCGGGCAGGGTCGAAGCTGGAAATGGCCTGGCGAGAAGCCCGGCCGAAAGGCGACTTTTCAATAGTCGCCGAACCGCTTTCCGAAATGCTCGGGCTGGTGCGTAGAAAGGCGGCCGCGAAATCCGAAGCGCTCGGTCTGCCGCCTTATGAAGCGCTGCTCGACCAGTACGAACCCGGCGCTCGCACCGAATCGATAGACAGAATTTTTGACGACCTTGCCGGCTTTCTGCCTGATTTCCTGCAAAAGGTCCTGGACAGGCAGGCGTCGGCGCCGGCGCCGGAGATTCCCGACGGCCCGTTCGATACGGCGACGCAGAAGGCGCTGTGCGAACGGCTAATGAAACATATCGGGTTCGATTTCGACCACGGTCGGCTCGATGTCTCGCTGCATCCGTTCTGCGGCGGAGTGCCCGACGATGTGCGCATTACGACACGCTATTTCGAGCACGACTTCACCCAGAGTCTGATGGGTGTCCTGCACGAGACGGGTCATGCGATGTACGAACGCAACCTGCCCGCCGACTGGCGGCTTCAGCCGGTGGGTGAAGCGCGTGGCATGGCGATGCATGAAAGCCAGTCGTTGCTGATCGAAATGCAGCTCTGCCGGGGATCCGATTTCCTGTCCTTTGCGACGCCTTTGATGCGGGAAGCCTTTGAAGGAGAAGGCGCAGCTTGGGAACTCGAGAACCTGAGCAGGCTTTATACGCAGGTAGAACCGGGATTCATTCGCGTCGACGCGGATGAGGTTACCTATCCCGCTCATGTGATTTTGCGCTATCGGCTGGAACGGGCGCTGATCGCCGGGGAGATGGAGGTTTCCGATATTCCCGCCGCCTGGAACGCAGCCATGAAGGAACTGCTCGGCCTCACGCCGCCTTCCGACCGGGAAGGGTGCCTGCAGGACATTCACTGGTTCCACGGATCGTTCGGCTATTTCCCGACCTACACGATGGGTGCCCTGGCGGCGGCGCAGATCTTTGCGGCGGCCAGCGACACCATTCCCGATATCAAATCGTCTTTAAGACGGGGCGATTTCGCGCCGCTGATGGGCTGGCTCGCCGACAATATTCACGGGCAGGCATCCATCGCATCCACCGACGATATTCTGACCGCTGCGACAGGCGCGCCGCTCGGGACGGAGGCGTTCAAGACCCATCTTCAGGCGCGCTATCTGGCCTGAAGCCGTTATTGTCGGCGAAAGGTTTGGGCGATAGTCTGTGCCGCCATTTGCCGGCCCGACAATAGTCCTGACCGAACATCGAGGTTTTCTTGCATTATATCAGCACGAGAGGACAGGCGCCGGTCCTCAATTTCGAAGAAGTTCTCCTCACCGGGCTGGCGCGCGACGGAGGCTTGTACCTGCCGGAGGCGTGGCCGCAAATTTCAGCCGACGAGCTGAAAAGCTGGCGCGGGCTTTCCTATGCCGAGCTCGCCTTTCGGGTGATGCGTCCCTATCTCGGCGATGCGCTGACCGATGCCGAATTCAGGGACATCGTCGAGGCCTCTTACGATTCATTCAGGCATCCCGCAGTCGCGCCGCTGCGCCAGCTCGATTCCAACCTTTTCCTGCTGGAGCTGTTCCACGGGCCGACTTTGGCCTTCAAGGATTTTGCCCTGCAGGTGCTCGGGCGACTGTTCGATCATGTGCTGAAAAAGCGCGGCGAACGGACGACCATTGTCGGCGCAACGTCAGGCGATACCGGCTCGGCGGCGATCGAGGCCTGCCGCGGGCGCGACGCGATCGACATTTTTATCCTTCACCCCAAGGGCAGGGTATCGGATATTCAGCGCCGCCAGATGACCACAGTCTCTGACGACAATGTCCACAATATCGCCGTTGAGGGCTCTTTCGACGACTGCCAGGACCTTGTCAAGGCGATGTTCAACGACGAGCCCTGGCGCGATGAAATGCGCCTTTCCGCGGTCAACTCGATCAACTGGGCGCGGATCATGGCCCAGATCGTCTATTACGTCGCCGCATCGATTGCGCTCGGCGGACCAGACCGGAAGGTCGCCTTCGCCGTTCCGACCGGCAATTTCGGCGATATTTTCGCCGGCTACGCGGCGCATTGCATGGGGCTGCCCGTCGAACAGCTGATCATCGCGACCAACGCCAACGACATCCTGACCCGCTTCATGGAAACCGGATCGATGACAGCGGCAGGCGTCACTCCGACGCTCAGCCCGGCGATGGATATCCAGGTTTCAAGCAATTTCGAGCGGCTCCTGTTCGAACTGCACGGGCGCAACGGCGCAGCGGTGGCGCAGGCGATGATGGCGTTCCGCGAATGCGGCACGATGAGCGTGACGTCGGAGATGATGGACGAAATGCGCGGCCTGTTCGCTGCTGCGCGCCTCGATGACGATGGAATTCGGGAAACCATCGCGCGCACGCAGAAGAATACCGGCGTGACGATTGATCCGCATACCGCGACCGGCATGCATGCAGCATCCGTTTGTCGCGCCGATCCCGCGACGCCAATGGTGGTTCTGTCGACGGCCCATCCGGCAAAGTTCACGGATGCCGTGACCGAAGCGACAGGCGCCGCCCCGACCCTGCCGCCGTCCCTGGCTGGCCTCATGGACAGGCAGGAACGGCTCTCGGTGCTGCCCAACGACCTGGCCGCGGTACAGGAATTCGTAGCCTCGCGAAGCCGCGCTGGCGGAGCAGCCGAATGACCGTCGAGCTTTCGGAGCTTCCGAACGGCATGCAGGTTGTGACCGCGCGCATGGATTCCGTGGAAACCGTGTCGCTCGGCGTCTGGGCGCGTGTCGGTACCCGATACGAGCACGCATCGATCAACGGCGTATCGCATATGCTGGAACATATGGCGTTCAAGGGTACGGCCCGTCGCGACGCCTACGCGATTGCCGAGGAGATCGAAGCAGTGGGCGGGCACCTAAACGCCTTTACCTCGCGCGAAGTCACGGCCTATCACGCGACGGTGCTCAAGGAGGACGTGGCGCTTGCCGTCGATCTGGTTGCCGACATTCTCCAGAATTCGCAGTTCGATGCCGGTGAACTCGAACGCGAGCGCCATGTCATTCTTCAGGAAATCGGGCAGGCCGCCGACACGCCCGAGGACGTGATCTTCGACAGGTTTCAGAGCACGGCGTTCCCGGAACAGGCGCTGGGCATGCCCGTGCTGGGGCCGCCCGAGATTGTGTCCTCCCTGACACGCGAACAGATCGTCGGTTATATGCAGGCGCATTACGCGGCGCCCCGGATGGTCTTTGCAGCCGCTGGCAAGCTGGAGCATGACCGGATTGTCGAGCTGGCCGAGGCGCATTTTTCCAGCCTGCCAGCGGGCGATAGCGCAAGAGTGGAAAAGGCGTCCTATCGCGGAGGCGACCGACGGGAAGCGCGTTCCCTGGAACAGGCGCATCTTGTCGTCGGGTTCAATGGGGTCGGTTACCACGATCCGGATTATTACGCCGTGGGCGTGGCATCGACCCTGCTGGGCGGCGGCATGTCGTCGCGCCTGTTTCAGGAAATCCGGGAGAAACGCGGTCTGGTCTATTCCATCTACAGCTTCTCGTCGTCCTATTCCGATGGCGGCCTGTTCGGCATTTATGCCGGGACTGGTGAGGACGGGCTGAATGAGCTGATGCCGGCTGTATGCGAAGAGCTGTTGCGCGCCCGGTCGTCGGTGGACGATGAGGAACTCGCGCGCGCAAAGGCGCAGCTTCGCGCCGGCGTAGTGATGTCGCTTGAGAGCAGCTATGCCCGGGCGGAGCAGATCGCCCGGCAGGTGGGTATCTACGGTCGGCCCATTCCGATCGAAGAGATCAAGACGCGGATCGATGCTGTGTCGGTCGATGACGTGACACGCGCGTTCAGCCGGATCCTGTCGACTGTGCCGACGATAGCGGCGCTCGGGCCGGTTGAGGGGCTGGAATCCTATGACGATACCGCCAGGAGGCTTGCGGTCGCCGCGTAACCGGCGAATTCAGGCCAAGGGGGAACCGCCTCAGGCGTGGCCGGCGTCGCCCGACAGCATGGAGAAATCGATGCCGATCTTCGCCATGGCGCCCTGCCACTGATTTTCCGGCGGCGTTGAGAACAACAGCCGGTCGTCCGCGGGGACGCTTAGCCAGCCGTTATTGGCGATTTCCTGATCCAGCTGACCGGGCGCCCATCCTGCGTAACCGAGAGCGAGGATGCTGGCGCTGGGGCCGGTGCCCTCCGCGATATCCTTGAGGATATCGACCGTGGCCGTAAGGGCCACGTTGTTCTCGTTCCCTTCGATCAGCAGCGAAGCGTCCTGCATGTATTCGGGCGAATGCAGGACGAACCCGCGACCGGTTTCCACCGGGCCGCCGAAATGGACGCGGATTTCTGAGCCGCGGGGTGTTTCAGGTTCGATTCCCAGCTGATCGAGCAGGTCGGGGAAGCTGATGCTGTCGACCAGCTTGTTGACGACCAGCCCCATAGCGCCGTCTTCGGTGTGGGCGCACATATAGACAACGGTGCGGGCGAATCGCTCGTCGCCCATCTGAGGCATCGCGACGAGCAGATTGCCTGTCAGATAGCCGCTATCGTCCTTGTCGTTCATCCCGTAATCCTTTCGACTGACACGCACATTTTACCCATACGTGATGTCTCATCGCTCTATATAGTAAGGGAATTCAGCATATAAACCGTAAAACAATGACCATATCTGGGCAAATATCCCTGTATCGCTGGGCTCTCGTCCTGCTGGCGACCTTTTTTCCCGCCTTTTGCGGGGTAAATTCGGCGATGGCGGCTGCAAGCCCATGGTGGGAAACCGATCACGGGTCTGTCCGCCTGATCGCAGCCAGCGACGCGGTCGGCAATGACGATGCCCTGTCGCTGGGCCTGCAGTTCCGGATGAAGAAAGGCTGGAAGATCTACTGGCGCTCCCCGGGGGATGCCGGTTTTCCGCCGCGTCCTGACTGGTCTGCGTCGCGCAACCTGTCGGACGTTTCAATCGACTGGCCGAGACCGGTCCGGTTCGATGTGCTGGGCCTTACGACGCTTGGATACAAGGACGAGGTTGTTCTGCCGCTGAACGCGAAACTGCTGGCGCCCGGGCAGGCGACGTCGTTCAGGGCGTCGATGCCCTATCTGACCTGCAATGAGATCTGTGTGCCGTATGAAGCCGTGCTCGCGCTCGACCTGCCTGAGGGGCCAGAGACGACATCGCGCGAAGCGGGGCTCATTCAGAAATTCGCCGACCTCGTGCCGGGCAAGGGGGCGGTCGAGGGACTTGCCGTGTCCGACGTTCGCGTCTCCGGCGTGCCCGGCAAGCAGACATTGCGGGTTGCGGCGCGCGTTGCAGGCGGGGCGGAACCCGAGCTCCTGGTCGAGGGGCCGCCCGGATTCAGGTTTGCACCGCCGGCGCTCGAGCGCCGCGGCGCTACGTCTGTTTTCGTGGCGTCGGTATCGCCGCCCTCCAAATCTGTGCGAGATGGCAAACCCGCCGATCTTGCCGGAAGGAACCTGGTTCTCACCCTGCTGACGCCCGATCGCGCGGCCGAACAGCGGGCGACAGTCCTGAAGGGCGAGATCGCCGCCGCCAGCGGGCCGGAGCCGATGTCTGTCGCAGCCTTTCTCGGCATCCTGGCCTTCGCCGTTCTCGGCGGGCTGATTCTGAACCTGATGCCATGTGTCCTTCCGGTGCTCTCGCTCAAAGTGCTTTCGGTCGTCGGACACGGCGGCGCGGAGGAAAAGGGACCCGTGCGGATGAGCTTTCTTGCCTCGGCGGCGGGCATTCTCGCTTCGTTTGCCGTTCTGGCCACCGCGGCGGTCGCCCTGAAATCGGCCGGGCATGCGGCAGGCTGGGGCATTCAGTTCCAGCAACCGCTGTTTCTGGGAGCGATGGCGGTGATCGTTGCGCTGTTTGCCGCCAACATGTTCGGCATGTTCGAAATCCGGTTGCCGGGCCGCCTCGCCGACACGGCGGCGACAGCGGGGCAGGGGCACGGGCTCGTGAATCACTTTGCGACCGGGGCTTTTGCGGCGCTGCTCGCAACGCCGTGCACGGCGCCCTTCGTCGGGACCGCTGTCGGATTCGCCCTGTCGCGCGGCCCGGTGGAAATCTACGCGATATTTATTGCGCTCGGGCTTGGGCTTGCTTTGCCCTATCTGCTGATCGCTGCGGTCCCGTCCTTTGCGACCCGCCTGCCGCGCCCCGGCCCCTGGATGGTGACGCTGAAGAAGATTCTGGGCGTGGCGCTTCTGGCCACCGCGATCTGGCTGCTAACTGTGCTGGCGGTGCAACTCGGGGACCGGGCGGCGTTGCTCGCCGGTGCGTTGCTTGCCGCGATCTTCTTCGTTCTGTGGGTAGGTGGGACGAAACAGGGTGCGTCCGCACGGTTTTCAGGCGTTGCCGTCGCAGCCCTTGCGCTTGCCGCGGTGTTCGCGCCGCCATCGATAGCGCCAAAATCGACCGGTACGAGCGTCCATACGGTGCAGGCGTTCTGGCAACCGTTTGAGCCCGGCGCCATTGCGGAGCATGTTGCGGCGGGCAGGACCGTATTCGTCGACGTTACGGCGGACTGGTGCGTGACCTGCAAGGTGAACAAGGCGCTGGTGCTCGATTCCGCCGAGATCGTCAAGCATCTCCGTAGCGACGCAATTGTCGCCATGCGAGCCGACTGGACACGCCCTGATCCCGTTATCACTGGCTTCCTTGAACGGTTCGGGCGTTATGGCATCCCGTTCAACGTCGTGTTTGGGCCGGGAATCCCGGAGGGACGGACGCTTGGGGAACTTCTGACCAAGGGCGACGTCATGGCGGCGCTGGACGAAGCGTCAGGTCTGGGCAGCACGGTGACGCGGAAATAATCGCGAATTAATCCGTTTTTGTGAGATGGACGGGGTGACTCCAGCCCTTTCGGACACTATTTGAGATGCGACGTTAACCCCAAGGCAAGGAGAGCTTCCATGGCTATTAAAGAAGGCGACAAGGTTCCCGCCGGCACATTCAAGATTATGGGGTCGGACGGTCCCCAGGACCTGACGACAGACGAGTTGTTCGGCGGCAAGACCGTGGCGCTCTTTTCGGTGCCAGGCGCCTTTACGCCGACCTGTTCGGCCAAGCATCTGCCCGGGTTCGTCCAGAACGCGCAGGCGCTGAAGGACAAGGGCGTCGACACCATCGTCTGCACGGCGGCCAATGATGTGTTCGTCATGAATGCGTGGGGCGCGGATCAGAATGTCGGCGACAATGTCGTCATGGCGGCGGACGGCAGCGCCGATTTCGCCAAGTCTTTGGGGCTCGAACTCGATCTCGGTCTGCGCGGCATGGGAATGCGGGCGCAGCGCTATTCCATGGTCGTCCGGGACGGTACGGTCGATAAGCTGAACGTCGAAGAACCGGGCGCGTTCGAGGTCTCCAGCGCCGAACACATGCTCGGTCAGCTGTAGGGTCGGGTTAAGATCCAGCGCCGTACGCGGCGCTGGAAATCCCGGTAGGCGTCTCCGAAGACGGAAGCGAGATAGGCTTCCTCGCGCCTGATGATCAGGAACTCGACCGTCAGCAGGCACGGGATCAGCGACGCCAGCAGAATCGGTTTCGAAAACGCCACGGCGATCCCGGCGTATAGCAGGGCAGCGGCGAGATACATCGGATTGCGGGTAATCCGGTAAGGGCCATCGGTAACCAGCGTGAGGGCGGGTTTCCGGACATCGATATGGGTTTTCGCACGGACAAAGCGTGCGATGGCCCAGGCTGCAAGAGCGATACCGAGCCCGACAAGCATCCAACCCGCAACGGAGCGCAGCAGAGGCGCGCCGATATCCATCGGAAACCCCCTGTCGGTGAGATAGCCGATCACGAAAAATGCCAGGTAGATCACTGGCGGAAACGTAAACACATCCGGACCATGATCCGTTGTCGTCGTTTTTTCGGGATTGGCGGTCATAGGCCCGACCCGCCAGGGTCGACGATGCCGCGTCGGGCGAGCTCGTCGGCGCGTTCGTTTTCCGGATGTCCGGCATGGCCCTTGACCCAGCGCCAGTCGATATCGTGGCCGGCGAGCGCGTCGTCCAGCCGTTGCCAGAGATCGACATTCTTGACCGGTTTCTTATTCGCGGTTTTCCAGCCCTTCTGCTTCCAGCCAACGATCCATTTGGTAATGCCGTCCCGGACATAGGTGCTGTCGGTATAAAGAACCGCTGAAACAGGCCGCTTGAGCGATTCGAGTGCCATGATGGCGGCCGTCAGCTCCATCCGGTTATTGGTGGTTTCCGCCTCGCCGCCCCAGAGCTCCCGTTCCTCGCCCCGCCAGCGCAGGAGCGCGCCCCAGCCGCCGGGGCCCGGATTGCCGCTGCAGGCGCCGTCGGTATAGATTTCGACCGATCGTGTCGACGGCTCGCTCATCGGCTCAGCCCGTACGCTTCCGGGCCGGAAACGCTCTGATGAAAGCGGAGCTTCTTGAGATATTCGAGAGGATCCTTTGGCTGGACCAGCGCGCCCTCAGGGTGGTTGAGGAGGTCGAAAAGCCGGGTCAGGAGAAACCGTACTGCGCTGCCGCGCGCCAGCGTGGGGAGAGCGGCCAGCTCGACCCTTTCCAGACGCCGCACGGTTTCGTATCCGGTGATGAGGTTATGCGCTTTGGTGACATTGAAACTGTTGTCGGGTTCGAAGCACCAGGCGTTCAAACAGATGGCGAGTTCGTAGGCGAAGGAACCGTTGCAGGCGAAATAGAAGTCGATGACGCCCGAGAGTTCGTCGTTGAGGAAAAACACGTTATCGGGAAACATGTCCGCGTGGATGATACCGTTCGGCAACTCGGTCGGCCATGCGTCGCCCAGCCATGTCAGCTCCGCTTCAAGCGTCGTGTCGAGCCCGGCATGGACCTCGTTGGCGCGCGCTTTGGTATCATTGAAAATGTCCAGCCACCCTTCACGGTCGAGGGCGTTCGCGCGGGTGAGCCCGAATCCTTCCGCTGCGAGGTGAAGCTGCGCCGCCGCAATCCCGACAGCCCGGCATTGTTCGGGCGATATGCGGCGTGGCCACATACCCTGCAGAAAGGATGTCAGGGCAGCGGGCCGACCGCAGAGCGTACGAAGGGCCTCGCCATCCCGCCCGTGTACCGGGGTGGGGCAGGGGAACCCGCGATCAGCCAGGTGGTCCATCAGTCCCAGAAAGAAGGGGAGGTCCTCCGGCGCG
>Ga0181579_10000083_pt1 | contig 61031 bp, 56 predicted proteins | sample 071ome_24_FD_132996 | JGI IMG/M metagenome (GOLD analysis project Ga0181579, IMG submission 132996) | Coastal salt marsh microbial communities from the Groves Creek Marsh, Skidaway Island, Georgia - 071402CT metaG (megahit assembly) | ecosystem: Environmental > Aquatic > Marine > Intertidal...
CACCGTCAGCACGCGATATCATTTCGTGCTGGCCGGCATTTGAAGTGGCCCTCGATCCGGGCAAACCCACGAGGCTCTACTTGCGCCTTTCCGGGGTGACATCACCTTTCGTCTCGGCGCGCATTTTGCCGCTCAAACAGTTCATCAGCAACGAAGGTGTCGATTTATTGATTTTAGCTGGCGTGTTGGGATTTATCACCGCGATGCTGGTGTACAATCTCGTCGTTTACGTGCGTTCGCGCCTGCATCAGTGCCTTTATTACTTTCTCTATTTGGCCTTTATCATCATCCACGTTGTGATCTACGACGGCCTCATTTACCGGTTTTCGGATTTCACTCTTTCGGGGCATGTGGCGGATATACTGTCACAAAGCTCCGGTGTCGCCGCAGGGCTCAGCCTGTTGCTGTTTGGCCGCGCTTTATTGCGGCTTCCGCAAACCGCACCAAGATTGAGTAAACTCACGCTGTGGTTCTCCGCCGTTACTATCTTTATTCTTTTCTTGGAAATTATTCGTGTGCTGCCGTATGCAACGATATCCAGTGTAGTACTCATCCTATCCGGCTTTATTATGAGCGGTTGTGCCGTTTATTTCGCCTTGCGCGGCGTCAAGCCGGCGCTTTATTTTTCATTTTCATTTTTGGCGCTTTTTATTGGGTGTCGCTATCGACATGTATGGGTTTCATTATCCGGTTGCCCTCGGCCCGGAACCGACCATTTGGGAAAACCTTGTCGGCGTGCAGCAAAATTGGTCGTTCCACCTCGGCATTTGCGCCGAAGCGGTGCTGATCTCATTCGCCATTACCTACTTTATCAAAGACATGCGCTCGGACATTGAAACCGCCCGAAGTACTGCATCACAAGCGCGCGCTGCGACCGAAGAACTGAAAGACGAATACGAAGGCAAATTGGCCGCCGTGGCGGAAAAAGCGCGCATTCGCGAACGGATCACGGAAAAAGTGGCCGGGATGGTGTCTTCGAAATCCGGCGATGAAGTTTTCTTGGAGCAGGCGGCGGCGGCGATTGCGGCCAACATGGGGGAAAAGGATTTCGATGTCGCCCGATTGGCCTCCGAGCTGGCAGTGAGCGAGCAGACCTTGCGCCGGCGCATCCATCGCGCCGCCGGGGTGACCCCTGTCGAATTTCTCCGCCAGCAGCGCTTAACCCATGCCAAGCAATTACTCGAAACCCGGGCCCATAATACGGTTGCCGAAGTCGCCAATGCCGTCGGCATCTTCAATGCGGGCCGGTTTGCGAAACTCTACCGAGAAACATTCGGGCAATCGCCGAGTGAGGTGCTTAAGCGCGGTTAAAAATTATAAATCAGAAAAATTTTCAAGGCTTGCGTCGTATTGTTGCCGCCGATGGATTGCACGGCAGCCTTGCCCGGCATGGCGACGCTATATAGCGCGCCGATTGAGGATTTTTCCGATAAGTAAATTTCAAACGAGAGATTCACCTCATCTGAGAAATGGCGCTTGGTGGTCGCGGTGGAATTGAAAAACTTGTTATCCAAATAAAAACGATAATACATGGCATCCAAGCGCAACCATTCGCGTGGGCTGGCGCTGACATGAACCATGTGATTGCGTTGGTTCTCATTAGGTAACAAACCGTTCGATGATATCTCGCCTTGATACCAATCGCCGTAATCGCTGTAGCCGTAAAAAAGCGAGTCGAATTTTTCCTGACGTGGCGTGCCTGGATCATCGCCGCTGAATTGCGCGTAACGGTATCGGATATAAGGTTTTCACGGAATGTTTTTGAAATCATACCGCCCGGTTAAGTGCCAACCGAAAGCATTGATATCACGGCCGCGCGTTTCGCCGAACTGCTTTGCGTATTCGCCCGCGAATGTCACGTTGGGGAGGTATGGAATAGTATCGAATTTGAAACGGACATCGGCGAGCTGCATGCCGTCACGAGTCATGACGCTGTTTTCGGCATCGAAGAAATTCATATAGGCACCGCCGATCGTGCCGAATTTATTTTTAATGTATTCCACATTAAGCCCGGCAAATTGGGCGCGGTCATGATCACGGTCGGCTCGCAAATAGAAGACATCCCCGCGGATGGGCTTGGTATTAAAGCGCAGAACTGCACTTTCCTCGAACGCATTGCGCGGAATCAGCCAATAGGCCCCATCCTGGAAAGCATCGTTGTTGCCGTCCCACACCAAAAAGCCATCGCCGATTTTAAATTCCTGGGCGCCGATGGAAAAATCGATGGCGTCTTTGCCGAGTGTGGGTGTTAAATTTCCCGATCGCCAGCCGAACACGAGTTCTTCCAAATCGATGTCTTCTTCGCTGCCGCGGGTCACGCCGGCGGCATCGCCATCGCCGCGTGACAAGGCACCGACGGCTGACAAACGTGAATACACCGTGCCGTGATTTTCGGTATTCACATGACCCTTGAGAGCCGGCTTGAAATAAGCTTCGTATTGATCGACCCGGGGCGGGCGCAGTTGGCTTGAGTGAAAATCGAGCACGCCGACACCAAAATTAGCGTTTTCCGTGTGGCCGTAAAATGCGCCGATTTCGAGTCCCGCGCTGAGTTCGGCCTTCTTGGACTTGGCGATTGTCATATCCGCTAAAGCGGAGTCAGAGATCAGCACCGTCGCCAATCCGGCAAGAAAAACGCTTACAGACCGGTTCACTTATATTCCTCCCCTTAGGGAGGCAGTGTGCGTTGATAAGGCGGGTTTGTCTACCCGAACACGCGCTTGAAGACCGTATCCACGTGCTTGGTGTGGTAGCCCATGTCGAACAGCGCGGTGAGGGCTTTATCGTCGAGCAATTTTGTCACGTCGTTGTCTTGTTTTAAGAGTTCCAGGAAATTGCCTTTGCCCTCCCACACTTTCATCGCGTTGCGTTGCACGGCCTCATAAGCATCTTCCCGGCTCATGCCTGCTTGCGTGAGTTCAAGAAGTACGCGCTGCGAAAACACCAAGCCGCCGAGCTGGTCGAGATTTTTCTGCATCGCATCGGGATATACGAGAAGCTTTTCGATCACGCCGGTGAGGCGCGCCAAAGCAAAGTCCAACGTGACGGTCGCATCCGGGCCGATCATGCGCTCCACCGATGAGTGCGAAATATCGCGCTCGTGCCACAACGCCACGTTTTCCATCGCCGGGATCACGGCGGAACGGACAATGCGTGCCAGGCCGGTAAGGTTTTCCGTCAGCACGGGATTGCGTTTGTGCGGCATCGCCGATGAGCCTTTTTGCCCCGGTGCGAAGTATTCCTCGGCCTCACGCACTTCCGTGCGCTGCAGGTGCCGGATTTCGGTCGCGAGGCGTTCGATGGAAGACGCGATCACGCCGAGCACGGCGAAGTAGTTTGCGTGCCGGTCGCGCGGGATAACCTGGGTTGAAACCGGCTCCACGCTTAGGCCCATTTTTTTAGCCACATGCTCTTCCACTTTCGGGTCGATGTTGGCGAACGTGCCGACCGCACCGGAAATCGCGCATGTTGCGACGTCTTTTTGTGCCGCGAGTAAGCGTTCCTTGTTGCGCTCAAACTCGGCGTAAAAGCCCGCGAGTTTGAGTCCGAACGTCGTCGGTTCGGCATGGATGCCGTGGCTACGGCCCATGCAGGGCGTATCTTTGTGTTCGATTGCGCGTTTCTTCAGCGCGGCCAGTAGACCGTCGAGGTCTTTTAAAAGAATATCGGACGCCTGTTTGAGCTGTACCGCGAGGCAGGTATCCAATACGTCCGACGAGGTCATGCCTTGGTGCACGAAACGGGCTTCATCGCCGACGTGCTCGGCCAAATTGGTGAGAAAGGCGATAACGTCATGATGGGTCACCCGCTCGATTTCGTCGATCCGGTCGACTTCGAATTTGCCGCGCTCCCACACCGCTTTGGCCGCATCTTTCGGGACCACCCCGAGTTCGGCTTGCGCGTCGCAGGCGTGCGCCTCGATTTCGAACCAGATGCGGAATTTGTTCTCGGGTTCCCAGATTTTAACCATATCGGGGCGGGCATAACGGGGGATCATAGGCGTCTCGTGCTGTCTCTTTGTTGAAAGGGATTGTGTTCGTCGGATGAGGGCCCAATATTAACGATGTCATCGGGATTTAATAGGCATGATATATAGCGAATGAATTATCCTGATTTTGCCCGTGTTTTTGCCTGAAAGACCGGAATATGGATGCAACGGCCGCGCAGTCTTCGGAACGGACCATTCCCCTGATCGAGATCGATTCGGCCCCGCCCATTGCCTTGGTCGAGGCCGCACCCGATAGCCTTGCCGATATCATGAGGATTGCGCGCCGCCGGTATACCCCTCTCGGCATGCGCCTCGGCGATGCATTCAGCAAGGCGTGGCTCGTGCGGGCCGGCAATCCTTACTTGAAGGAAATCGCGGACATCGCCGAGCGGGTCGGAAAGCCCGGCGCGTTTCTTCTCAATCTTTCTTATGAATGGACTTGTACATCGGCTGTCAGTGCCGATCCCGAGCACGGCGGCAACCGGTTGTTGCGCACGCTCGATTGGCCGCTCGAAGGCTTGGGGCGCAATGTCGTGATCTCGCGCCAGCGGGGAATGGCCGGTGAGTATTATAACGTGACCTGGCCCGGTTTCGCCGGCGTGCTGACTGCGATGGCGCCGGGGCGGTTTTCCGCCGCGATCAATCAGCCGCCGATGCGCCGCTATACGTTTTCCTGCTGGCTCGATTGGATTGTCGAGCGGTATCACTTAAACAAGCGGAAGGCGTTGCCGCCGGCGCATCTTTTGCGCCATGTGTTCGATACGTGCGAAACGTTTGAAGCTGCGAAGCAGGCCTTGATCGAAACCCCCATCAACATGCCGGCATTTTTCAGCTTAAGCGGCGCGCACGAGGACGAGGGCTGCGTGATCGAACGGACTGAAAACGATGCCCACGTTCACGAAGGTCCGTTTTGCATGGCCAATCACTGGCTGGGGCTCGAGGAAGACGGCCGCTTACGCGGTTACGATAGCCACGGCCGCCGGGCTTTGATGGATGAGCATTACGAAACAGCGCCAAATGATTTTTCCTGGGTCCATCCGCCGATTCTCAACACGGCGACACGCCTTGCCGTCATCGCCAATGCGGCAAAGAAAAAACTGATGGTGCAGGGGTTGGAGCGCGACGGCGCCGCGACCAAAGTGTTCAAGCTTGGCGCATAAAAAAAGTCCCGGGCGTTGCCGCCCGGGACCCTGTTCTCATTGTCAGGAATAACGCTCCTTAGGCGGCTTGTTCGCCTTCGAGAAGTTTCTTCGCCTTGCTGACGATACCGGCCGGCGCCTCTTTCTTAATGGCGATCGTACGCGGTTTCTTCTCTTCCGGAACTTCGCGGACAAGGTCGATGCTCAGCACGCCGTTGTCGAGGTTCGCGCCTTTGACGATCACATGATCGGCGAGGTGGAACTTGCGGATGAAGTCTCGTCCGGCGATGCCGCGGTGCAGGTAATGCACGCCTTCTTGTTCGGTTTTCTTTTTACCGACGACGGTCAGTGCATCTTCGTGGGTTTCGATGCCCAACTCGTCTTCGCCGAACCCGGCAACGGCCATGGTGATCCGGTAATGGTTTTCACCGTCATGTTCCCACGTTTCGATATTGTACGGGGGGTAGCTGTTCGACGATTGATCCCACTGAGAAGCGGATTCGAAAAGCCGTTCGAGTTGATCGAAACCGACACCGGAACGGAATAAGGGTCCAAAATCAAATGCAGACATAGTTACATCCTCCTATGAAGCGATGTTAGGGTTTGGCCCCCTTCGGGCACCTTGCCCCGAGGGGCCACCGGGCCCACACTGGCACCCGGTAGACTTGATTTAGTGCGCGATGGCGTTCTGTCAAGGGATCGCAAGTTATTGATACTTAATAACTTTATAAGTTTTTGTTGGGCAAGTCGAAGCGCGGCTTTCGATAGAGGGCGTACCAGGCCATGGCCATAACCTGCACGCCGAGCAGGATGGCGAAAGCGGCCCGATAGCCTTCCGGCGCATACGTTCCATTTGCCGTTACCGGCCACAGATCGATCACCGCCCCGATCCCCCATTGCACGAAAAACGACGCGCTGAACAGCAACAGGTTGAGGGCGACGTTGACCCGCCCGGCCAGATGTTTCGGAAAGGTTTGCGACAAAATGGCGTAGGAGAGAATGCTGGTGGTGCCGAAAAAACCATACACGATCCATTGCACCATGACCGTATCAAGCCATTGCAGCACCAACACGCCTTCAATCGTCATGAAACAAATCATGCCGGTCAGGTTGACGGTGATGGGCCGGATACCGATGCGTGTCAGCCGTTCGGCGATGGTGCCGAGGATGAGAAACCCGGCGACCATGCTGAGCGCAATAATAAACAAGTGTTCGGCCACGCCGCTTCGATCCATCCCGGCGACATCATAAAGCCACGGTCCGGACCACAGGCTCTGCACCGCGAGGAATGCCGATTGAATGCAAATGGTCACCGGCGCGAGACGGATAAAATGCGGGCTTTTGAACACCGCCACAAAACCGTCGATTTGTTCTTTGAGCGTTTCGTCCGATCCCGCGCCCGGTTTTTCCGGTACGACGAACAACACGGCCAAGGTCGAGACGACGGTGGCCAGGGATAAGCCGATAAAAATGCCGCGCCAGTCGGTGACCGAGAGCATGACTTCGACCGGCAGGGTGGCGCTGAGCGCGCCGAGGCCGCCGATCGCCATTTGACAGCCGTTGATGAACGGCAACCGCTCGCTTGGAAACCACATGACGAATGCTTTAAACGCGGCCATCAGGCACGCCGAAACGCCGAGACCGATGAGCGTGCGCCCGATGAACAGCCCGCTGAAGGTTGTCGACACCGCAAACAGCGCGGCCCCCGCGGCGGCGAAGATCAGCAGGGCGGCTTCGGTTTTGCGCGGGCCGTAACGGTCGAGCAGCACGCCGAGCGGAATTTGAAAAATTGCGAAGGCGACAAAATAAGCGCTCGAGAGAAGCCCGAGCGAGGTTGCATCGAGCCCGACATCGCGCACCAGGTCCGGCGCGATGACGGCATTGATGGTGCGCAGGAGATAGGAAAGAAAGTATCCGAACGCAAACGGGGCGAAGACGCGGAGTGCCAGAATCATCGCAGCAGCCCAAGCGACTTGAAAGACTTCGCGCCGTCGCGCGCGATCACGACATGATCGTGCAGCACGATGCCCATCTTTTCGCCGGCGGCCCTTACTTCAAGCGTCATTTGAATATCGGCATCGGACGGCTCGGGATCGCCCGAGGGGTGATTGTGCACCATGATGATCGCCGTCGCGCCGACTTCAAGCGCGCGTTTGATGATCTCGCGCGGATACACGGGCGTGTGATCGACCGTGCCTTTTTGCTGCACCTCGTCGGCGATCAGGATGTTCTTTTTGTTCAGAAACAGCACGCGGAATTGTTCAGTCATGCCGAATGCCATGCTGATGCGCAGGTAATCCAGCAACGCCTGCCAGTTCGAGAGGACCGGTTTGTCGAGAATATGTTGCTGGGCGAGCCGCTGCGAAGCGCCTTGAACGGTTTTCAGCGTTGCGATCACGGCATCGCCGACACCGGGGACTTTTTTAAGCGCGTTCGGTTCGGCGGCAACGACTTCGGCAAAAGAGCCGAACGTATCGATGAGTTGTTTCGCCAACGGCTTGGTGTCCTGGCGCGGCAGGGCCGAAAACAAAACCAATTCGAGTAATTCGTAATCGGGCAGGGCTTCCGCGCCCGATTGCAGTAGACGTTGGCGAAGCCGTTGGCGGTGTCCGGTATAGTGAGGTTTGTCGCTCACGGGACTACGTTTTGTAAGGCGGGCAGTCCAAGTCTTTGGGCGATTTCGTAAATACTTCCGCACCATCGGCGGTAACCCCGATGGTATGCTCGAACTGCGCCGACAAAGACCGGTCTTTGGTCACGGCCGTCCAGCCATCGGCGAGGATTTTCACTTCCGGCCGGCCGGCGTTGATCATTGGTTCGATCGTGAAGATCATGCCTTCTTTGATTTCTTCTCCCTCGCCCGGCTGGCCGAAGTGCATGATATTGGGCGCGTCATGAAAGATTTGGCCGATGCCATGGCCGCAAAAATCCCGGACCACGGAATAGCGTCGCTCTTCGGCGTAGGTTTGGATAGCGTGACCGATGTCGCCGACATGCGCGCCCGGGCGGACCGCTTCGATGCCTTTCCATAAGGCTTCGAATGTCGTTTCGACCAGTTTCTTCGCCTTAATGCCGACTTTACCGACATAAAACATGCGGCTTGAATCGCCGTGCCAGCCGTCGAGGATGGGAGTCACGTCAATGTTGACGACATCACCTTCTTCCAGACGCTTGTCGCCCGGAATGCCGTGGCAGACGACATGATTGACAGAAGTGCAAACCGATTTCGGAAAACCCCGATAGCCGAGCGGTGCCGGTGTTGCGCCGTGCTCAATGGTGTATTCATGCACCAGGGAATCGATTTCATTGGTGGTGATGCCCGGTTGGATGTAAGGCGCGAGATAATCGAGCGTCTCGGCCGCCAAGCGTCCGGCCTTGCGCATGGCGGCAAAGGCCTCGGCATCGTGGATTTTTATGCTGCGTTCTTCGGCATAAAGCATGCGGGGGTGCTCATCTGGGTTTGGTATCGTGCTGGGCGGGTTTTAAGCGCCTCGATCCTGGGTTTCACGTGTTATTCGGCTTATTGAACCGTTACTAAAAATCGATTGGCACCGGCGTTGCAACCTTTATCTCTTTGGATGTCAGCTTGCAATCGTAACAAATTGCCTCGACTCCGGCTTTGATCGCGGATTTCAGGGCTTTTGCATAGTCCGGGTCGATATCCCCGGCGACCGTAAAAGTTTGTCCGTCCTGGCGTTGGGCGAGATACATCATGACGGCGCGGTGGCCCTGTTTCACCATGTCGGAAAGCTCGCCCAGATGCTTAGTGCCGCGTTTGGTGACCGCATCGGGAAATTCATAGGGCCCTTTTTTGCTGCGGTCGCGCTTCATGGTGACGCTTTTCACCTCGACATAACAGGGCGGCTTATTCGGTGATTCCAACAGCAAATCGATCCGCGAATTTTTGCCGTATTTCACCTCGCGGCGAATGTTGTCATAACCCGAAAGCTCGGTGATGATATTTTTTTGAATCGCTTCTTCGATCAGCGCATTGGGCTTGGCTGTGTTAATGCCGACCAGCGAGCGGCCAATGCGAATGAGCTCCCAGGTGTATCTTAGCTTCCGCTCCGGGTTACGCGCCGGTGACAGCCAGACCTCTGCGCCTTCGTCGTTAACGCTCAGCATCGAGCCCGGGTTGGCACAATGGGCGACGACAATCGAGCCGTCTTCCAATTCAACATCGGTGAGAAACCGTTTGTAACGTTTGATCAGTTTGCCGCGAATGAGGGGATCAGGAAATTTCATATTCGATGCCTTGTTGCGTTGATTTTACGGTTTTGCTTTTTCACCGGCGGCAATTTCGTCTGCATCGAGGGCGTTGGCAAGCCTCGCGTTTGCGCTGCCCGGCTTCAGGGGCCGTTGCTGGTCCGGATGCGGCGCCCATGCAGTTAGATAAATCACCTGAAACGTTGCCGGGATACGGTCTTCGTCGTCGGCGAACAGTTCGTGATAGCGGCGCGCTGTTTCCATGACGGTCTCTTTGCGGGAAAACGATTTACGCCGTTCCGATACGGCATTGGTTTCACCCATGCCGCGCAAATCGGTCATCAGTTTTAAGGCATTCGGATAACTGACCGTAAGGGTGTCCAAATCGGCAAGCGGCAAAGTGAAGCCGGCGCGTTGCAGAAGGTCACCGGCATCACGGACATCGGTAAACGGCGATATGCGCGGGCTCATGCCGCCTTCGTTGGCGAGTTCGGATTCGGTTAAGGCGTGGCGCAACTCTTTCAGCGTTTCCCCGCCGAACAGTGCCCCCAGGAATAATCCGTCGGGTTTGAGGGCGCGGCGAATTTGCGTCAGTGCGCCGGGCAAATCGTTGACCCAATGAAGATTCAAACAACTGATAATGAGGTCTAATGATTGATCGGCAAACGGCAGCCATTCTTCATCCGAGACAAGTGCAGCTCCCTGTACCCGTGAAATCATTTGCGGGGATATGTCCGTTTGAAAGAGTTTTTCGATGCCGCCCCGGTTTTGCAGATGTTTGCGCAATTGGCCGCTATGGCAACCGAGATCGAGTGCCATGGGAAATGTACGGTTGATTTCATCCAGTCGTTCGGCGAGATGCCCGGCAACGGTATCGAATAAAAACGCGTGATCGGCTAATGAGGCCGCCGCCCGGTCGCGATGCCGGCGGACGGCGGCGCGGTCAAAAATGCGGATCGGATTTTGCATGGATGAGGTCATGATGAGCGGCGATTTTTGAAATGTTGGATATGGTGATTGATCTTGATAGCGATCACAAGTTTAAGGCTTTAAAAGGCTTTCCGTGTTATAGACAGCCCCTGAACGGGAATTCCTGACGATCCGGCTTTTTATATGAAAAAAATCACGTTTTTGGCTCTTTTGCTCGGCCTGGTGGCTGTAACGGCGTTGGTCATTTGGCAAGGAGTCGGGGAAATCGCCGACACCATGGCCGAGTTGGGGTTTGGCGTTATATGGCTGCTGATTGTCTTCGCCGCCTATGCGCTGGTGAGCGCGTATTCCATCCGCCTATTGTTTCCGCAGCATCAACTTCAGGGGGTCGGCCCCATATTTGCCTCGATTTGGGTCGGCGGTGGCGTCAATACAATATTTCCCGTCGCGCAAGTCGGGGGGGAAGTTGTTAAGGCGCGGGTGTTGCATTGTTATGGCACACCCGGCCCCATTGCCGTCAGTGTGGCCCTGGCCGATACAACCGTTTCGGCACTTTCCCTTGCGCTTTGGGGGTTCATCGGCGTTGCATCTTTGTTTTATTTAAATGTTAATCTCCAAGTCACATTGAGCGTGTTTGCCGGCGTGGCGGTGTTTTCTGGCAGTGTCATCGTTTTTTTCGTTTTGCAGCGGATCGGTGCCGTTGGTTTCTTGGCCAAATCGTTTTCCGGAATTTCGGAATCCAAAAGTTGGGGCCAACTTGTTGGCAATGCAAAAGATGTGGATGCAGCCGTGCGCGAAGTTTACCGCAGCCATCTTCGGTTTGGCCTTTCAATATTCATTCGACTCCTCGCACGTTTTATAATGGCGCTTGAGATTTGGGCGGCCGCCTATTTAATGGGGCATCCGATCGGATTGATTGAGGCTTTTATGTTTCGTAGCTTGATCGCAACCGTACGCGGTGTTGCCTTTTTCGTGCCGCAGGGTTTCGGTGTCCAGGAAGCTGCTTTCATCGCACTGGGTGGATTGGTCGGCATATCGCCAAGTTTGGCTTTATCGCTGTCTTTGGCGTCACGGGCGAGAGAAATATTGGAAAGCGCCGCTGGAGTGTTGTTCTGGCAGCATTTGGAAGGAAAATCGATACGGGTGCTGTTTCAGAACATGAAATAACCTAAATGCAGCCTTCTGAGCACTAACTAAATTTCAAACCAGCCAAGCCATTGGTTCGGATATTTTAAAACATATGCTTCAAGCTTATCCGTAAATTGTTTTATGACGTCACTACTTGCTTCTTGACGATTAACAGTCCGATCAATTTGTAGCGGACTCTCCAAGTGCACGTGGAAAGTTTCATCCTTGTCCCGGACGGTAAAGGTCGGGATTAACGCGGCGCCGGACGAGTACGCCAGGTCAGCCGCGCCGGTGGCCAGCAGAATATGACCGTCCATGAAGGGTGCGCGCACGGGCTTAATCGTCTTGGTGCGCGCCATGATCGAAACGATTCCGTTATTTTTAAGCTCACGTTTGAGCGTGCGCATGGCCGCGGTAGCGCTGTTGTGAGACAAAACAACACGTTGTTTCAGGTATTTTTTCTCCGCCGACGTTTGTATTGGATTTAAAATATATTCCCCGAACGTCGATTTGGAGTATCCGTGGTGTGGGTGGCTGAGATGGCAAGTTTCATAACCTGCTTGATAAAGCGCTTTTTTTTGAATGAACGGTACATAAACAAAATAGGCGCTCCATAGAACGGCTCCTTTACCGTCCTGTATGGCCTGATCAAGATGTTCGCGGCCGTGAATAATGGTTTCCAGAGCCTGACCGCCGGGACGATGGTCACGTAATAATGTCAGGGCGCCATAAATATCTTCGCCGGCAAGTTCGTTCTGCAATTTTTCGGGTGTTGTTTGTATGGGGCGCCCCCCCAGCATATTGTGTATTTTACGTTGATTTTCGGTTGGATTGGAAAATAGGGCTTTCTTATTTACAGGGCCGGCATTGCGGCAAAAATTGACCCAAAAAAGCTTTGGCAAGCACCATGAAATTAGCCACAGTACAAATACACCAATTAGATTAAGAGGGTCTTTTGCCGTAAAAAACGGGGGGTTTGCAGGGGGGGCTTTTTCCGCGTTATTCGGGCGGGTCTTTTTCAGCGCGGAATTATTTGCCGTATCATTTTTCAATTAAACAATTTTACCCTAATTTTTTGTATTCCCGTTGGTTAATAATAAAATTAATCGTTTGATATTTGAAGCCGTAATCATGACAAAAATTGATCGCATAGATATTGATTCACAATCTTCATTAGTTGAAGCTGCTCCATCTAACTTTTTCCTGGGAAAATTTAAGCGAGCTGGTGATGTTTTGCTCGACCTGCTTTATCCGCCGCAATGTCTGAAATGCGGGGCCATTGTCGAATCTGCCGACACGCTGTGTATCTCATGCTGGCAAACCGTTACGTTTATGACGCCGCCTTGGTGTGATGCATGCGGCATCATGCTCGAGTTCGATTCGGGGCCGGGCGGTCTTTGCGCGGCCTGTGCGCGTCAATTGCCGGTGTTTGCCCGTGCGCGGTCCGTGTTTGCTTATGATGATGATTCCAAAGCAATGATTTTGTCGTTCAAATACCGTGACCGAACGGATAACGCCCCTGCCTATGCACGGTGGCTGGCTCGCGCCGGCGCAGATCTTTTGGAAGATGCCGATTTGCTCGCACCGGTTCCCTTGCATTGGTCGCGATTATGCTGGCGGCGCTACAATCAATCGGCCCTATTGGCTTCGGCACTGTCCCAAGAAACACAGATCGCCGTGTTGCCGGATTTACTGGTGCGCCGCCGCCGGACGGCTTCTCTCGGCGCCATGAGCCCATCCCGGCGCCGCCGAACATTAAAAGGCGCCATTCGATTGCGGTCCTCCTATCGGGATCGCGTAACCGGAAACCGTATTTTGTTGATCGATGATGTGCTGACGACGAGATCGACGGCGCAAGCCTGTGCGCGTGCGTTGTTGCGGGCTGGTGCCAGTGCCGTCGACGTGCTAACGCTGGCCCGCGTGAAGCGGCCACTGCCGCAAGCGGCCTCATAAAGGAATTCATGCTGTGCCCGAGATCGATATCTATACGACACCGTTTTGCCCGTTTTGTGTCCGGGCTAAACATCTATTGGATCATAAAGGGGCGGCTTTTACGGAAATAAACTTAATGGTGAATCCCGAACGCCGCCAGGAAATGATTGAGCGCGCGAATGGGGGGTATACAGTGCCGCAAATTTTTATCGATGGTCAGCACATCGGCGGTTGTGACGAGTTGTACGCTCTCGAACAAGCGGGCGAGTTGGATCCGTTGCTGCAAAAGGTTGAAACGGAATAACGCCGGAAAGCGTTGAGGAAAAAAACAATGGCTGAAACATTCAACGTTGCCTGTGTTCAACCCAATTCGGCACGCGACGCTGCACCCAACATCGACGCTGTTGGCAATTTAACCCGGCAAGCACACGATCAAGGCGCTGATTTCATTTTGCTGCCCGAAAGCGTCAACATGATGGAGCCCCGGGGCCGTAATGTGCGGGAAAAAATTGTTGCCGAAGAAGACGATGTTTTTCTCGCGGCTTTTCAAAAGTTGGCGCAAGAATTGAGCACTTGGATTCTCATCGGTTCCATCATGATCAGGGTGAGTGAAGATCAGGCGGCAAATCGGTCTTTGTTGATTAATGACAGCGGCGAGATTGTCACCCGTTACGATAAAATACATATGTTCGATGTGGATGTCGGTGATGGGCAAAGTTATCATGAATCGAAATTGTACCGGCCGGGTAATCAAACCGTTGTTGCCGAAACCCCGTGGGGGCCGGCGGGTCTGACTATTTGTTATGATTTACGGTTTCCGTATTTATACCGGTCGTTAGCGCATCAAGGTGCGATGTTCATAACGGTACCGTCAGCATTTACACGCGTTACCGGCGAAGCGCATTGGCATGTGTTGCTGCGTGCCCGCGCCATCGAAAACGGCTGTTATATTTTCGCGCCGGCGCAAACCGGCGAACACGCTGAAGGCCGGCAAACCTATGGCCATTCACTCATTGTCGATCCATGGGGTGTTGTGTTGGCCGATGGCGGCGAGGACGTCGGGGTTGTTATGGCGGCAATTGACCCAGCCCAAGTGACGAAAGCACGCGGTAAAATTCCTTCGCTCGCTCATGACCGGGAATTGGCTAAAAAATAGCGGTTACCTTGGCGTTAGGTCCGATTCCGAATTTATTAATAAAAGCCGATTTAACGTAAAGGCCTGGATTTTTACCGGGTGGCGTACGATATATAGAGTGACTAAAAGATAAACATGCACGACAGCGTGAGAATCTTGGTAACCGTTTTTGGGTTGTTCCGATGATTTTATATCAATTGGCCTGCCACGAAGGCCATGAATTTGAAGCCTGGTTTCGCGACAGCAAGACTTACGAAAAGCAATGTAAGTCGGGCGATATTGTCTGTCCGTTCTGCGGCGATAGAGACATCGTGAAAGCGCTCACCGCGCCTTATGTTTCGACAAAGGGATCATCGAAACCGGCGGAGAAGCGTGCGCGGGAATTGGCCATGCAAATTTTACAAGCAGCTGATAAATCGCGTGAGCATATCGAAAAGAATTTTGAAAACGTTGGCGATAAATTTGCCGAAGAAGCCCGGCGTATCCATTATGGCGAAACCGATGAGCGCAATATTTACGGTGAAGCAACCCGTGATGAGGCAAAAGACTTGACCGAGGAAGGCATTAACGTTTTCCAATTGCCGCCGAAGCGCCGTTTAAACGATTAACTTTTATTTCCAATAAAATTTGAACGCGCCACAAAATTATTGGTGCACCGCGACTGCTAAATAATTGACGTCGAGGTCGCGGGAAAGAGACCACTTGTCGGTCAGGGGATTGTAGGACATGCCCTCAAGGGCTGTGATTTCCAGGCCGGTATTTTGTAATTCTTTGGTGATCTCGGACGGCCGGATAAATTTCCGCCAATCATGCGTGCCGGCCGGTAGCCATCTTAGAATGTATTCTGCGCCGATCTTAGCAAGCGCCAGGGATTTGACTGTTCGGTTTATCGTTGAGAGAACCATCGCACCGTTCGGTTTGATGAGTTTTTTGCACGCCGCGAGGAACAGGCCGACATCAGCAACATGTTCGACTACTTCCATATTGAGGACGATGTCGAATGTTTCCCCGCCTTGAGCTAATTCCTCGGGAACGGTACACCGGTAGTGAATATCAAGTCCGCTTTGTGCGGCATGATGGCTGGCGATGCCCACGGTTTTTTCGCTCGCGTCTATGCCGGTGACGGAAGCCCCCAGCCGGCACATGGGTTCGGCCAGCAAGCCTCCGCCGCAGCCGATATCAAGAAGGGTCAATCCTTTGAGAGGTTGGTCCGTTTCCGGATTCCGTTCGAAGTGCCCGATAAGCTGATCGCGAATAAATCGTAACCGTGTCGGGTTGAGTTTATGCAGTGGCCTGAACTTTCCGTGCGGGTCCCACCATTCTTCGGCCATGGCTGAAAAATGAGCCAGCTCTTCCGGTGATGCGGTGCCCTGCGCAGGGCGCGCGTTCGTTGCCTCTTTGGGTTGTATAGTGCTGGCCATCGGTTTCTTTATGTTGCCGGCAGGTTGGCCGGGCAGGGTTGTTTCTCAGATTCGATCAGAGTATGAATACCCGCCGCCGCGCCCGCAACTGGTGAATTTTGATTTTTGGAAAGCTGACCGATTTCAAAGGGTAACTCTGGGCCGGCGTACGTGATTTGAGCCAATGGATAGAACATGCTGATTGTCCAAAAATACGGGGGCACATCTGTCGCCGATGCCGAACGCATTCAGGCCGTGGCGCAGCGTGTCAAACGCGAGGTGGATGCCGGGCATCAGGTTGCCGTCGTGGTTTCCGCAATGGCCGGTGTGACCAATCAGCTGGTCGAGCATGCCCGGTCCATTTCCCGGCTTCATGATGCGCGTGAATATGATGTAATCGTCGCCAGCGGCGAACAGGTGTCCGCTGGGTTGCTCGCTATGGCCTTGCAGGCGCTCGGCGTCTCGGCCCGGTCGTGGCAAGGTTGGCAAATTCCGATTTTGACCGACGATGCTCATGCCAAAGCCCGGATTGAAAAAATTGAGGTCGACACGCTTAAAGAACGGTTGGCCGGCGGTGAAGTTGCCGTCGTCACGGGGTTTCAAGGTATCGGCCCGGACCATCGGATCACGACCTTGGGCCGTGGCGGGTCGGATACCAGCGCCGTCGCATTGGCCGCGGCATTGGAAGCGGATCGCTGCGATATCTATACGGATGTCGATGGCATCTACACCTCTGATCCACGGATCGTGACCAAAGCGCGAAAGCTTGAGCGCATCACCTATGAGGAAATGCTCGAGATGGCCTCATTGGGCGCGAAGGTTCTGCAAACCCGCTCCGTGGAGTTAGCCATGAATTGGGGTGTTCGGTTGCAGGTCCGTTCCAGTTACAATGATGAACAAGGAACCCTTGTTGTGGGTGAGGAAGAAATCGTGGAAAAAGAAATTGTAAGCGGCATTGCCTATAGCCGCGATGAAGCCAAAGTGACCCTGAACCGTGTTATGGATAAGCCCGGTGTAGCGGCGAATATTTTTGGCCCCTTGGCGGACGCTAATATTAATGTCGATATGATCGTGCAGAACATATCCGCCGACGGCAAGGCCACGGATTTGACGTTTACCGTGCCAAAAGACGACCTTGATCGTACGGTTGAGGTGCTTGAAGGCGAGCGGAAGAACCTGGAATTCGCCGAGCTTATCGCCGATCGGAACGTGGTGAAGGTTTCGGTTGTCGGGGTCGGCATGCGCAGTCATGCCGGTGTCGCGCAAAAGATGTTCCAGGCACTTGCCGAAAAGGGCATCAATATTCTGGTGATTTCGACATCGGAAATTAAGGTCAGTGTCTTAATCGATGAAGAGTATACGGAATTGGCGCTCCGGTCGCTGCACCATGCCTATGGCCTCGATGACGATTAAGCGAGTCCAGGCTTCTTTTTCAGTGCCTTTCCCGCCCGTTTAGGCAGGGGAATTTTGGAAAAACCTTGAGTTTTTTCAATAATTTGGCAGAATGCCAGCCGCGGGACCGGGGTGTGTATCTGGGGCGGCACATTATGATATTTCGTAATGATTTTTCGTAAGCGCCCAGCGGCCGGAATAAAATAGATCCCGTTAGAATAACGTTGGTTAATTCATCTCAAATTTCGAGAAAGCGGCGATAAAATCTGATGAGCGAACCGCATTCTGATATGCCAGAAACGAATGCAGACGAAACTGAGAATGCTGCCGGTAATCATTCGGGCGTCGGCTCGTTGCTGCAGGCGTCACGCTTGCGCATTGGCGAGGATCTGCGCGATGTCGCCGACAGCTTGCGCATTCGTTACCGCTACTTAGAAGACATAGAGGCGGGCCGGTATAGCGCGTTGCCGGGTACAACGTATGCCCTCGGATTTATTCGCACCTATGCTGATCATCTTGGGCTTGATGGCGAAGAAGTCGTGCGACGATTCAAAGAGGAAATCGAAGCCTCGAAAAGTGATAAAAATCTGGAATTTCCCGCACCGATCAGTGAATCAGGCATTCCTGCCGGCGCGGTTGTATTTGTCGGCTTGGTGATTGCCGTGCTGGCTTACGGGGCTTGGTATGCCAGCACCACGGAAAAGGGATTTTTCGCCGAGCTGATTTCTCCAATCCCGGAGCGATTGGCTAAAATTATGCCTGAAGAAGAAAAAGCCAAAAGCCAGTCTCCGTTCGAGGCACCGGCATCATCATCGAAACAATCGGAACAATCGGATAAATCTGAGCAAGCGTTGGCATCGGCCGTCTCGGCGCTTTCAAAACAAACGGCGGCGCCGAAAACCGAAGCGGAATCTCAGTCGCCGGTTGCCGCCACGGGCTCTGCCACGGGTTCTGCCACGGGTTCTGCCACGGGTTCTACCACGGGTGCCGCCATAGACGCGGCATCATCGCCGGAACAAACCGCACCGGCTAAAACAGGCGTGGCGGATGCTGATCAAACCGCTTCGTCTGCGCAAGCCCCGCAAGTATCGGAAGCGGCCCCCGCTGAGCCGGTGAAGCCGAAAATTGAGGCGATGAAAAAAGAAATCGCGCCTGATGCCGAGCCGCAAAAAATCGAGAAAAAAGTTGCTGAAAAGATAACCCCGGAAAAGAAACCGGTAACGGAAACGTCCACCACCGAGGCGCCCGCTACCGAGACACCGGCCTCGGACGTTACAGCGAAAAAACCGGTCGACTTAACCCCGGCGCCCGCGTCTCAATCTGAACCCCAATCCACACCTCAGCCTGCACCCCAAACGGCTTCGGACACCGCATTCCAAGTTGCATCCCAAGTTGCATCTCAGGTCGCTGTGGCGGCACCATCGGCGGAAGCCGCGCCGAAGGGACGTATCTATGGCGTCGAAAATAAAGACGCCCGCATCGTCGTCCGGGCCGTGAAAAACAGCTGGATACAGGTTCGAGACGATATTGCAAACAAGCTGCTGTTAACCCGATTATTACGGCGCGGCGACAGCTATCGGGTGCCGAACCGGGAGGGCTTGAAATTGCTGGCTGGTAATGCCGGCGCGCTTGAGATTTTGGTCGACGGAAAATCCGTGCCGGCCATTGGCCCCCAAGGGGCCGTCCGGCGCAGCGTTTCCTTGGATGCCAAACGCCTGGTTGAGGGCAAAGCAGTCATCGAATAGACATTTCAGGGATCTATTCTTGACCGCGTGCCGCAAGCGCGGCACAAAGCACAAGTCATCGGCATGATGATCATGCCAAACGAAATACACAGGGCCAATTGAATGTCCACAAAGATGGAAATTGTCAGCAGGCGAAAAAGCGTTCCGGTTAAAATCGGCGGCGTGACGGTCGGGGGTGATTCACCGATTGTCGTGCAGTCGATGACAAATACGGATACGGCCGATCCGGACTCGACAGTCGAGCAGGTTGCAGCGCTGGCGAAAGCGGGCTCGGAACTGGTGCGTATAACCGTAGACCGCGAAGAGTCCGCCAAGGCGGTTCCATATATTCGCGATGCCCTCGATAAGATGGGCGTCGATGTCCCATTGGTCGGCGATTTTCATTACATCGGCCACAAATTACTCACGAAATATCCCGACTGCGCGCAAGCCTTGGCGAAGTACCGGATCAATCCCGGTAACGTCGGTTTTCGTGAAAAGCGCGATACTCAATTCGCCACCATGATCGAAGTGGCCCTGAAAAACGACCGCCCGGTTCGTGTCGGCGTCAACTGGGGCAGTCTCGATCAGGAGTTGCTGATGCATTTGATGGATGAAAACGCAAAATCATCCAGCCCGAAAGAGGCGCAATCGGTCATGCATGAAGCGCTTGTTCAATCGGCCCTTTTAAGCGCGGCGCGGGCCGAAGAGCTCGGCATGGGCCGTGATAAAATCATACTGTCATGCAAAGTGAGCGAAGTTCAGGATTTGATCGCGGTTTACCAGGAATTGGCCGGACGCGGCGATTACACGTTGCATTTGGGCCTGACCGAAGCCGGTATGGGGTCGAAAGGTATTGTTGCCTCGTCGGCGGCCCTTGCGGTTTTGCTGCAGCAAGGCATCGGCGATACCATTCGGGTTTCTCTCACGCCGGAACCGGGCGGTGACCGCACCCAAGAAGTAATCGTCGCCCAGCAGATATTGCAAACCATGGGGCTGCGCTCATTCACACCCATGGTCACGGCGTGTCCGGGGTGCGGCCGGACAACCAGCACGGTCTTTCAGGAACTGGCTGCTAAAATTCAAGATTATGTCCGCGTGCAAATGCCGGATTGGAAACAACGGTATCCAGGTGTCGAATCCATGAACCTGGCCGTGATGGGATGCATCGTGAACGGCCCGGGTGAAAGCAAACACGCCGACATCGGCATCAGTTTGCCGGGCACGGGCGAAGAGCCGACGGCACCAGTATTTATCGATGGCGAAAAAGTAAAAACGCTCCGCGGCGCCAATATCGCGGAGGAATTTCAACAGATCATCGATGACTACGTCGATACGCGTTACGGCAATAAAAACTCAGCACAAAACGCTGCCGCTCAATAACAGGATAGACGTCAATCATGGCTTCCCTTCAGCCGGTCCGTGGTACGCACGATATTTTGCCCGAACAAGAACGGCGCCATCGTTGTGTTGAAGAGACGGCGCGCGACGTCGCTGGGCGTTATGGGTTTGAAGAAATCTCATTGCCGATATTCGAGTTTACCGATGTGTTCGCCCGTTCGATCGGCGAAACCAGCGATATCGTCTCGAAGGAAATGTATACGTTTACCGATCGTGGCGATGAATCAATAACATTGCGTCCCGAAGGGACGGCGGGCGTCGCGCGCGCCTTCATTTCAAATGGGCTGGCACAGCATCTCCCGTTGAAATATTTCTATCGCGGGCCGATGTTCCGCTATGAACGGCCGCAAAAAGGCCGGCAGCGTCAATTTAACCAAATCGGCGTCGAGTTGCTCGGCGTTGCGCAACCGCAGGCAGACATTGATGTGATCGTGTTGGGGGCACATTTTCTCGAAGCCTTGGGCATCACGGAACACGTCACGCTTCAATTAAACACGCTCGGCGATCCCGAAAGCCGGGCGGCTTACCGCGATACGCTTGTTGAATATCTGCGTGATTTTGAAAAAGACCTATCAGATGACAGCCAAGTTCGGCTCGAACGGAATCCGTTGCGTATCCTCGATTCAAAAGACAAGGGCGATCAAAAAATCGTTCAAGGCGCACCGACAATTTTTGACAGCCTGAATGAAGCGTCAAAAGATTTCTTTGCCACCGTCCGCCAGGGATTAGATGCGCTTAAAATCGCCTACACCGTGAATCCTCATTTGGTCCGCGGTTTGGATTATTATGGCCATACGGCCTTTGAATTCACGACCGAAGCGTTGGGGGCGCAAGGTGCGCTCGTGGCCGGCGGCCGGTACGATGGCCTGATTAAGCAAATGGGCGGGCCCGATACGCCGGGCATCGGTTGGGCCGCCGGTGTTGAGCGGCTGGCCATGATGATTGCCGAGCCCGAAGATGTCAGTAAACCCGTTGCCGTCATCCCCGTTGGTGATGGACAAAAAGAACAGGCACAGGTGATTGCCCATCAGTTGCGCCATGCCGGTTTTACCGTCGAGCTTGGTTATTCGGGGAACATGAAGAAGCGTCTTAACCGGGCGAATAAATTGAATGCCTGTGCCGTCGTCATCCTCGGTGAAGACGAATTGGCAAAAGGCGTCGTCACGATTCGCGATATGTCTTCCGGTGAGCAAAACGAATGCGCCATCGACGGCCTTATTGACGCCGTAGCAAAGTACCGGCCGTAAACCATGACACACGAAGCGCTGAATACACGGGAAGTTTTGGTCGTTGGTGCGAACCATCAATCGAGTTCGATGATGGTACGGGACCGCTTATTCGTCGAAGATGCCGATGTTGCCGGTATGCACGAAAAACTTCAGGCGCGGGGTGTTTACCAGGCTCTCATTTTGTCGACCTGTGACCGGACTGAAATACACACTACACAGCCGGCCGGTGATGACACGGCATCGCGGATTATCGAAGCATTAGCTGAACATGCCGCGATGAACGTGGCGGAATTGTCCGGTCATCTCTACGTGATGACGGGCGAGGAAGCGGTCCGTCATGTATTTCGCATTGCCGCGTCGCTCGATAGTCTCATCGTTGGCGAACCGCAGGTGTTAGGGCAAGTGAAGGCCGCTCATCGTTTATCGCGAACCTGCGGCACCATTGGCGCAGATTTGGAAACGTTGCTCCAGGCAGCATATGAAACGGCAAAAAAAGTACGCACGGAGACAGGAATTGGTGAAGGCCCGGTTTCTATTGCAGCGGCAACGGTTCAACTTGCGCGGGACTTGCACGGTGATTTAAGTCAATGCAATACGTTGGTGATCGGTGCGGGCGACATGGGCATGCTGATCGCATCATCACTACGCGAAACGGGCGTGCAACGGCTATTGCTCACACATCCGAACGCTGCACGCATTGATGCGCAGGCTCGGGCGTTTGATTGTCATACCGCGTCATACGATCAACTCGCGGACCAGCTCATCGAGGCCGATATCGTGCTCGCGGCTATGGGCAGACGCCAGCACGTTTTAAATGCGGATATGATGAATAGCGCCATCGCGCACCGCCGGCATAAGCCCGTATTATTGATTGATGCCAGCATGCCCGGCGATATCGAGCCTGCGGTTTCGCGGATTGACGATGCTTTTGTTTACGATCTTCACGATCTTGAGCGCCTTGCCGTTGCGGGGCGCGCGGACCGCGAGGCCGAAGCGGAAAAGGCGGCCGCCCTGGTCAAGCACGGTGTATCACGCTTCATGCGCGATGCGGCCGAGCAAACGGCAGGACCCGTTTTGTCGAAGCTCCATCAGCATTTTGATGCGATCCGCCAGCAAGCTTTGAAGGACTCTGGTCAGGATGCCGAAAAAGCGACACGGCTCATGATGAACCGGCTGCTCCATGGTCCCAGCGAGATTCTGCGTGAAATTGCCGCTGATGATGCGCAGTCCAGTCCATCTCGCTCAACAGGGTTGCGGGCGATAGAAGAGGCCATCGAACAACTGTTCGGTCTCGATTGCCGCGTGACGGATAACACAAAACATGAAAAGGACGGCAAGTGAGCTTAGAACAAAACTTGGATAAAGTGATTGCCCGTTATGCGGAACTGGGCGGGCAGTTGGCCCAGGCCGATGTCGCTGCGTCCAAGGATTTTGTCAAGCTGTCCAAAGAGTATTCCGACCTAACGCCGGTCGTCGAAGTCATCAATAACCTTAAAAACGTAAAATCTGAAATCGACGATCTCAATGCGTTGATCGAAGACCCTGAAAATGACGGCGAAATGAAAACGATGGCCGAAGAGGAACTGGCTACGCTTAAAGAAAAATTGCCGGTGCTTGAACAGGACATCAAGCTTCTGTTGCTGCCCAAAGACGAGGCCGACGATAAAAACGCTATTTTAGAAGTGCGCGCGGGTACGGGCGGTGAGGAGGCCGCGCTGTTTGGGGCAAATTTATTTCGCATGTATCAACGCTACGCCGAGGAGCGAAAATGGAAGTTCGAGCCGATGCACATCAATGAAACGGGCATCGGCGGCTATAAAGAGGCCGTTGCGTCGATTTCAGGCCGTGGTGTGTTTGCCCGGCTTAAGTTTGAATCCGGGGTTCATCGCGTTCAGCGCGTGCCCGAAACAGAATCGAGTGGGCGCATTCATACTTCGGCGGCGACCGTTGCCGTGATGCCGGAAGCCGAGGATGTCGACGTCAACATTGAGGATAAGGATTTACGCATTGATGTGTTCCGTGCGAGTGGTCCCGGCGGCCAGTCGGTCAATACGACCGACTCGGCGGTTCGAATCACGCATATCCCGACCGGGATTGTCGTTAGTCAGCAGGACGAAAAATCGCAGCACAAAAACAGAGCCAAGGCGATGCGGGTTCTGCGCGCCCGGCTTTATGAACACGAACGCCAAGCCCGTGAAGCCGAGCGGGCCGCCAATCGTAAAAGTCAGGTCGGTTCCGGTGACCGGTCCGAGCGCATTCGTACCTATAATTACCCGCAAGGCCGTGTGACCGATCATCGGATCGGCTTAACGCTCCATAAACTGGACCGGGTCATGGACGGCGATCTCGATGAACTGGTCGATGCCTTAACGGCGGAAGATCAAGCACGCCGTCTTGCGGAAGTCGAATAATGTTGCAGACCGTTCAAGACGCCTTGCGCCATTCCAATGACGTCTTGGCTGAAGCCGGGATCGAGACGGCCCGGCTCGATGCCCGGCTGCTGGTCGGCCATGTTTTGGGGATGGACGCGAAAGCGGCTTTATTGGTGAATGAGCGGGCTTTGCACGATGCCGAGCAGGAGCGGTTGAAAACGCTGCTGGCGCGCCGGGCGGGACACGAGCCGATGGCCTATATCATGGCCGAGCGGGAATTCTGGAGCCTGCCTTTTAAGGTAACGCCCGCGACTTTGGTGCCGCGGCCCGATTCCGAAACAATCGTTGAAGCCGTATTGGCATCGGTCCCGGACCGTCAAAAACATTTTTCGATTTTAGATTTAGGAACCGGTTCAGGATGTTTACTGTTATCGCTCTTACATGAGTTGCCGCAGGCACAGGGTGTCGGCATCGATTGCAGTACTCCAGCATTGAACGTTGCACGGGATAACGCACAGCATTTGCAACTTTCCAACCGGGCCTCATTTATCTGCGCCGATTGGGGGAACGGTGTATCGAAGAAGTTTGATTTGATCGTTTGTAACCCGCCGTATATTCCGCATGATGAAATCAAAACATTAATGCCGGATGTTGCACAGTTTGAACCGCGGCATGCATTGTCCGGCGGTAAAGACGGGCTCGAATCCTATCGGGCCATCGCATCGTGTGTGCCTGACATGCTGAAAAAAGATGGTACCGCATACTTCGAAATTGGCATGAATCAAGCCGATGCCGTCATAAATATTTTAACGGAAAACCGACTGCAAACTGTTGATATTAAAGAAGATTTATCAGGCTTACCGCGGTGTATTGTTGCCGAGTTATCACGCGCCTGAAAAAAATTTGATCAAGACAAATTGAGATAAAAAAAGTGTTGGAAAGAACGGACAACCCGATTAAGTTGATTGTGTAAGTGGCCTTTGATGGTCACGGGGGAATGCACCTCAAGGTGCTTCGTACACATCTGCTCCTTTATTAGAATCGAAATCGCAAATTGGATTTTGATCCTGCGTTCGACGCTTGTTAGGACGCGTATGTGTAGAACATAAAGACAAACAAAATATGAATAACGGGCCACGAAAAGGAACCATGAAACCAAATCAAAGAAGGCCGCGCTCGCGCGGCAACGGGAAGCGTCATTCCGGTCGTAATCATAGCTTTGAAAGCAGTGGACCGGAGGGAAAAATCAGGGGAACGGCTCAGCAGGTTTTTGATAAATACCAAGCGTTGGGCCGGGATGCTCTATCAGCGGGTGATCGTGTCGCCGCCGAAGGCTTTTTTCAGCATGCAGAGCATTATTTCAGGATCATAGCCGCCGATCCGCGTTCGAACGGCAATGCGCGCAACGGGGGTGATCAAGAGCAAAAACCTAACGCCGAGACCGTCGAGGTGCCGATCACCGAGAATTCGGATGAGGCGCCGGCTGAAAACCAAGCCCAGGCGTAGATATAACGTTATTCCTGCGCTTGGCGGTCAAATCGCCCGTTTAAGTCCTTATTTAAAAGCTCATTTGCCGGCCCTATGCCGCACGAACCGGCCATTCGTGCACGAAATATGCGGCGTATTTAATCTCCATGCGTCACTTGCGCGCCATCATTTTCAAGCCATATTACTCCTGACGCACAAGATATAGTGAACCTTGATATTATGAAGGGCCCAACGCTGCCGGTTATGGGGCTGCGGGTTCGGTCAGTAAGGGTTTTGACATGGATTTTGAAAAATATTCAGAGCGGTCGCGGGGCTTTGTTCAATCCGCGCAAACGCTGGCGCAGCGAACCGGCCATCAGCAACTCACACCACTACACATATTAAAAGTTCTTTTAGAGGACCAAGAGGGCCTCGCCGCTAATTTAATGCAGGCGGCCGGTGCCGATCCCAAAAAGGCTTTGCAGCTTTGCGATGTTGAACTCGGCAAAATGCCGAAGGTTGAAGGTGCCGGCGCGGGACAGGTATATCTGGCGCAGGAAACGAACCGGTTGTTTGAGCAAGCTGAACAGCTTGCCGAAAAAGCCGGTGATTCATTTGTAACTGCCGAGCGCTTGTTGCTGGCGCTAACATTAGCCGCGAGCACGGCAGCGGCAAAAGCGTTGGCCGATGCCGGACTGACGGCGCAAAACCTTAATAAAGCCATCGAAGATGTACGCAAGGGCCGCAAGGCGACGAGTGCGACGGCGGAAGATTCATACGATGCGCTGCAAAAATATGCGATCGACATGACCGCGCGTGCCGCCGATGGTAAATTGGATCCGGTCATCGGCCGTGACGAGGAAATTCGCCGCACTATTCAAGTGCTGTCCCGGCGTACGAAGAACAACCCTGTTTTGATCGGCGAGCCGGGTGTCGGCAAGACCGCCATCGTCGAAGGTTTGGCGCAGCGTATCATTAACGGCGATGTGCCGGAGAATCTCAAAAACAAAAAATTGATGGCGCTCGACATGGGCGCGCTCATCGCCGGTGCGAAATACCGGGGTGAGTTTGAAGAACGCCTCAAGGCCGTATTGAGTGAAATTACAGCGGGCGCCGGTGAGTTTGTATTGTTCATCGATGAAATGCACACCATTGTCGGCGCCGGTGCCGCCGAGGGTGCCGTCGATGCGTCGAACCTCTTAAAGCCCGCCTTGGCGCGCGGCGAATTACATTGTGTCGGTGCAACGACGCTGAATGAATATCGTCAGCATGTCGAAAAAGACGCAGCACTCGCCCGGCGCTTCCAGCCTGTCTTTATTCCCGAGCCGACGGTCGAGGATACAGTTTCGATCTTGCGGGGCTTGAAAGAAAAATACGAGTTGCATCATGGCGTGCGCATTCATGATTCGGCATTGGTTTCCGCGGCGACATTATCGAACCGTTACATCAGCGACCGGTTTTTGCCGGATAAAGCCATTGATTTGATGGATGAAGCGTCGAGCCGATTACGCATGGAGGTTGATTCAAAACCGGAAGAAATCGATGAACTCGACCGGCGCATTATTCAGCTTAAAATCGAACGCGAAGCCTTGAAGAAGGAAACCGATAAGGCTTCTAAAGAGCGGCTAAAATCGCTTGAAGAAGAACTGGATGAGTTTGAGAGCCGCTCGAAGGTGCTGACCGAGGAATGGCAAGGCGAAAAAAATGCGCTTGCCGATGCGACAAAGATTAAAGAGCAGCTCGATCAAGCCCGCAACGCGCTCGAAAAAGCGATGCGCGAAGGGGCTTATGAAAAAGTCGGTGAGTTGCAATACGATCTCATTCCGAAGCTTGAGGCGAAATTGGCCGAAGGTGAAGCGCATGAAGAGCACACCATGGTCGAAGAAGCCGTCACGCCCGAGCATATTGCCGCCATCGTGTCGCGCTGGACCGGTATTCCGGTCGATAAAATGCTGCAAGGCGAACGCGATAAGCTTTTGCAAATGGAAGACAACCTGCGCAAACGCGTCATCGGCCAAGAAGAAGCCTTGTCGGCGGTCTCGAACGCCGTGCGCCGCGCGCGCTCAGGCCTGCAGGATGCGAGCCGGCCGATCGGTTCTTTCTTATTCTTGGGCCCGACCGGTGTCGGTAAAACCGAACTGACCAAGGCGCTGGCCGAGTTTATGTTCGACGATGAAAGCGCTTTGATCCGCATCGACATGTCGGAGTACATGGAGAAGCACGCTGTCGCGCGCCTCATCGGCGCCCCGCCGGGATATGTCGGCTATGATGAAGGCGGCGCCTTGACCGAAGCTGTGCGCCGCCGGCCTTATCAAGTCATCTTGTTTGATGAAGTTGAAAAGGCGCATCCGGATGTTTTCAACGTGTTGTTACAGGTGCTCGATGACGGACGGCTGACCGACGGCCAAGGCCGCACGGTCGACTTTTCCAATACCGTGATCGTGTTGACGTCGAACCTGGGCGCGGAATATCTCGTGGCGCAAAAAGAGGGTCAGGATTCATCCGAGGTTTACGATCAGGTTATGGAGGTCGTGCGCGCCGCGTTCCGTCCGGAATTCCTCAACCGCCTGGATGAGATCATCCTGTTCCATCACCTGACGCGCGAACAAATGGACGGTATCGTCGAAATTCAACTGGGCCGCTTGCAGGGCTTGTTGGCGGACCGGAAAATCGAATTGCAACTCGATGCTGCCGCACAAAAATGGCTCGCCGATGCCGGGTACGATCCGGCTTACGGGGCGCGGCCCTTAAAGCGGGTCATCCAGCGTTCACTGCAAAACCCGTTGGCTAGCTTGATCCTCGAAGGGAAAGTGAACGAGGGTGAAGCCGTCACAATCTCGGCGGGTACGGACGGCCTGACCATCAACGGTGATGTCGCCGAAGCGGCTTAAGTTAACCGCCGCTTCTCGGAATTTGCGAACGGCCCGTCTGCGTCGAACGGCTTGTTGGGCCGCTCGTCGGTCGGCCGCCGCGGTTGCGGTACAAAAGCCATACCAACGCAATGCCGCCGGCGAATCCGCCGATATGCGCCCACCAGGCGATGCCGCCAACTTCACTGCCGTTTTGTGTGCCGAGCGATGCCGTGCCTTGGAAAAGTTGTATGGCGAACCAAATGCCGGTGTAAATCAATGCCGGTAAACGAAACACCAGCGGGAAAAAGAAAATCGGCTGGATGACATGGACCCGGGCTTTGGGAAAAATATACGTGTAGCCGCCGAGCACGCCCGCAATGGCGCCAGAGGCCCCGAGCGCCGGTATTGTTGAAAGGGTGTTAAAAATATAATGGCCGTAGCTGCCGAGCGCACCGCAAACGAGATAGAACAATAAAAACCGTAACCGCCCCATGCGGTCTTCAAGCGGGGCGCCGAATAACCACAATGTCCATATATTGATGATCAGGTGCAGGGCACCGCCGTGCATGAATGTATTGGTGATGAGTGTCAGGTATGGATTGGTCGAGAGGCCAGTTTGCGCGATGATCGACGGATCGCTCAAAATCACCGGCACCAGGGCATACGTATAAAGGAAGTATAGTTCGTTTTGCGGGGAAAGTCCGAGTTGGTAAAAATAGACCGCAATGTTGGCGACGATGAGCGACATCGTCACAGCGGGTGAACCGAGCGAAGGGGCGTCTGTTCGAAACGGAATCATCGTCTCATACCGTAGGTTACGTTTGAAAGGTCCGCAACCAATTCTGAAACAGCGTCCGGTCAGCGTGTATTGCTGGCGAGTTTTGATTTAAGGCGCAGGGTTGCGATTTGGCGGTCGATGAATGTTTTTGCCGTATTGAAACGGTCGAGTTCGGCTTTTTGCAGTTGACGGCCCGAGGGCATGCGGACCCGCAGCGGGTTGACCTGCCGTCCGGCGCGGAGAATTTCGTAATGCAGGTGCGGTCCGGTTGAACGCCCGGTCGTGCCGACATAACCGATCACTTGGCCTTGCCTGACGCGATTGCCGCGCTTCAGGCCGCGGGCGAACCGGTGCAGATGCGCATACGCGGTCGAATGGGTGCGGTTGTGGCGAATGCGGATATAGCGGCCATAACCGCCGTTCCAGCCGATTTTCCGAATGACACCGTCACCGGCTGCGTAGATCGGCGTACCGCGAGGCGCGGCAAAATCGACGCCGCGATGCATTTTGGTGTAACCCAATATCGGATGACGGCGGCGGCCGAACCCGGATGAAAGCCGCGCGCCGTCAATCGGCGTGCGCATCAGTGCTTTACGTGCGCTTTTCCCGTTTACGTCAAAATAATCGGTGGTGCCGTCTTTCGTGGTGTAGCGGTAAATTTTTAATGTGCGCCGGTTGGATTTCAACACAGCGTACTTGATGTTGCCGGCCCGCACTCGATTGCCGTCTTCATCTGTATAGTGCTCATAGAGCACTTCAAAGGAATCACCAGGATGGATATCCCGTTGAAAGTCGATGTCCCAGGAGTATGCCCGAATGAGTTCGGCCAAAACACGGTTCGGCACGCCTGATTTCTTGCCTGCAACAAAAAGGCTATGACGAATGACGCCGGTTTTTAAGGCTAGTTCGGTTTGCAGTTGTTTTTTCTCGACCGTGGCGTCGAATTCGCCGGACTCGTTTCGCCGGACGATAATATCGCGATCAAAATCGGGTGCGAGCTCAATGCCCAGCAAACTGCCGACGGTCTGTCCGGCCGCTTGCGGCAAAAATGTCAGTTTAATTCTTTGCCCTTTTTCAATGTGCCGTGGGTTGTAATGGACCTTGAGCGCCTTTATGGCGGCTTGGGTTTTATCACGGGAAAATCCGGTACGGATCAAGAGCCCGGAAAGCGTTTCCCCGCGGCGGATGCGCAAGGTATACCGATACGGCGTGTCGGGAACGATTTCGGTTCTCGGCAGTTGGCGTAAATGAATGCGCAGTGATGCTGCTGCCGCCGGATTGCCGAGGGATATTGGCGCCTTGGCCAGAGTGGCGGCGGAAAAATGAATAGGCTTGGATTGTCCGTTCAAGATTTCCCGGGTTCCCTCCTCGGGAAACTCTAGGACGACACGCGCCGACACGATGATACAGGCGATCAAAACGCCTGCGGCAAGTAGACCTCTTAACAGCATGGGACCGGTTTTTTTATGAAAAGTGGAAAAGATTGAAGCTGGCGCCATAAATCCTCGCTATGACCGGCGATCATAGGATTGAAATGAGGCCGGAAAATGGCGGGCGATGATTTTACTATCAAGGTGTTTCGTTCCGATTCCATCAGTAGAATCAATGATATCCGCCAAATCGTTAAAGATTGGTTGTCTCCTTGAAGCCCCCAAAGATTCAATCCGAAGCCGTATGACAAAATTGTGAGGCAATAAGACAAAAAGCGCGGTTTACCGCGACTGGTTGGGCCAGTATGGTTTTCTTTGACCGGCATCCGAAGATATGAGGTCCTCAGGATGAAGCCGGCGAATAATCTCATCTCCCCCTAGGAGGAATTATGTATAAAAAATTCTTTATGAGCCTGCTCATCGCGGCGGGCTGTGTCTTAATGAACCCGGCGGCAATTTCGACCGCTCAAGCCAAAGAACTCGTTTTTACGGCCATTCCCGATCAAGATGAAGCCCGGCTTATGACCCGTTTCGGTAAAGTTGCAAAGTATCTTTCAAAAAAGCTGGGCATTCCCGTGAAATACATCCCGGTAAAATCCTATGCTGCTTCTGTCACGGCCTTTCGAAACAACCAAGTGCAGCTCGCCTGGTTTGGCGGCTTGTCCGGTGTGCGCGCTCGACAATTGGTCCCCGGTTCTAAGGCGCTTGCCATGGGCGCAGAGGACAAGGCGTTCACCAATTATTTCATCGCGCACAGCTCTACGGGATTGAAAAAGAGCAGCAGCTTCCCGAAAGAAATAAAGGGCAAAACATTTACCTTCGGTTCTAAGGGCTCGACCTCGGGCCGGTTGATGCCGGAATATTTTGTGCGCCAGCATTTCGGCAAGGCACCCGATAAGGTGTTCTCACGGGTTGGTTACTCCGGCGACCACTCGCGGACCATCGCCCTGGTTCAATCGGGCGCGTTTCAAACGGGGACCGTTAACCCCAAGGTTTGGCATAAGGAGCTCAAAGCCGGCAAGATTGATCCCGCGAAAGTAAGCGTCATTTGGACAACACCGACGTACCCCAACTACAACTGGTCGATGCGCGGTGATGCGGACAAACGCTTTGGAGCCGGGTTCACGAAAAAGGTGCGCCAAGCCCTTCTTGATATGAAGGACCCCGATTTACTCAAGCAGTTTCCGCGTTCGGCATTCATCCCGGCCAGCAATTCGGACTATAAGCCGATCTTAGATGTTGGAAAGGCAATCGGAATAATCGACTGATCCGACATTTCGTCTCATGACCCTCTTAACCTTAGAGAAGGCAACCGTCACCTATGATGGCAACGCCGTTTTGCGCGACGTTACATTATCAATAGAGCAAGGTGAACGGATTGCCCTGGTCGGCAAGAGCGGCGCCGGCAAATCAACGCTGTTGAATTTACTTTATCAACAGCAGCGCCGGCGTTCGGCTCTTGTGCCGCAAGATCTTGGGCTCGTGCGAGTGCTGTCGGTATTTCATAACGTGTTTATTGGCCGTTTAAACGGGCACAGCACGTGGTACAACATCGCGAACCTCATTCGGCCGTTTAATGCCGAAGTTGAAGCAATCAGGCAAATTCTGGCGCAATTGGTTCTTGAAGATAAATTGTTTGCAGCTGTTGATCAGCTTTCCGGCGGACAACAGCAACGCACGGCCGTTGCACGGGCCCTCTATCACGAGGGTGATATTTTTATTGGCGATGAACCTGTTTCCAATGTCGATGAACACCAATCGCGTGTTGTATTGGAAAGTATTAATGAAAAACACGAAACAGTCATTCTCGCCATGCACGATGTCGAATTAGCGATCGGTTATACGGATCGCATTATCGGCCTCGAAGGCGGGCAAATCGTTTTCGATCAACCGTCATCGTCAATTAAAGCAGCAGATCTTGAACATTTATACAAAAACGGCGGATAGCCGGCCGATTATTCCTGAATCACCGCTGGTTCGAGCTAGTTTGTTGTTCGTTCTCATCGCGCTCGCCTGCCTTAGCGTGGCCGATCTTGAAATCACAACCGTCGATCCGTGGGGCGAGATGGCCCGGGTCGGGCTCGGCATTATCACGCCGAATTTTTTCGCCACTGAACATTTGTTTGAAGCGCTCGCCAACACCGTCGCTTTTGCCATTATCGGCGTTGCGGTGGCCAACGTTATAGGATTTGGCCTTGCCTTGCTCTTCCGGTTCCGCGCCGTGCGGGTCGGTTGTGCGTTTGTGCGCGCCGTTCATGAGTTATTTTGGGGTTTAATATTTTTACAAGTTTTCGGCTTATCGACAGTAACCGGTGTGTTGGCTATCGCCATTCCATATTCCGGTATTGTTGCAAAAGTGTATTCGGAAATTCTCGAAGAGGCTGATAAAACACCCCTTAAATCATTGCCGGCGGGCACCAATTCGATTTCGACTTATTTATATGTGCGTATCCCTGATGTATGGGCACATTTTAAAACCTATTCATTTTACCGCTTGGAGTGCGGTTTGCGCTCGAGTGCGGTCCTTGGATTTGTCGGCTTGCCGACGCTCGGGTTTCATTTGGAAACCGCTTTTAAGCAAGGCCATTTTTCCGAAGTGTCCGCTTTACTCATTTTGTTTTACATCGTGATCGCGACGATCCGCCAATGGGTGCATGCGAAACTCGTGCCTGTTTATATCTTGCTTGCCCTTTGGGTTCTGCCGGGCGGCGCGCCGATTATGTGGGAAAACGCCATACGGTTTTTTACCAGTGACATCATCCCTCATCCATTGCGGGTGGCTGAAACGATCGATGCGGCTTCGTTAAGCGCATTATGGGCCTGGTTTGCTGATTTATTTACCAATCAAGCTTTGCCGGGTATTGCCAACACACTTGTGTTGACCATGATCGCGCTAGTTGGCTCCGGCATTCTCACGCTTTTATTTTTCCCGTTGATCTCGCCGTTGTTCTTTGGCCGTTTTGGCCGCACGGCAGGGCACGTTTTTCTCGTCGTCGCCCGTTCGACCCCGGAATATATTTTGGCCTATATCCTTTTGCAGTTGTGGGGTCCGTCGATGATCCCGGCCGTGATTGCGCTCGCGCTGCATAACGGTGCGATCATCGGCCACTTGATGGGCCGGTACACCGAGGAAATGGCACTGCGACCCGACCGGTCCTCAGGCTTGAATCTATACGCCTTCGAGGCCCTGCCGCGCATTTATCCGCAGTTCTTGGCATTCTTGTTTTATCGCTGGGAAGTTATTTTGCGCGAAACCGCCATCCTCGGCATACTCGGTATCGCGACCCTCGGTTTTTTTGTCGATTCGGCATTTTCCGAAATTCGCATCGATAAAGCTCTTGTTCTTATTCTGATTACCGCTTTATTAAATATCGCCGTTGATGCGTTATCCCGTTATATTCGCTCACGGTTACGCCTTCAGACCACGCCGGAAGTTAAATAGTCATGCAAGCCGACACGACACCCATCGTCAAAGATCTCGTCCTCGTCGGCGGCGGTCATTCACATGTGACAGTATTAAAGCGTTTCGGCATGAAGCCGATTCCCGGTGTGAGAATCACATTAATATGCCGGGACATACATGCCCCGTATTCGGGCATGCTGCCGGGATTCATCGCCGGCCATTACGATTTCGATGAGGCTCATATCGATCTTGCGCCCTTGGCCCGGTTTGCCAATGCGCGTTTTTATCACGACGAAGTCATCGGTATTGATCATGCGAACCGGCAAGTCCTTTGCCGCACACGTCCGCCGGTACCGTTCGATGTGATGTCCATTAACATCGGCTCAGCCCCGACGACCAAACACGTTAGCGGCGCCACGGGCAATGTTGTTCCCGTGAAACCGATCGATAGCTTTGTCGATCAATGGGAAGGCCTGCGTGCGCGTGTGCTTGATCAGAAAGGTCAGGCGCAGATCGGTGTCGTCGGTGCCGGTGCCGGCGGGGTTGAATTGTTATTGGCCGTGCAATACCGGCTCGGTCAATTGCTTGAAATAAGCGGCCACGGCACAAAGGATCTCGTATTCCATCTGTTTACAGACACGCCGGAAATCCTGCCGACCCACAACGCGCATGTGCGTAAAAAATTTGAACGTGTATTGGGTGAGCGCCATGTTCATGTTCATTACAATGAAATGGTCGATCATGTTGAGCCGGGCCGGCTGACAACGGCCGGCGGCGATACATATGACTTGGATGAAATTCTATGGGTAACCAATGCGGGTGCCGCCGATTGGCCGAGCCAATGCGGACTCGATGTCGACGAAAAAGGCTTTATTAAAGTCGATGACACGCTGCAATCGATGTCGCACGAAAATATTTTTGCCGCGGGCGATATCGCTTCGGTGGTCAATCATCCGCGTCCCAAATCCGGCGTCTTTGCTGTGCGGCAAGGTAAGCCTCTGGAGCGGAATCTGCGTCGCGCCTTACTCGGCAAAATCTTAATCCCGTTTACGCCGCAATCCAAGTTCCTCAGTTTGATATCGACCGGCGACAAATACGCCGTCGCGTCGCGCTCGTTCTGGACTGTGGAGGGATATTGGGTTTGGCGTTGGAAGGATTGGATCGACCGACGTTTCATGGAAAAATACAACGACCTGCCGGAAATGAACACGGACGAAGGGCCCTCATTAGCACGCGGGTTAGCCAATGATAACGTCATCAAAGAAATCTCAGCCATTGCGATGCGTTGCGGTGGCTGTGGTTCCAAGGTCGGCGCATCTGCCTTAAGTCGTGCAATTAATACCCTTGAGCCGGTAACGCGCGATGACGTTCTTATCGGTTTGCATGCGCCTGATGATGCTGCCGTGGTTGAGGTGCCACCGGGTAAGGTTATGGTTCATACGGTTGATTCGTTCCGCACCTTTATTAACGATCCTTATGTTTTCGGCCAAGTCACGGCCAACCATGCCTTGGGCGATATCTACGCCATGGGTGGCGAGCCGCAAACGGCACTCGCCATTGCCGTCGTGCCGTTTGGTCTGGAAGATAAAGTTGTTTCAGATTTATCGCAGATGCTCGCCGGTGCTTTAGCCGTTTTTAAGGAGGCGAATACATCACTGGTCGGTGGACATACGAGTGAAGGCGATGAGCTGACCTTAGGATTTTCACTTAATGGATTGGTTGATCGCGACCGGATTATGCGAAAAGGCGGCATGCAGCCCGGCAATAAACTCATCATCACGAAACCGGTGGGCACGGGAACGCTATTTGCCGCCGACATGCGGCAAAAGGCGAAAGGCCGTTGGATCGAAGCGGCCTTGGCTTCCATGGTGCAATCTAACCTTGCCGGGGCGAAATGTTTATTCGAGCATAATGCGACGGCATGTACCGACGTGACCGGCTTCGGGTTGCTCGGCCATTTGGTCGAAATGGCGAAGCCGTCGGGTGTGGACGTGGAACTCGACCTAAACGCGGTACCGATCCTCGATGGCGCGTTGGAAATGGTTCAAGCGGGGATTTTTAGCTCGCTGCAGCCGCAAAATATTCGTTTGCGCCGGGCCGTTCGAAACGGTGAAGAGGCCGGTAAGGATCCGCGCTATCCGTTGATTTTCGATCCGCAAACCGCGGGCGGCTTGCTCGCCAGTGTCCCCGGTGAACTGGCCGAAAGTTGCGTCGCGGCGTTACGGAAACTCGGCTATCCGCATACAGCGATAATCGGCGAGATTACCGAGCAAAGCGATCACCTCGAGCCGATCATTGTAAAAATTTAAATTTCGAAACATAAAAGACTCAAAGAGGCGTTTTGCGGACGCCTCCTTGAGTGCTCAAGCGTTGTTATTTTGCTTTGATGCCAATTTTGCGGTGGCTCTCTTGTGCCTTAGCCGATTTTGGCAGGGTTATTTTCAGTACGCCTCTCGAGAATTCGGCGTCGATTTTTTTGTCATCCACATCCGCCGGTAATCGAAAGGATCGTTGAAACGAGCCGAAATGCCGTTCCATGACGTGGTAATCCTTTTTCTTTTCTTCTTTTTCTGACTTCTTTTCGCCTTTCAGGGTCAGGATGTCGTCCCGTAACGAGAGTTCAACGTCCTTCTCGTCAATTCCCGGCAGTTCCACGGAAATTTCGTAGGCTTTATCCGTTTCTTCCACATCGGTTGACGGTCTGGCCGCCGTGCTCTTGTTCGGCGGGCCGTATAGGCTAAACGGGTTGATATCAAACAGGCTCGGCATGCGTCGCTGATCGCTTGCCGAGACGTCCGCAAACTGATCGAAAACTTTATTCATTTCTTCGCGTAAATGCTGGAAGGGGTGGTCCCATCCAACGCCGATCGGAATCGGCCGGTTTCCTGTTGCGCCGCCTGAACTTTTATTGGCGGCAATGTTTCCAGCTTGGGGTGCCATAATTACCCTCCAATAACCATTGTTGACAATAAACTCAGTTTATCTTTTCCGGCCAACGAAAGTGTTTGACGAAAATCAAAAATGGAAAATTTTAAATTAGAATTTTGCCAGCACCCGACGCCAACTGTCCCGTTCCTTGGTCGGGGTGAATTTGTTGGCGATTTTTTTGCTGCGCTGGGTCAGGGCGCCTAAGTACCTTGGGTCTTGTTCGGCCCGCAGCAGAAGTTTTTGCAAGGCTTGCGTGTTTTTAACCGCGTAAATGCCGGGGTGGTCTTTGCCGATCAAACCGATGTTGCCAGGGATATTCGACGCGATGATCGGCACGCCGGCAACGGCAGCCTCGGAGATGACGTTTGCACCGCCTTCCATGACCGAGCTCATAACCATGACATGGGTTTTTTGATATTCCCGGCGCACGGCGGCATAAGAAACTTCGCCGCGCCATGTATAGCGGGGATTGCGTGCCATCTCTTCGCGCGCCTTTTGTGCCCAGGATTCATCGTGGGCTTTGCCGAGTTGTGTTACGCGTAGCCGCGAGTCCGCCGGGACGTCACGCACGGCATAAGCCGCCCGCAAGGGATCCTTCTCCATGCGCAAGTGACCGACCACGCAGACATCGAAATACCGCTTACGCGGCTCGCGTGGCCCCGGTAAGGGTTGTGCGAATTGGTGAATCACGTCGAGTTTGCTGCGAAAGCGTTTGGGTATATCCTGATGAACGAGGTCGTGCAGGCAGACTAATTGATCGGCGAGCTCCATGGAGCGGTTGCAGATTTTCGGATGACTTTTCTGGAAGCGGTAAATATCTGTGCCCGTTAAGGCGACGATCAACGGACGCCTTGGGTAGCGCAGGTGAAAGCGTTCGATGGACTCGGCGCTGCGCCAGGCATGTAAAGCAATCATCGCATCGAACGGCTTATCGTTGTAGGTTTCGGCAATCGAAACCTGGTGGCCCAGTTCCCGGATCAGGCGGGCCCACCGTACAGCGGTATTGCGGTTGCCGGATTTGGACTGTTTTTTCGCTGGTGTAATAAGGTTAATCTTCATGGGACCTAGAATAAAGGCCACATCCCAATGACTGCAAGCGTTGCCACCACCGATCTTATCGAATTATTGCATGATGCACGTTCACGTACGCTTGAGCTGGTGACCGACTTAAGCGATGAGCAACTGATTCCGCCGAAACTTGAGACGGTCAACCCGCTGCTGTGGGAAATCGGGCATGTTGCTTATTTTTACGAATACTTCATTTTGCGCAAGCTTTATGGCTATGAGCCGATCATCGGCAACGCCGATGAGATTTATGATTCCATCAATATCCCCCATGACGTGCGCTGGGATTTGCCGGTGCTGAGCCGCGAGGAAACCCATCAATACTTGGAGAATGTCTTAAATGCATTGGTCGACCGCTTGGAAGGCGATGCGGCGAGCGAACAGGACAGTTTTATTTATCAATTCGGTGCCTTTCATGAAGGCATGCATGATGAAGCGTTTCTATGGGCGCGCCAAACGTTCGGCTATCAAACGCCGGTCTTGAAGAATACTATTGCTAACAGCGGCAGTGGCGGCGCCTTAGACGGTTTTGCGGATGTTCCCGGCGGTGAGTGGATGTTGGGCAGCCCCAAGGACGCAGCCTTTTTATTTGATAACGAAAAATGGGCGCACCCGGTGAACGTCGCGCCGTTTCAAATTTCGCGATCCGCCGTAACCAATGCCGAATTCGTCGCTTTTGTTGAAGACTCGGGCTACCAGCGCAACGAATTTTGGAGTGACGAAGGATGGCAGTGGCGAAAAAAAACAGGTGCCGAGCATCCGGTTTATTGGCGCACGAAAGGGCCGCTGAGTTGGTCGGAACGCCGCTTCGATCAATGGCGGCCGCTCTCGCCGGACAACGCGGTCATTCATGTGTGTGCTTATGAGGCCGATGCATATTGCCGCTGGGCCGGGGTTCGTTTGCCGAGCGAAACGGAGTGGGAAGTTGCGTGTTTGGCTTTGCCCGACGGAGATGGGTTTACCGATGACGGCCGGACTTATCCTTGGGGTAAAGAGAAGCCGGCCGCAGCGCAGGCCAATCTCGATGCGGTGCGGTTGGGGACTATCGATGTGGGCGCGCTTACGGACGGCGACAGTCCGTTCGGCTGCCGGCAAATGATCGGCAATGTTTGGGAATGGACCGCGAGTCCGTTCGGGCCTTTTCCCGGGTTCGCGCCGGATTCTTATGAAGATTATTCGCAGCCCCTATTCGGCGATACGCGGGTGTTGCGGGGCGGAGCCTGGACGACGCGCTCGCATTACGTCAATGGCAAGTACCGAAATTACTTCGAGCCGCACCGGCGTGATGTCTTCGCCGGTTTTCGGGTGTGCAAGGACGCTTAACGGTTATTCAATTCAGCCTTATCCTGAGCCGTGCGCTCTCCTTCGACTGGGTCTTTGGTCCGCTCAGGATGTGGCGCGCGTGTCGAAGGAAAATGAGGCTGTGTTTAAGAATTTGCGTTAATACGGCGTGCCGTCTTTGCGCACGAAGACTTCTTTTCTGTCAATCAAGCGTTTTTCCATGTCGACATCGGCGTAGGTGACTTCATCACCGGGCATGCGATCGCCGACTTCGAGATAGAGTGCATCCTGGCCGGACCGGTTGACGATGCAGTGCCCGTTCGCGCTGTTGGCTTTAAAGCCGGCCGCCAATCCCGGCGTCAGGACCTGTTCGCCTTCGTCGGTGATAAGCGTCAGTTCGCCTTCGAGAACGTAAATAAACTCGTCCGATTTGGTGTGCCAATGGCGGATGGAGGATTCCGTGCCCGGGCTCATGCGTACCAGATTGACGCCGAAATTCGTGAGGCCTAACGCATCGCCCAGCGCGCGTTTCTCGCGTGATTCGGACGCGCCCTGCATTTCTTTCGGATAGCGCGTGCCGGTTTTAACGGGCACATCACCGGGGTTGAGCGCGGGATGTTTTAAGTCTGACATGTATTCAGTCCTTATATTAATGCGCGAAATACTTCATGCCGCCGTCGACATGAAACAATTCGCCCGTGATATAGCGCGCCACGGGCGAGGCGAGGAACACAATCAGGCACACCAAATCTTCCGGTTCGCCGAAATAGCCGAGCGGGATGTTTTCCTTGGAAAACGCGGCTTGGTCTTCTTCCGTCGGATGGCGTTTGATGATTTGCTCGGTTTTGATGCGCCCCGGCGAAATGGAGTTAATCGTGATCGCGTCGGGGCCGACGATGCGTGATAAGCCCTTGGCCCAAGCATGCACGGCCGATTTCGCCGCGTTGGCGATATTCACGGCCTTGGGTTCTACACTGCCGGTGATGTTGATGATCCGGCCGTATTTATTTTTCTGCATGACCGGGACGATTCCCGTCGTCAGGCGGCGCAACGCCGTGAAATTGAGCGTCATGCCCTCGATCCATTCTTCTTCCGGCGCATCCCACTTGGTCGGGCGTGAGCCGCCGGCGGAGTTCACAAGCACATCGATTCCGCCCATGGCCTTGCAGGCGGCTTCGCGAATCGTGTCCGGGGCATCGTTTGCCGTAACATCGGCCACAATAATGTGGGGACGTTTATGTCCGGCACCTTCGATGCGGTCGGCCAGCGCGTTCAGCAGATCTTCCCGGCGCGCCACGACCGTGACGTCACAACCTTCGGCGGCCAGCATTTCTGCAGCACATTCGCCGATCCCCCGGCTCGCGCCGGTTACCAAGCATCGTTTGCCTTCGAGTTTCAGGTCCATTCTATTTGTCCTTTGTGTTGATCATTAATCTTTGAGCAGGTCGCGCGCGATGATATGGCGCTGAATTTCGTTGGTGCCGCCGCCGATTTGGAAATGCCGGACGTAGCGGTAAAACAATGTCAGCGGCAGTTCGCTGGATTCGCCCATGGCGCCGTGAATTTGTATGGCATGATCGAGGCAGCGCGAGCCCCAATCGCTGGCGCACATTTTTACCATGGCGGCCTGCACGCGTACGTCCTCGCCGGAATCCGCGCGCGACGCCATTTCATAGAGGATCGAGCGCAAGGCGGTGATGTCGGTGTACATGTCGACCAGTTTCCATTGGGTCGCCTGGCGTTGGGAAATGGGCCGCCCGAACGTGACGCGCTGTTTCGACCACTCGATACACATATCGTAGGCGCGCTGCATTTTGCCGAGCGAGTAGGGGCCGCGCATCAGCCGGTCGTGAATGGTGAGCCATTGCTGGCCGAGCGAAAATCCCTTGCCAACCTCGCCGAGGACATTTTGTTCCGGCACCCGGCAATCATCATAATGAACGATGTACGTCGTCGGCGTCGGGCCGAGCCAGGTCGAAATACCCGGCTCTTCAATGGTGACGCCGGGATTATCGCGATCAACGATGAACATCGTGATGCCGCCGCGTTGGCGTTTTTCCGGGTCGGTCACGGCTTGGGTCAGCAGAAAGTCCGCTTCGGCCGCTCCCGAAATCCACATCTTGGTGCCGTTCAAAACCCAGTCCTTGCCGTCTTTGACGGCCGATGTTTTCATCATGCCGCCGGGATCTGAGCCGGCCTGCGGTTCGGTTTGCGCGAAGCAATGAACCTTTTCGCCCTCGATGGTGGGCGTGAGGTACTTGTCGACCTGCTCACCTTCGCAGTTGTACAAAATGTTCGGTACGTTCACGAACGGGAACGGCACAGCGGTATACATAAACTGCTCGACCATCACCATCTGCGCGAGCATGGATAGTTTCATGCCGCCGTGGCTTTCCGGCACCATCAGGTACCAAAGGCCGGTTTCCTTCGCCATCTTAAACAGCCGGTCGGTGGTTTCTTTCGGGAACGCCTTCTTGAGGTTCGTGATCGGCTGCAGGCCGTAACCCGCGTGCGGACTTTTCAGGTAATCCGGTTCGAGCGGCATGATCTCCTGCTCGACGAATTTCCGGGCCATGTCCCGGTATTCGATAATATCGGGCGGTAGTTGAAATAGACCGCGATCGGCATCCGGTGAAGTGTCGTCCATTTGTTTATTCTCCCCTTACCAGGCGGTGACGCCGCCATCGACGGATAAAATCGCACCGGTGACGAAGTTGGACGCATCCGACGCAAGAAACACGGCGGGTCCTTTGAGGTCGTCCGGTCCGCCGGGACGGTGCAACGGAATTTCGGCCAGGATTTGCTCCTTACGTTCTTCGTAACGGCCTTGGTTGCGGCTCGCGAGGAAGAAGCCCGGCGCAATGGCATTCACATTAATATTATGCGGCGCCCATTTGACGGCGAGGTCGCGGGTCATGTTGACGATGGCGCCTTTCGATGTGTTGTAGGACAGCGAATTGTGCACCTTGGGATTTTTGCCGCGCAGCCCCGACACCGACGCGATGTTGATGATCTTGCCGCGTTTCTGCCCGATCATCACCCGGCCGAAGATTTGTGAGCATAAAAACGTGCCGGTGATATTGAGGTCCATGACGTATTGCCACTTCTCCAAGGGTGTTTCTTCGGGTGGAGCAAACCAGGCGCGCCCGGCGTTGTTGGCCAACACGTCGGCGCGGCCGAATTGATCCATCACCGCGTCCTTGAGCTTTTCAATTTGATCTTCTTTCGAGGCATCGCACGCCATGGCGAGGACCCGCACGCCGAGCTTTTCGATTTCGTGGGCCGCCTCCTCGCACTTTTCCACTTTGCGCGAGCAAATCACGACATGCGATCCCGCTTCGGCGAAAGCTGTCGCCATTTGCTTGCCGAGGCCCGCGCCACCGCCGGTGACGATGCTGACACGGTCTTTGAGGCTCATGAGTTCTTGTACGGTGGACATGATTTTTCTTCTTACTGGTATAACGTGACGGTGTTGGGCAGATTTTCGATGTTTTGCAGTTTATCGAACAGCGCGCGGCGTTTCTCGGCAGGGAAGGCATCGCTCAGACAATCATCAAATTTATCCCACAGCTCTTCCGTTCCGATGGGGTTTTCGGCGTGGCCTTTCGCGCGCGCGACGTGTTCGCTTTCGAGGGTGCGGCCGTTTTTCAGCGTAACTTCGATAAAATCATAGCGCGGGTAATTTTCCATTTTCGGATCGTATTCGTCGGTCACAACACGCTCGACACGTGAAATGATATTTTGAACATCGTCCCGGTTGACGAACTCATCGGTCAGCTCGCGCAGACCCACGCGTTTGGCAATGATGCTGCTGGCGACGGTAAATTCAAAACTGAATTTTCCTTGTAAGCCCGATGTTGGACGGCGATGGCGCACCATATCGTCCTGGACTTTACCGATATGTGCGGTAATGCGTTCGATGTCGTTGGCATCGAGTGGTTCTTTCTCAACTAAGTCGAGCGTGGCATCGATGACGCGGTGGGTGCCGTAACAAACCGGATAGCGCTTGATGCTGAGTTTGCGTTTCAGAATATGCCAGTCTGTCCCAAGATGATCGGCCGGGGTATCGGCATCGTAATTGCCTTTTTCCGAAATGGCGCTGAGGAATCCGCTGGTATGCTCAATGGCGTCTTCCGAGGCCACCATCCCGGCGGCGGCGTACCGAGACGCCATGATGCCGGCAAATGCCGCGTGACCGGCGTGAAACGGTTTGACCATGGAGCCGAAGTTCGACGTTAAACCACACGCTTGCGAGGCGGCGGTGCCGATCGCATTGCTGCATTGCTCGGCATTTAAGCGGCGTAGCACACAGCATGCGGCGGCGGCAGCCAAGGCCCCAAAGACGCCGGTCGGGTGCCAGCCGCGGGTGCGGTGTGAACCTTTTTCGCGGAAGACCAATTCGCCCCAGACTTCGAAACCGGCAATATAGGCGGCGACCATTTCCTTGCCGGTCGAGCCGAGTTCTTCACTTTCCGCGAGGATGGCCGGCATGAGAACGGCGCTGGGATGGCCGAGCATGGAAACATCATCATAGTCCATGGCGTGCGCGGCGGCGCCGTTCACCCAGGCGGCGACCGGCGAAGCCATGGTTTTATCGGTAAAATAAAGCCGCGACGGGCCTTCGCTTTTCAAGCTTTCGAGTCCATTTTCCGTCGCGCCGACAACCGGGTCTTCGCGTCCGGCAATCATCGTCGCAATGGAGTCCGTAAAGCCCATGCTGACAATGGCGGCGGCTTCCGGCGGAATGTTGCGCGACGCCATGCCGGCGACGAATTCGCCCAGAGACTTCGTTAAGGGTGCCGCCATGTGGTCCTCCCGTTGATCCGCCCGATGTGACTTTTTTTTATTCGGCGGCCTTGCTTTGTATTTTTTGCCGAATGCTGTTGAGGCTTTTACCCATTTTAACCTGGCCGGGCAGGGAATGCCCGACAATTTCTTCGGCCAACTCCGACACCGCGATGAGTTTCTCAAGATCGATGCCGGTTTCGATGCCCATTTCTTCGCACATGAAAACCATGTCTTCGGTGCATACATTGCCCGCGGCCGCTTTATTGGGGGCAAACGGACAACCGCCCAAACCGCCGATGGATGAATCGAAGCTGTCGACGCCCATTTCGAGGCCGGCATATACATTGGCGATGCCCATGCCGCGGGTGTTGTGCAGGTGCAGGTTAATGTGCGCATCAGGGTGTTTGTCGCGCACGGCGCCGACCGTACGTTTAATGCGGTCCGGTGTCGCCCAAGCCATCGTGTCGGCCAGTGCGATGTCCTTGACGTCCAGATCGTGTTCGTTCGAGACTTCAAAAATTTTATCGACCAGGCCGACGACCGTCTTTTCGGAAATATCGCCCTCGAAGCTGCAACCGAATGCGCACATCACCGAGCCACGCGTCACCGGCACGTTTTTCGATTTGTACATTTCGATCAGGCCCGGAAAGCTATCGAATTGTTCCTGCATGGTGCGGTTCTGGTTGCGTTTCAAGAACGTTTCCGAGGCCGTCGTTTGTAATGTTCCTTTGACGTCGAGCTTGCGGGTATCGAGCGCATCGAGAAAACCGCGTTCGTTGAACCACAGGCCGGTGTAACTGACGCCGGGTTTGACGGTGATGCCGGCGACGAGTTCCTTGATGTCGGCCATGCTCGGCACTTTTTTCGGGTTCACGAACGAGCCGACCTGGATTTGCTTGATGCCTGTCTCTGATAAAGCGTCGATCAGTTCGATCTTGCGGGCAAGCTCGATGGGCGCTTCACTTTGAAAGCCCTCGCGCGGCCCTTCTTCTTTTATATGTATTTGTTTCGGCATGTCGGACATGGTGAAAGCCTAACTTATTCTTGTGGCGGGACAAACGGATAAGGCACCGGCTTGCCGTCTTTAAAGGGTAATGCGACGGTGGCGGTGCCCGGGGTCGATTCCTTGTCTTCGTCGTTGAGCAAGCCGATCTCGAATTCAACGAGGCCGAAATCGTCAGCTTTACGGGTACCGGTAACCCGGGCCCAGGCGCGCAGCGTTTCGTTCACTTGGTTCATGGCGCGGAACTGAAATTTGATTTTCCACAGCCAGCCGTGCGGCGCGCACCAGTCTTTGAGGAGCTTCACCATAAACTGCTGTTTAAATGACCCATTAACCAGCAAGTTCGGCAGGTTCTCGTGTTCTTTGGTAAACGGCAGATCGTAGTGAATCTTATGCCAGTTTTCCATCGCCGCCGACCAGCGCATCAGGTGTGTCGTCGTGAGGGGGCCGACCGTAAGCGGGGTCAGTTCCATGCCCTCTGTGATATCTTCAAAATAAATCTGTTTTTGCTCAGCCATTGTTAGGCGGCCTCTTTCGGGGGACGACGAATGTGTGTCTTGATCACGCGCATCAAGAGCTCGCCGTCTTCATTGCGGTATTCGGTTTCGATGAAGACCAACAGCATCGGACCCGAGCGGCTGTCTTTTTCAATGATGTCATTGTAACGGTTTTTCGCCGTGATCTTTTCGCCGTGGTTGGGATAGCGGAAGAACTCGACCTCGGAACCGGCGTTGAGCAATGCGTAATTATCAAGCGGCAGAGGCGGCAGGCCCTGAACGGTCGCACCGACGATGCCGTCGAAATCCGGGTTGGTCGCGTTTTCCTGGATCGGGTCCGGCGTGCCGAAATCGCGGCGGAAAATGTACATCGGCAGCAACGGCGGCGCGACGGGCGCACCGTAGCGGCTGCTCTTCGTCAATTCTTCATCGTGGTAATTCGGATCGTCATCCATGATGGCTTGCGAATAACGGCGCACGGCACCGCGCTCGACGGCATCGCAGGCAACCTCGATTTCCGATTCGAGGCCGATGCAGGCTTTCAGTTCGGGTGTGAGAAGCGACATAGTGAAGACTCTTTTTTTGCTCTTTACGCTTTAAATTTTACTCTGCGGCTTTGGTTGTTTTTGGGATGCCGATGACATCATCCGTAACCAGTTTTTCTTGCGCAGCCTGATCGTAACCCAGCGATGCCAGTACTTCTAAAGAGTGCTCGCCCAATAACGGCGGTGCTGCGATGGAATCATCGGATGTATCGGAAAATTTAATCGGTAAGCCGGCCATCTTTAATTCGCCTGCTTCCGGGTGCGTGACCGTGCGGATCATATTGCGGGCCAAAGCTTGTTCTTCTTCGGCGACCCGGTCGATGGAGTTGACCCGCGTAAACGGCACGCCTTCGGCATACATGCGTTCTTCCCAGTGCGCGACGTTCTTTTGCGCGAAAATATCGCTGAGTTTATCGATCAGCTCGTCACGATTTTCAAACCGTTTGCTGGCATTGCAATAGCGTTCGTCGTCAGTCCACTCCGGCTTTTCAATGGCCCGGCACACGCCCGCCCACATCACTTCGGTAAAGGACGCGACCGCCATCCAGTCGTCCTTCGCCATGAAGGCCTGATAGGGCACCATGCCTTGTCCGGACGAGCCCTTGCGGGTCGGCGGCGTACCGCGCGAGAAGTATGATGTGTAATGATTTGCCATCATCGCCATTTGGCCTTCGAGCAAGGATGTGTCGACCCGCTGACCTTTGCCGGTGCGATGACGCGCTTCAAGCGCCATCATGATACCGATGGTGCCGAACATGCCGGCACCAATATCGGCAACGGAAATACCCATTTTTGCCGGCGGTTGATCCGGATAGCCGGTCAAATTCATGCCGCCCGAGTAAGCCTGCATGATCGCATCGTTGGCACGCTCGTCCTTGCGCGGCCCGGTCGCGCCGAAACCGCTGATCGAACAGTAAATGAGTCTCGGATTGATCTTCGATAATTCATCGTAACCCAATCCCAAACGATCTAAGACGCCGATGCGGAAATTATCGAGCAGGATGTCGGCTTCGGCGGCCAACTTGCGCATCACCTCGATACCGTCGGGTGATTTTAAATCAATGGCGAGGCTTTTCTTGTTGCGGTTTACCGCGGCGAAGTAGTGCGACACTTTATCGTTAAAGTAGGGCGGCCAATGGCGGCTTTCATCGCCGTGCCCGGCGCGCTCGACCTTGATCACTTCGGCGCCGTAATCGGCCAGCATCAAGCCGCAATAAGGCCCCGCCATGGCGAGGGCCACTTCGATCACTTTAAGCCCCTCTAATGGTTTGCTGCTGTCTGTTTGCGCCATTTCGTATCAATCCCTGTGCGGCAAGCGGCCTTGCCGGCATGACTTAACGTTTTTCAAAGAGAACGTCTTGCCGACACTATAAAAAGCGAGAAGCTTTTAGGCAAATGGGCCGTTTAGGCAATATGGGGCTGTTAAACGAAGCTGGTCGGCCAGGTGCGCAGGTGGTGCTCGCCGATACCGCCCGAAAGGCGTTGGCGGTGAATGGCCAGGCGGTCGATGAGATACTGTCGCGTTTCGCGTGGATCGAGCACCTCGTGGACCTCGTAAAGTTCGGCGAGGCCCCAGGCGCCGGAGTCCTGTTCAATTTCCTTGGCGCGTTTTTCAAACTCTGCCGGGTCATCGTCTTTTTCGATGCCGTGCAGAACCTTGACGCCGACTTGCGGGTCCATAAAGCCGACATCCGCACTCGGCCAGACCGCGTTTTCATCGGAATTTTTGCCACCGCCCATATTGATGTAGGCCTGGCCGTAAGCTTTGCGCAAAATGATATTGATCTTCGGCACGGTGACGAGCGTCAGTGCATTCATCCAGTTCATAATGTGCCCGGGTGCGCCTTTGCGTTCACCCTCAATGCCGATCAAAAAGCCCGGCACGTCGACCAGCATCACAATGGGTATATTGTAGGAATCGAACATCACCAGCGCGTTGATAATTTTTTTACACGCATCCGGATCGAGCGAGCCGCCTTTGAACTTCGGGTTGTTGCCGATAACGCCGACAACCTGACCGTCGATACGCGTCAGCGCCGTAACCACGGCCTTGCCGTATCGGGGCTTAATTTCGAACACGCTATCGATGTCGGCAATCGCCTCGATAACCTTTTTCATGTCGTAGGTTTTGCTCCGCTCTTCCGGCACGATATCGAGAATTTTTTTAATCGCCTCGTCCGATCCTTTCGGTACCGGCGCCGTCGGCGGCGCTTCCATATTGTTGCTCGGCAAGTACGAGAGAAACTTTTTAATCACATCGAGGGCTTCTTCATCCGTGTCGACGGCGTAATCAACCAAACCGCTGACGGAGGTGAGAAGCTTCCAGCCGCCTAAATCTTCTTTATCGACCGGTTGGTTGATCGCGATGGAGGTCACGCGGCTTGATGCGACTGCCATGGTGGCGCCTTTGCGCATCACGCAAAAATCCGACATGCAGGCATACCAGGTCGATGAGCCGTAACACGCACCCAAGAGGGCCGACACCCAAGGCGCTTCACGCAGGCGCCGGTATTCGGTGGGGTCTTGGCAGATGATGGTGCGGCCCAGTGCGCCCATGCGGTCGGGCATACGCGAGCCGCTGGATTCACCGAGGTAAATCATCGGGCAACCGCGTTTATTGGCGATGTCTTTCACGTGGCGGATTTTTTTCGAATTGATTAAAGCACTCGAAGCGCCCAGCACGGTGAAATCGTTGACGATGGTACCGGCATGGCGGCCGTTGATGGTGCCGAACCCGCCGATCTTGCCGTCCGCTGGGGTTTTATGGCGCATTTCAGGCCGCGCCGACGTTGCCAGCTGGCCGTACTCGACGAAACTGCCTTTGTCGAACAGGTAGTCGATGCGCTCACGGGCGTTCAGCAGGCCCTCGTTTTTGCGCTTAGCGATTTTTTCCGGCCCGCCCATGGCGAGCGCCTTATCGCGGCGGTCTTTTAGTTCTTTCAGCAATTTCTCGAACGGCATAATGCTTCCTGATGTTTGCTCTGGTCACCGGTCCACTTTATAACCATGGATCACCAAGAACGCCAATTTTAACAACAAAGTGAGACCGCTATGGCTCCCGTTATCATGACTTTCGGCTGCTACGATTACGACCGCACGCTTCCCATTATGGACGGCCGGGTGCCGGTCGAGGGCTGCGAAATAGCGCCCATTCGTTTGAAATCCGAAGCGCTTTTTCCGCGCGCCTTGCAGCGGGCCGAGTTCGATATCGCCGAGCTGTCGGTCTCGAGTTATCTGATGCAAACCTCGAAGGGGACTTCCGAATACATCGCCGTGCCGGCCTTCGTTTCGCGCGGTTTTCGCCACAGCGCGATTTACATCAACAAGAACAGCGGCATCGAGAACCCGAAAGACCTCGAAGGCAAGCTGGTCGGCGTACCGGAATATCAAGTCACGATTTCCTTGTGGGTGCGCGGCATCCTGCAAGACGAGTACGGCGTCGATTTTCACAAGATGAAATACCGCAACGGCGGCATGAATGTGGCGGGGCGTAAAGAACGGCTGCCGATCAACGTGCCCGACACGGTGGATGTCGAGCCGATCCCGCAGGATAAATGTTTATCGGACATGTTGGCGGCCGGTGAATTGGATGCGGTGATCTCGCCGGAGAAACTCACCTGCTATTTGGAAAAAGATCCGAACGTGTCGTTACTTTTTAAAGATCCGGTGCCGGAAGAGAAAAAGTATTTCAAAAAAACCGGGATGTATCCGATTTTTCATTTCATCGTTATCCGCAAGGCGATTGTCGAAGAGAACCCGTGGGTGCCGGCAAACGTATTCAAGGCGCTCGTTGAAGCGAAAAAAATCGCCGTGCAGGAACTCGACGACATCGCCGAGTACTCGGCGCTGAAATTGACGCTGCCCTGGTTCGTGTCCGATCTCGATGAAACCCGCGAACTGATGGGTGACGACTACTGGCCCTATGGCGTCGAGCCGAACCGCAAGGAGCTTGAAACCATGTGCCGCTATTCCCACGAGCAATATTTGTCGGAAAGACTTTTAACCGTCGACGAACTGTTCGCCCCCGACACGCTGACCATGCCGGGGAGATGACCGGCGCTATCGATATCCGCGAAAGCGTTTCCGGCAACGTTCCGGCGATTGAAAAAATTTATTCGGCGGCGTTTCCCGAAGAGGATTTGTTGCCGCTTGTCGTCGATCTTTTAGCATTAAGCAAAACGCCGACCGTTCTTTCCTTGGCGGCCTTCGAGGGAAGAGAAGTCGTCGGCCATATCGTGTTCACGGCGTGCCGTGTAACAGGAGCAGATGTTGATGTTGCGCTGTTGGGGCCGCTTTGCGTGGCACCGTCGCGCCAACGCCAGGGCATCGGCGGTGCGCTCATCGGTGCCGGGTTGGAGCGTCTGAAGAAGCAAGGTGTGAGCCGGGTCTTCGTGCTCGGTGATCCAGCGTATTACGGGCGCTTCGGTTTTACCTCCGATGATTATGTCGCGCCGCCCTATGAATTACCCAAAGAATGGCATGGTGCGTGGCAATCGCTGTGTCTGTACGAAGACACGTCCCGGCTGACCGGTACATTGGCCGTGCCGGAACCCTGGCGCCAACAGACTTTGTGGACGCCTTAATCCTTAATTTCGCAGTCTTTGAGGACGTCGTAGTTCGGCTCGAAGCCAAGGCCGGGCCGATCCGGAATTTTAATAATGTTATCTTCCGGCGTCGGCGCGTCGACGTAAATCGCTTCGCCGACGGCTTGTATCCCTAAGTGAAACTCGACCCACATGCCGTTCATCAAGCCGGCAATGTGATGCATGTTGTGGATCGGCCAGCCGCCGCCGTTGGTGATCGGCATGTTGAAGGCTTGCGCCAGGTGGCCGATCTTGACGGTTTCGGTGTAACCCGAACTCCACACCGGGTTCGGTTGAACGAGGTCGATGGCATGATTGCAGATCAACTCGCGGAAACGCCAGCGGCTCGGAATGTTTTGGCCGGCCGAGATTGGCACCTTGGTCGAGGCGCGCAACTCGCCCATGTTCCAGGCATCAACCGCATACACCGGTTCCTCGAACCAGGTGATGTCGCATTCCTCGATCGCGTGGCAGAGTTTTTTCGCCGAGTGCGGGTCGGTCATGTAATTCGCGTCGATCATCAGGTCGCGGTCGGGGCCGATGATGTCGCGCACCGCGCGCACCCGTGCGGCATCCTCGCGCCAGCTTTCGGTGCCGTCGCTGACCACCATCTTCAGGCGCTGCGTGCCGGCCTTGACCTGCAGCTTGGCCGCTTCTTTGAGCTGATCCAGATCGTATTGTGCGAATCCGAAGGTCACGTACATCTCGGCGTAATCCCGATGGCCGCCGCAGAGTTGCGCAATGGTGCGGCCTTCTTTTTTGCCGCGGATATCCCAACATGCGATATCGATGGCGGCAAGCGCCGTAGTCACCACGCCGGTCATGGCGCGGTTGTTCATTTTCCACCACACCTCGTCGTGGATGCGTTCGGTTTCGCGCGGATCCAGCCCGACCAACACATCCTTGAAGTCCTTGTTGATCGCAGTGACGGTGGAGCGCCCGAGATAGGTGCCGCCGCCGATGCCGTGGCCTTTAATGCCCTCGTCGGTTTCCACTTCGCAAAACACGAAGTTGCGCGAGACGGTCGGTTTTTCGAATACCGGCACATCGACAGTGAGGTTATGGAACGATGCCTTGATATCCGTGATTTTCATGGTGAGAGTCCCTCCCCGGTTGCGTATTGGTTTGAAAGCAACCTAATCACAGGGGCGCGGTTTGACAAGCCGGAGGGCGGGTTGGCCGGGTGTCTTGACAAGTCCCGCGCCAGGCTCCATGACAATGCCCGAATTCCAATCAAATTCTGACCGTAATGGTTCTGCAACAAGGGCCGGAGACGAGGGAGAACAGAGTATGTCAGCAGAATTGAACAAGCGATTGAAAGACCGCCTCGCCAAGCGCGACGCCATGGTTGTGGCGGGGTGTCCGAATGCCTTGACCGCGCGCCTCGTTGAGGACCTCGGCTACGAGGCGATTTACGTCACCGGCGCAGGCGTGACCAACATGAACCTCGGCATGCCCGATCTCAGCTTTATTACGCTTGATATGTTATGCGACGTCACCGCGGCGATGAGCGATTGCACCAACCTGCCGATCATCGTCGACGCCGACACCGGCTTCGGCAACGCGGTCAACACGGAATACACGGTGAAGCGCCTCGAGCGCGCCGGCGCGAGCTGCATTCAAATCGAAGATCAGTTGTTCCCGAAAAAGTGCGGTCACTTCGCCGGGAAAGCAGTGGTCGAAAAAGAAGAATGGCTCAACAAAATCAAAGCCGCGGTCAACGCGCGCAGCGATGAAAACCTGATGATCATGGCGCGCACGGATGCGCGTGCCTGCACCAGCTTTGAAGACGCCGCCGACCGGGCACGCTCGGCCCATGAGGCGGGCGCGGACTTCCTTTTTGTCGAGGCGCCGCAGTCGCTGGAAGAAATTAAAGAGATTCCGAAAATTGCCGATGCCCCCTTCATGATCAACTTGGTCTACGGCGGCAAGACACCGATCCTGAGCCGGGAAGAACTCGCCGAGATGGGTTATGCCATGACCTTGTACGCAAATGCCGGTTTGCAATCGGCCGTGCAGGGCATGAATAAAGTGTTGGGGCATATTTTGAAAACCGGCTCCATCGACGGTGTCTTGGATGATGTCTGCACTTTTGAAGTGCGGCAAAATACAGTCAATAAACCGTACTACGACGAACTCGAACAGAAATACGCGGAATAAGGGGAGAGATCATCATGGTTAGCCACGCAGCAGCGCGTCCGGAAAATATCTACACCAAAGGCATGGCGCATTTCGCCGCCAACCTGAAATTCGAAGACATTCCCGAGGAGGTCCGCCACCGTGCGAAGCTTCTCATCCTCGATTCGCTCGGTTGCGGTTTGTATAGCCACGATCTCGAATGGAGCACGATTTTGCGCGAGACCCTCACCGAGATCGACGATACGCGCGTCGCCACCGTCTGGGGTACCAAACAAAAACTTTCGGTTGTGCACGCCGCCCTTTGTAACGGCACGCAAATTCAAGGCTTCGAAATCGACGACGTGCACCGCGCGGGTGCGCTGCATGTCGGCGCCGTTACCTTGCCGCCGGTGATGGCGGTCGCGGAAATGGGCAAGGGTATGAGCGGCAAGGAGTTTCTCACCTCCGCGATTGCCGGTTACGAGCTCGGCCCGCGGGTCGGTTTGTGCATGGGCAAGCAACATCTGGAGCAGGGCTGGCACACGGGCGGTACCATCGGTGTGTTCTCGGCGGCCGGCGGCGCGATTCGCGCACTCGGCCTCACACCCGACCAAGCCGTGCACGCCATCGGCATGGCCGGCACGCAGGCATCCGCCCTCATGGCGGCGCAATTCGGTGCCATGGTGAAACGCATGCATGCGGGCAAATCCGCCGAAAGCGGCTTTTACGCGGCGCTTCTTGCGAAGAAAGGCTTTACGGGTATCACCGACGTGTTCGAAGCCGAATACGGCGGCTACTGCACGACGCTCTCACGCTCGCTGGATTTGTTTGATCGCACGCAGTTGACCAAAGGCCTCGGCAAGGACTGGGAGCTGATGCGGATCTTGCTGAAATTTTATTCCTGCGTCGCCAGTAACCACACGACACTGGACGCCATTCAAAACATGCAAGCCAAACATCCGTTCGGCCCGAACGACGTCGAGAAGATTTTGGTCAAGGGATCGAAATCGACCGTCGAGCACGTCGGTTGGGAATACCGCCCCGATGGCGTGACGGCGTCACAACTGAACCTTGGGTTCTGTATCGCGACGTTGTTGATCGAGGGCGAATGCTTCGTCAATCAGTTCTCCGAGGACATCATCGACAATAAGGAACGCATGGAACTCGCCAAAGTCGTCGAGTGCATGGAAGACCCGGAAATTACTGATTTGGGTGCCGACATGCGTCACAAAGTGCACGTCGAAGTCACACTCAAGGACGGCACGGTCATGAACGACACCGTCGAGAAGGCGCGCGGCAGCGAAGTGAACTTCGCCCCCGAAGAGCAAATCATCGGCAAGTTCAAATCCTTGGCCGCCAAATGCCTGTCCGACAGCCAAGCCGATAACTTGGCCAATGCGGTCTTGGACATGGAGAACCTCAAGGACGCCCAAGAGATCACTAAACTGATGACGCCCGCTTAAAGCGCCGTCCCCTCTCCCTAACCCTCCCCGACAAGGGGGGAGGGAATGAAGCGCGAATGACATAAATATTTTCTCCCCCTCGATGGGGGAGGATTAAGGTGGGGGTGAGAACGAAAAACTGATGCTGCCAGCTTAAGAAAAGTTGCTTTTAAGCGCGCGTTCGCGAAAGCGGTTCATCAGGCTTCTGAATTCCTGACGTGTCATGCCGTAGTCGGTTATAAAACCTTTTGTATTTGGAACGAATAATTGCCTGAATAAGTGCTTGATAGGATGTTGATCAGTTGAGGGCAGAACGTCGAACGTAACTGAATCAATAAAACCAGTAAGGCCCCAGGAATCAGGGTATCTCACACCAGGAAGGATGGCTAAAGGCCAATGACTTATATAATAAATTAAATAATTTAGGATTAGGAAAGTATCGTTTGAATCAAATTTTATTGGCCTGCGATTTAAATCTGAAATTTGATCCCATCTATAATATTTCGGTCGGCCAAAAACACGGCCAACAGTAAATCCTTTGTATTGAAGGTGGAGAAAATGGCGCTCCATAAACGGCGCCCTCGCGAAGAACGCTGCACAAATTAAAAATACGAAAAGGGTAATCCAATACCATTCTGGATTGCTGCCTGTGAGGCTGCCCCCAGGCGGGCTAATCAGCATGATTGCGGCGATAACGGCAAAGACGGTCGACCAGCCCCAAAAATAACTTTTCGTCGGTCGTAAGGTTAGGCTGTGTGGCAGATCGTCTGGCACGCTTAGTTTTTCGTCAGCGTTTCCATCACCGGGGTGAACGCCTTATCGGCGACGGCTTCGAGCTCTTGCGCCGTCATGCTTTGGATCGGATGTTCGACCCACACGATTTCCGGATCGATGCCGAGGGTTTTCGCTTGGGACGCGGCGGCCACTTTAAATTCCGTGGTGGCGACGACCATGCCGGGAATGCCGAGTTTGTCGATGTTGTTGATGTCATGCAAACTGCACGACGTACAGGAGCCTCAATCCGCTAAGGCGACGACCGCGACGTCCGCCTCCTTGACAATCGATTGCACGATATCGGGCGCTGCCGGCTTGCTGTTGCTCGCCTTGCGGTAGCGTTTGATCTTCATGCCCTGTGCGGTGAACCGGCTTTCCAGGTAATCGATGAATTCATCGCTGCGCTCTTTCGAGATATCCAGCAGCGCGATGGTCTTGCCGTTGAGATCGTCCGGCATGGGCACGCTTTTACGCGCGGATGTCGGCGCCTCGCTGGTCGGGTCTCGTAAAACGGTGCTCATAATGTATTCCCCGTTGGTTGCGCGTGAAACAGTCTATCAGAATTCCAAGGTTACCGGTTGGATTTCTTCGCGGTTCCGTCCGCCGCTCCAGCCGCCGATGATCGCCGAGATCTGGCCCGCCGGGCCGCCGCAGCGCACGACGAGGATGCCATGATCGCGCCAGTATTTGGGCACGTCGCGGTCCGCGTTTTCTTCGCCGATGCCTTCGCCGATGCCTTGCGCGCCGCGAATGAGGTCCTTGCCGGGCCGGGTGGTGTATTTATGCAGCGCTTCCTCGATTTCCGCGCGGCCCCAGCCGTCGTTTTGGAAAACCCGGTAGTGTTCGGGCGAGATGGCGAGGATGACATTCGCTTTTTCCGCCAGCTTCGGATGGCCTTCGTTGACGAGCTGCATCGCCATGGAGCGCGCCAGCTCGTCGGCCGTGCGCGCCTTGTGATCGATGATACCGGTAAGGCCGTGACCGTGATGTAGTGTCACCGCGTTACTGCCCGGCTTGCAGCCGCGCGCGACATGCAGCGGCGTCCAGTCTTCATCGGTTTCGTCTTCCGGAAAGCAGTAGGTGTACTTGCCCGGATTGCCGAACACGGCGCGATCAATCTCCTGTGGCCGGCCGCCGCCGACATTGCGCACGATGAGTTGTAGCGCCCTGCCAATCGTGGCATTGGCGCGGTTGCCTTGGCCCAAGCAGTTGCCCTTGGCGTTCATGCCGATGGCCTTGGTGATCGGCCCGTTCACCACAATCACCGGCCCCGCGAAGTTGAGCGTGCACAGCACCCCGTGCAGGGCGAACTTCGGCAAGAGAGCGGCTTCGAGGCAGGCCAGCACGACCGGCATGTATTCCGGTTTACAGCCGGCCATAACCGCATTGATCGCAACCTTTTCCACGGTGCATTCGATCAGGTCCGGCGGCACGATGCCGACGACCTCGTTCGGGTCGCGGTCCGTGCCTTGCAGCATGCGGATGATGCGGTCGTCCGTCGGCGGCACGATGGGAAGACCGTCGGTCCAGCCCATGTCGAATGCGTATTCGACGTCGTCATGCCAATCGCTGATATCATGGCCTTTGGACGTAAAAGTTTTTTCGCCGTAACGCGCTTCAAGCTTTTCGGCGATGAACGGCTCGATGCTTTTCGAGCCGCAGCCGGGCTGGTTTTCCGGCAAGCCGTCGCCGAGTTTGTTAATGCCGCTGACCGCTTGCCACTCGTCTCTATTCCATCCAAATGTGCGCGAGGTTTCCTTGCCGTTCTCGACGCGAATCAGCGTCGGCACGAATTCGATGTCGTGGCGAAAGGATTGCTCCAAGGAGCGGTCGTCGATCACGCCGTCGAGATTGTCCGGAAATGTCGGGTCGTCTTGGCTGTAAACCGTAAGCGCGCCGGCGTCCGACAATTGTTTAAGCACCGGCTGCACCAACTCGCACGTCGGGCAATCGCGTTTCACGACCGCAATCAATCCGTCTTGTTGTTTTGGCATCGTAGGTCCTCCCGGATGCCGTTATGGCATCGTTATTCTTATAATTTAGAAAACGCCGCGGCGTTGCGCCCGGCCAGCTGACCGAAGGTCGAGCCGCAGACGAGGCCGGTGCCGGAGGCGTAGTTATTATAATAAATGCCGCCGACGATTTCGCCCGCGCAGTAAAGCCCGGGGATGACGTGTCCCCATTTGTCCTCGACCTCGGCTTCGGTGGTCGCTTTGAGGCCGCCGAAGCAGAACGTCACGCCGGTGGTAACCTGGAAGGCCTCGAACGGCGGTTCGTCGAGTTTCTGCGCCCAGTTAGTTTTCTCGATGGCGAGGCCCTTGGTCGCCTTGCCGTCATGCACGGAGGGATCGAACGGGATGTCGTCCTGGCACGCCGCGTTAAACTCGTGCGCGGTTTTCAGGAACGCTTCCGGGTTCACGCCTTCGAGTTGCGGTGCAAGCTCTTCCAAGCTGTTGGCCGTCGCCTTAGTGACGCGGGTGACCCGGTATTCGTCGCGCACCAACGGCATCACTTTTTGATCGAGAATTTGCCAGGCGAACTGTTTCGGCTGTTGCAGCACTTCCGCGCCGTACTTCGCATACGTGAAGCTGTGGAAATCCAGGCCTTCATCCAAGAACCGTTCACCGTTCGCGTTCACCAAAATCGAAAACGGATAATTATGTTTTTGGAATAGATCGCCCATGGTGATGTCACCGTAGGTCGGCGCGTTCACATCCCATTGCACCGAATGGCATGCCGACCAGTGACCGGCCGGCATCGCGCCGATGTCCAGCGCCATGTTGATGCCTTGGCCCATGTTGTAGCGGGTACCGCGCACCTTCGCGAGTTCCCACTTCGGGCCTAAGTAGCGCACCCGCATTTCCGGGTTGGATTCGAAGCTGCCGCAGGCGAGGATCACGGCCTTGGCTTCGCACTTGATGTATTCCCGGCCGTGGCGGAACACGACGCCTTTAACGCGGTCGCCGTCGTAGATGAGTTCCCACGCCGTCGCTTCGTACACCACGGGGATGTTCCGCTCCTCGAGAATTTTATGCCAGGTTTCGACCATCTGTGTGCCGCCGCCCCAGACGCAGGCCGCAACGCCGCCGAAAATTTTGATCTTGCCGCCGACGGTGTAAGACTGGCGGCGCAGGTTCAGCGCAAAACGCATGCCGTATTCGCGCATACGAATAAGCGACTCGCGGCTTTGGCGCACCAGAATTTCGACCATGTCCGCATCGCAGCGGTAATCGGACATGGTGAACAAATCATCGAAGTAACGGTCTTCGTCGTAAACGCCGACCTCGACGTTTTTGCGTTCTTCATCGGTGATGTCGACAACCAGCGGTTCCAAATCTTCCATGGTGGAATAGGGGAAACGCAACGCGCCGCCGGTAAAGGCGGTGTTGCCGCCGCGGTCATCAAGCGGGGCGGATTCCAGCATCAGGACCTTGGCGCCTTCGAGGTGGGCCGCCATGGCGGCGTTCGAGGCGGCATTGCCCGCGCCGATCACGATGACGTCGATATTTTTCAGGTCCAGATTTGCCATGGTCTTTCCTCCCGGGGGTTTTGCTGGCGGCTCAGTGTTGATTTCATTGGTCTTTGGTTAACCCATGCGTCTCGAGTTGGCAAGATCACGCTATTGCCGTAATCTGGCCTCAACCAAAGCAACTCGATCCAGGGAGTCCATGACATGGCTAAATCCAAGGCGGCACTTTATCGCGAGTATCTGAAAGAACCGGGGTTGCTTGTCTCGCCCGGTGTTTATGACGGCTACAGTGCGAAGCTCGCCGAGCAGGCCGGCTTTAAAGTGATCTCGACCACGGGTGCCGGTATCTCAAACGCATTTTTCGGCCAACCGGACATCGGCCTGATGAGCCTGATGGAAAACGTCGATATCTGCCGCATGCTGGTACGCAGTGTGAACATTCCGGTCACGGCGGACGCGGAATCCGGTTACGGCAATGTGGTCTCGGTCTATCACGCGATCGAGTACTTCGAAGAAGCCGGTATCGTCGGCGTGAACCTGGAAGATCAAGGCGAAGGCAAGCGTTGCGGTCACATGGAAGGCAAACAGGTCGTCGACACGCCGTACATGTGCAAAAAAATCGAAGCCGCGTGTAAAGCGCGCAAGGATGAAGACTTTTTGATCATCGCGCGCACGGACGCGATTGCCGTCGAAGGCATCGACTCGGCCGTTTACCGTTTGCAGGAATACGTGAAAGCGGGGGCGGCGATGGTGTTCGCGGATGCGGTTGAAACCGAAGATCAAATCAAGAAGATCGTTGATAATGTTGACGCGCCACTTTCGGTCAATATGGGTTTCGCGATCCGCTCGCGCCCGACCACGCCGCTCATTCCGTTCACACGGCTGGAGGAACTCGGTGTGAAACGCGTCTCGTTGGCGCGCATGCTGCCGGCGGCCGCCATCATGGGCATGAAACTCGCGCTCGAACAGATGCAAGAGGTGCTCAAGACCGGTGAGATGGTGGATCGGAAAGATTTGCTGGTCGGTATCGAGGACATCATGGAACTGATGAACTATCCGAAGATCCGCGGCATCGAAAAGGAATTCATGCTCGATGAAGAATTCGAACGCCGGTTTAAAAAACCAAAAGCCGCAGCGGAATAAAATATTGCGGTTTAATTTTCCCCACCCTTCGAGACGCGTCCGCCTAAACAAGGCGCCCGCTTCTCAGGATGAGGAAAAATTATATATCAAACCTCATGCTGAGGAGGCCGCATATTTAAAAATAAGCGGCCGTCTCGAAGCATGACGGGCCAAAAGTCATAAAAGGGAGGCTTACCATGACGGCGGGGCAGGACATCTTCGGCGCGAAGAAGACGCTCGAAACCAGTGGCGGGCGGGTATCGTATTTCGATATTCACGAGCTTGAAAAACAAAACGTCGGGCCGGTCTCGAAGCTGCCGTACTCGATTAAGGTTTGTCTCGAGAATATGCTGCGCAATGTCGATGGGCGCATCATCGACAAGCAAACCGTCGTCGACTCCGCGAATTGGAAAGACACCCGTCACAACTTAACGTATCCGCTGCGCATGTCCCGCGTCATGCTGCCCGACGCCGCCGGTATCCCGGCGTTCATGGATCTCGTTGCCATGCGCGAGAAGGTCGTCAAGCGCGGTCTCGACGGCAGCGGGGTGAACCCGGCCGTGCATACGGACCTCATCCTCGATCACTCGGTGATCGTGGATTATTTCGGCACGTCGGACGCGCTAACCAAAAACGTTGCGAAAGAATACGAACGCAACGCCGAGCGCTACAGTTTTTGTAAATGGGTAAAACAGGCATTCGATAACGTCACCGTCATTCCGCCCGGCCTCGGCATTTGTCATCAAATTAACCTCGAATATCTCGGCCGTGTCGTCATGAGCCGCCGCGACGGTAATGAAACGCTGGCGTATCCTGATAGTTTGGTTGCGTGTGACTCGCACACGCCGATGATCAACGGCATCGGCATTTTGGGCTGGGGCGTCGGCGGCATCGAAGCGGAAGTCACCATGCTCGGCCAGCCGTATTTCCTGCCCGCCCCTGAGGTGGTCGGCATGAAACTGACCGGCGAATTGAAACCCGGCGTGACGGCAACGGATCTCGTTCTTTCGATCACTGAGAAATTGCGCGAGGTCGGCGTCACCGCGGCGTTTGTCGAATACTTCGGACCGGGTGCAAAGCAGCTTTCCATTCCCGATCGCGCGACCATCGCCAACATGTCGCCCGAATACGGTGCGACCATGGGGTTCTTCCCGGTCGATGCGGTCACCATCGAGTATCTTAAGATGACCAACCGGGGCGGCGATCACGCCGATCTCGTTGAACGTTACACCAAAGAGAACGGCCTCTTTGCGAATGGGGGTGCCGATCCCGAGTTTACGAAATTGGTCGAATTCGATCTCGGCCAAGTGGAGGCGAGTCTCGCCGGGCCTAAGCGGCCGCAGGACCGGGTGTCGCTTTATGACGTGAAGGAAAGTTTCCGCGACTACCTGCAAAAACCGAAAGACCAGCGCGGTTACGGCATGGACGCCAAAGAAGCCGCCCGCACGGCGAAAGCGATCATCGGCAACAACGAAGTCGAATTGGGTCACGGCATGACGGCGATTGCCGC
>Ga0181579_10000087_pt1 | contig 59883 bp, 52 predicted proteins | sample 071ome_24_FD_132996 | JGI IMG/M metagenome (GOLD analysis project Ga0181579, IMG submission 132996) | Coastal salt marsh microbial communities from the Groves Creek Marsh, Skidaway Island, Georgia - 071402CT metaG (megahit assembly) | ecosystem: Environmental > Aquatic > Marine > Intertidal...
AGAACAGGAACATGCCGTCGAGATTGAACCCGTTTATCGCCTGCCATTCCTCTAGCGTGAGCGCGTCCGTGGGCGCGGCGGCATTGGCGATGATGGTGCTACCGCCGACGGCGTTGACCAGAATGTCGATACGTCCGTGATGCTCCATCACGCCGGCGATGGTCCCGTTCACCGCGTCCCGGTCGGTGGCGTCGGTATTATAGGCCGCCGCCTTGCCGCCGGCGCCGGTGATCTCGGTCACCATCGCTTCCAGGCGCTCGTCATTGACGTCGACGGCGATTACCGTGCCGCCTTCGCGCGCGATGATATACGCGGTCGCGCGGCCAATCCCGCTCGCCGCCGCCGTGATCAGCGCGACCTTGTTCTCAAAGCGCATGGCAGGTTCTCCTTGGCTAGGCACTTAACCCATTTCAGGGCGGAAAGGACCCTTCGAGACGCCACTCCGTGGCTCCTCAGGGTGAGCGCCCTTTTGCCATAAGGTCTCACCCCGAGGAGATGCGGAGCATCGTCTCGAAGGGTCTTGCTTACCGAATTGAACCGAGCGTAGGCGACCAACGTCCCCCACAACAATCGAAAGGGTACGACAAATCACGCATTGGATCGCCGGAGATGGACCGGCGCCCGATGTCAGTCAGCGGCGTCCATGTCCCGATCCGGAATGGTGATCACCGGCTCGACCTTGCGCAGCTCCTCAAGGTCGATGTGGCAGGCGATGGCGTGGCGATCGCCGGCGAATTGTACCGGGGGCACCTCGTTATCGCAGATCGCGCCGACCTTGCGCGGGCAACGGGTCGAGAACGGACATCCCTTGGGCGGGTTGAGCGGGCTCGGCAGGTTGCCTTCCAGGACGATCCGCCGCTTTTCCACCTTCGGATCCGCGATCGGCACCGCCGACAAGAGCGCCTCGGTATAGGGATGGTATGGCGGGGAGAAGACCTCGTCGGTCGAGCCCCGCTCCATGATTTGACCCAGATACATGACCACCACCCGGTCCGCGAGATAGCGCACCGCGGAGAGATCATGGCTGATGAACAGCAGGGTCGTGCGGTGCTCTCGCTGGATATCCATCAGCAGCTCGGTCACCGCCGCCGCCACCGACACGTCGAGCGCCGAAATCGGCTCGTCCGCGATAACGGTTTTCGGGTTACCGGCGAAGGCCCGGGCAATGCCGATCCGCTGTTTCTGGCCGCCGGAGAGCTGTCGAGGCTTGCGATTGGCGAAGGCCCTGGGAAGTTTGACGGTATCCAGCAACTGGAAGACCCGCTCCTGAATCTTCGCTGGATCGGACTCGATGCCGAACCGTTTGATCACCCGCCCGATCTGATAACCGATCGTGTGTGACGGGTTGAGCGTGTCATTCGGATTCTGGAACACCATCTGCAACGAGGCCAGCTGCTCCGGCGTGCGGTCTCCGACCGCGATCTCGCCGAGATTGGTTCCGCTGAGATTGACCTCTCCCTCGGTAGCGGTTTCCAGCCCCATCAAAACCTTGGCGAAGGTCGACTTGCCGCAGCCGGACTCGCCGACGATGGCCACGGTCTCGCCTTCACCGGCGCGGAAGCTGATGCTCTCGTTCGCCTTGACCTGCTTCACCTCGCCGCCGGAGAAAAGCGCGGCGAGCGAGCTGTCCTTGACCTCGTAATACTTGCGCATCTCCTTGACCTCGAGGACTGTCTCGCCGACCGGGATGACCTCGCGCTTGGCGGTCTCCTCGGCCACGAAACTGCCCGGGTCGACCTCTTCCCAACGCGCGCAGCGAACCCGATGCGCCGGGTCGTCATCGGTGTGAACTGCGGCCATGGAAATCTGCTCCTGGTCGCAGGTGCCGGGTTTGAAGAACTCACAGCGCGGCCCGAAATAGCACCCTTTCGGGCGCTGATGAGGAAGCGGCAACTGCCCCTTGATCGCGGTCAGCGGCCGCGCGTTCTTATCCGCGTGCGGCAAGGGAATGCAGCCGAACAACCCATGGGTATAGGGGTGCGTCGGCCAGGAGAAGATCGAGTCGATGTGGCCTTCCTCGACCACCTCGCCCGAATACATCACGCAGATCCGATCGCACACCTCGAGCATCAGCCCAAGGTTATGGGAGATGTACAGCAGCGAGGTGCCGGTCTCCTTGCTTAGCTCGGCGATCAACTCGACGATGCCGGCCTCGACCGTCACGTCCAGCGCCGTCGTCGGTTCGTCCAGCAATAGCAACGCGGGCTTCGAGAGCAGGGCCATGGCGATCACCACACGCTGCTGCTGTCCGCCGGAAACCTGATGGGGATAGGAGTCCATCAGGCGTTGCGGGTCAGGAATATGCACCGCCTTGAGCATGTCGAAGGACCGTTGATGGGCTTCCTCGGCGCTCCCGCCCTCGTGGTTCATCGGCACTTCCATCAGCTGTTGTCCGATGGTCAGGCTCGGGTTGAGCGAGGCCATCGGCTCCTGATAGATCATGGCGATGTCCTTGCCGCGTAGACGGCGAACCTCTTCCTCGGACATCTCGGCCATGTCGCGGCCCTTGAACTTGATGGTGCCGCCGACGATTCCGCCGTTATTGCCCATGTAGCGCATGATGCCGTTGGCCACGGTCGACTTGCCGCAGCCGGACTCGCCGACCAGGCCGACCGATTCTCCCTTGGCGATCCTGAGATCGAAATCCATGACCGCCGGAATCTCGCCAGCCCGCGTGTAGTAGCTCAGTCTCAGCCCCGTGATCTCGAGGACTGGAGTTTCGTCTTGATCGGACATCCTAACCTCCTAGTCCCGCAAGGACACTTCGCGCAGGCCATCGGCCAGCAGGTTGAAACCAAGAACCAGCAACGACACCGCGCAGGCGGGGAAGATCGCCATATAGGGGAAGCCGCCGGTCACGAAGGAACGGGTCTGGGTGATCATGCCGCCCCAATCCGGGTCGGGCGGCGGCAGGCCGAGGCCAAGGAACCCGAGGGCCCCGATGGTGATCGTCGTGTAGCCCATGCGAAGACAGAAATCGACGATCAGTGGCCCCCGCGCGTTCGGCAGGATTTCCACTAGCATGATGTACCAGGCGCCCTCGCCCCGTGTCTGGGCGGCGGCGATGTAGTCGCGGGTGGCGATATCCATGGTCACGCCGCGCACGATACGCATGATCCCGGGCGAGGAGGCGAAGACCACCGCGAAGATGATATTCGCGCCGGACGCGCCGAGATTGGCGATGATCAGCACGTAGAGCACCATGATCGGGAAGGACAGGATCACGTTCGCGAAGAATGAAATGATCTCGTCCAGATATCCCCGGAAATAGCCGGCGGCGAGCCCCATCAGGATACCGACGATATAGGCGCTGACCGTCGCCAGTGTCGCGTAGAACAGCACCCTCTGTCCGCCCCAGATGATCCGCGAAAGGATATCGCGGCCAAGATGGTCGGTGCCGAACAGGAAGATACCGCCATCCGGAGCCTCGGAACCGGGGAAGGCGAAGGGCAGCAGCGGCGCGTTCGGATCGAAGGGCGCGAGGACCGGCGCGAAGACCGCCAGCACCACGAACATCAGCACGATCAGCCCGCCGGTGGTCCCTACCGGGCTCTCCCTCAGGAGCGCGATCGATTTGAGCGCCGACACCAGCATGGAGTCCGGCTTGGCGATCGGTGCGTTATTGGTTGTATCGGTCATGATCGCCTCCCCCTACTTGAACCGGATTCTCGGGTTCAGATACGTGTACCCGAGGTCACCGATGGTTTGCGTGAAGACCGCGACGAAGACGGCGGCGATACCGCAAGCCTCGATCACGAAGATATCCCGGCGCAGCGCCGCTTCTAGGAGCAAGGCGCCGAAGCCCTTGTAGCCGAAGGCGAACTCGGTCACGACAACGCCGGAGAGCAGCCAGTTGATCTGCAGCATGATCACCGTGAACGGAGCGATCAGCGCGTTGCGCAGGGCGTGTCTCATGATGATGTGCTTGTACGGCAATCCCTTCAGCACCGCCGTGCGGATATACGGCGTGGTCATCACCTCGGCCATCGAGGCGCGGGTCATCCGGGCGATATAGCCGAAACCATAGAGCGTCAGCACCATCACCGGCAGGATCAGCTCGACGACGTTGAAGCCCGAGGTCATTGACGAGGTGCCGGGGAGCCAGCCGAGCCAGAACACGAAGATGCCGGCGAGGATGACCGCGCTGGCGTATTCCGGCACCGAGGTGGTGGCGATTGAAAGAACCGAGATCACCCGATCCTGGGGCGAGCCTTCCTTCATGCCGGCCAGCACGCCGAGCACCAGGGCGACGATCACCATGATCACGAAGGTGACGCCGGCTAGAATGCCGGTATTGCCGAGCCGATCCCAAAAGATCTCGCTGACCGGACGCTTGTAGATGATCGAGTTGCCGAGATCGCCGGTCAGAACCCGTCCTATCCACTCGAAATATCGTATGAACATGGAACGGTCATAGCCGTTCTGCTCGATCCAGAGTTGGAGCTGATCGTCCTGCGCGTATGGTCCGAGGACACTGCGCGCGATCAGCCGTGGATCGCCTTCGTTGATCATGAATAGCAACAGCGCGACCACGAGCATGATCAAGATCATCATGCCGATGCGTCGCATAATCAGTTGGAGCATGGTCGTCTTCCGGTTCCCCATTCGAGTGCGATTCTCGCGCCCTCGTTGTCTCGTCGACGTTTTATTGGTTTACGCGGATGGCTTGCCGCGGGGTCGATCGAGAAAGCAACACGGGGGCTCGAAAGCCCCCGTGTGTCGTCGTCTTGGTCTTAGCTGTCCAACCAGACATCCTGGAATTGATGGTACAGCGTCGGGTGGGTTGTGAAGCCCTTGACCTTCTTGTTGGTCGCCTTGAAGACCGAACGCCAGAACGGCTGCGGGATGATCGCGTCGTCTTGGATGAGCTTCTCGCAAACCGCCATTTTCTTCTTGCGCTCGTTGACGTCGAGGGTGCCCTCGGCATCGTCCAGAGCGGCGTCGAACTTGGGATTGTCGTAGGCCGCCTCGTTCCACGGCACGCCCTTGCGATAGGCAAGGCCGAGCACCATAGTACCGAGCGGACGATGGGTCCAGGCCGTGTAGCCCCACGGCGCCTTGTCCCAGACTTCCCAATACTGGCTGGCCGGCATCTTGTTGATGTTGATGGTGATACCGGCGGCCTCGGCCTGGCTCTTGAAGATGGCGCAGGCGTCGGTCATCCAGGAGCCCTCGGTATCGCCATTGGCGATCTCGACGGTCAGGCCACCGCCATGGCCGGCCTCGGCCAGCAGCTTCTTGGCCTTCTCGATGTCCCGCTTGAGCGGCGGCAGGGCCGCGTAGTCGGGATGGATCGGGCAGACATGGTGATTCTCGGCGATCTGGCCGAGACCCTTGAAGGCCTTGTCCAGGATCTCCTGATGGTCCATGCAAGCGGCGATCGCCTGACGCACGCGGACATCGTCGAACGGCTTCTCGGTGACCCGGAAGCGCATGACGGCGGTCTGCGCGGTGGTCGCCTCGTGGATGTCCACGAAGGGTAGGCGCTTGACCGTCTCGATGGCGTCATTGGGAACGCGATAGACCATGTCGACCTGCTGCGAGGCCAGGGCCGCGATCCAGGCATTGGTGTCCTCGCCGTGATCGAAATACTGGATTTCGTCGAGGTGGAAGGCACCATCGTGATAGGCGCCGGCGCGCTTCTTCAGGATCGCCCGCTCGCCGATCGAGAAGTCGGCCAGTTCGCACGGGCCGGTGCCGATCGGGTTCTTCGACAGATCGGCGTCGTAATCCGCGCCGAAGCCCTTGTGCACGATCGCCGTCGGGTAGTTGTAGAAGTTCTCCGGCATGGCCAGCGCGGCCTGCTTGAGGTTGAACTTGATGGTGTGGCTGTCGATGACTTCAACGGCGTTGGCGATGCCGCGCTTCTTGCCGTCCGCGCCTTCCTCGACCATGGCGCCGAACAGGCCCAGGTTGGAGGAACCGGTCGCCGGGTCGAGCCAGCGGTTGACCGTGTGCGCCACGTCGGCCGAGGTGAAGTCATCGCCGTTCGACCACTTCACGCCTTCCTTCAGGTGGAACACCCAGGTCTTCAGATCATCAGAGGCTTCCCAGCTCTTGGCGAGGTAGGGCACCGTCACGTTGTCGGCCCGGGTGCGGGTCAAATGCTCGACGATGAAGCGCGCGACGTTGGATTTCTCGACCCAGTCAAAGCTGGCGGGGTCGGTCATTTCCTGCACCCGCATGGAGACCTTGAGGGCACCACCGGCCTTGGGCGTCGCCGCCTGGGCCGCCTTGATCGGCGCGTCTCCGGTCAGCACGTCGGCCATCGCGTAGGCGGTGGTCGCGGTCATGCCCAGGAACGCCGCCTGACGCAGGAAGTCGCGCCGGTCGATCTTCTTGGTTTTCAACTGATCGCACAGTTCCGGCAGATAGCTGTGCGTATCCGCCCCGTACGCGCGTTCGGTCGCTAGCGTGTAGCGACGCGCATCGCGGCTTAGGATTCTCTTGTCACTCATTGAATCACGCCTCCCTTGGCATTTTTATCCGCCTAGTTTGAGCAAACGCCACACGTTGGAGTGGCCCGAAACCGGCGGAAATTGTCAAATTCCGACAGTCCTACCTGGCTGGGTCACGCGGGCCACATCGGCGTTAACTACGTCGCCGAGCCCCCACGTTCACCAACTCCTGGCGCAAACCCTAGAACATCGAGCCCCGTTCTGTACAGGTGTGAATGGAAATCGGCGCGGGATTAGCCCTCAATGGTCACGATGCGGTTACCAATTCTCAATCTCCAAGAAACATTGCTTAAGTCAGGTATTCTCGCCGGAAGACGGAATTATCGGAGACGGTAATACGCGCGCTTTTCATCCACGGTTTAATCCTCGCCACGCTCGCGCTTCCCGCCTCCGCCCAAGACACCGCAAGCGTGCGAGAATTGTCGACGCGCACGCTCTACGCCGAGGATGAAACCCGGCTCGAAGCGTTGAAGACCCTGGCGGATAGAGGCAATCCGGATGGCTTGGCGACGCTTATTCTCTCGCTACGCTATCGAAACGATTACGAGGCCGAGGTCCTCAAGACGGTGCGCGCGGTCACCGGCGCGGATATCAAGGATTGGTTCGGCGCCATGCTTTGGCAGGAGGCACACCCCGAGGTGACCCCGCATCCGAGCTATCGCGAGATCAAACTGTCACTGTTCAAGCGGATCTATCACGAATTCGGTCGATTCCTGGACGATGAACTCTCGTTGCCAGAAAATCTGAAAATTCGCCTGGAGGAGATTACCTGGGGCGGAGTCAGGGTCGACGGCATCCCATCCCTCGACAATCCCAAGCGCATCCCAGCGGCCGAGGCGACTTACCTGCGGGCCGACGACCTGGTGTTCGGCGTGTCGGTCAATGGCGATTCCCGTGCCTATCCGCTCAGGATCATGGGATGGCACGAGATGTTCAACGAGGTGATCGGCGGGGTTCCGCTGGCGCTGGCTTATTGCACGCTCTGCGGATCGGGTATTCTCTTCGAGACACTGGTGCCGCCGCGCGAGAAGCCCTTGATCTTCGGCTCGTCTGGGTTTCTGTATCGTTCCAACAAATTGATGTTCGACCGTGAGACCGACTCGCTATGGAACCAGTTCACCGGCAAGCCGGTATCGGGCCCGCTTCGCGACAGCGGCATAGAGCTGAAAATTCGCCCGGTGGTCATCACCACCTGGAAGGACTGGCTGGATCGTCACCCCGATACTACGGTCCTGTCCCTGGATACCGGACATCGCCGGGATTACGGGTCGGGCGTGGTCTACAAGCGCTATTTCGACAGCCCGGACCTGATGTTCCCGGTGGTGGTCGAGAACGAGGACCAGGTCAAGCGCAAGGATTATGTCTTCGGCGTCAGAACCGCCGGCGGCGCCAAGGCCTGGCCCGTGACCGCTTTCGAGGGCGGCGCGGTGATCAATGACAGTGTCGGTTTATTGAACGTCGTGCTGGTGGGGGACGCGTCCGGTCGCACCGTGCGGGCCTATGAGCGTGGCGAGCGGGACTTCTCCGCCGGTTCGAACGCCGAGAATCTGATCGCGGCGGACCAGACCTGGAAAGTGACGGAGGATGCGTTGGTCGGCCCCGACGGGGCGCGCCTTGGCCGAGTAGCGGGCCACATAGCCTATTGGTTCGCGTGGGACGGCTATCTGGGTACGCGAAGCGACCTATACCAGCGCGAGAACTGACAGCTCGGCTATTTGGTTCCCTGGATCGCCGAGGCCAGGATCATTGTCATCATCTTGTCCAGTTCCTTGCCCATGACGGTCAGTTCCGGCACCTCGTAGGCACCGAAGACATGACTTGGCAGGCGGTAGGTGACGGTCGCGGTCCGGTCACTGTTTTCCGTCACATAGAATCGCACCGGCGCTTCGATGCCGGCGGCGGTGCTGGCGGTGAGCATGCGCGCGGCATAGCGTGGCGCGAAGAAGAAAAAGACCCGATTGCCGGGAACCGTCTTGCCCATTGATTTGACCGCGCAACTGCCGCAGGCGACGCCGACGATGTTGAACTTGTGCTTCTTGATCGCCGGACGGACGGCTTTCACAAAGTCCTTGAACGGCTTTCCGGTCTCGACCGTGACCATGCCGGAATACGGCGCGGGGTTTTCCGCCCGCGCGGGCGCCGTCATTAGAACCGCCAGAACGAGACTGGCGCAAATCGCTTTCATGGTGCTCCCCCATTGCACGCAACTAGACCTCTACCGATCTTCGGGCGATCTTCGGGCGGTCTTCGGGCGATCTTCGGGTCGAAGCTGGGTAAACACCAATTGAACACTTCGTGAGGCGACGTGATCGATAGTTCCCGCTCTCGACGGTTGCTATCATCCGCGAAAGCAAAGCTTCGGGGGCGCGCGACGATTTGGTCTTGGCTTGCGGCGCGGTATGGTTACCCTCGCAAGCGCATGGATAGCAGCGAGACCTGATACGCTGCCAAAACGGGAAGAAAGTCATGACAGCCGATCTGAATGGAAAAACCGCGATCGTCACCGGAGCCGGGCGAGGCCTCGGTCGGGAATACGCCGAGAAACTGGCGGCGGCCGGCGCGAATGTCGTGGCCGGTGACGTGCTGGATTGCGCCGATACGGTCGCCGCGATCACCGCCGGTGGCGGCAAGGGTATCTCCGTCGACCTGGATGTTCGCGACCAGGCGAGCTGCGATGCCATGGCCGAGCGGGCGATGGCGGAGTTCGGGCATATCGACGTTCTGGTCAACAACGCGGCCCTCTACGGCTCGCTCAAGGGCGGACGTTTCGAAAGCCTTCCGACGGACGAGTGGGACGCCTGCATGGATGTCAACGTCAACGGCATCTGGCGCTGTTGCAAGGCCGTGATCGGGCCGATGAAGGCCCAGAAATCCGGCTCGATCATCAACATCTCCTCCCTCGCGGCGGTCGCCGGCCTGCCCTACGGGCTGCATTACTCGACCTCCAAGGCGGCGGTGATCGGCATGACCCGCTCGCTCGCGCGCGAGCTTGGCCGCGACTGGATCCGGGTCAACGCGATCGGGCCCTCGGCGGTGATGACCGAGGGAACCAGCGAGTTCTTCGGCGATCGGCTCGAACGGGTCGCCGGCGTGATCGCCGATCAGCAGACCCTGAAGCGCAACCTGCAACCCGAGGATCTGTCCGGTACCGTCCTCTACCTCGCCAGCGATGCCTCCAAATTCGTCACCGGCCAGACCCTGATGGTCGATGGCGGAACCGTTTTCCTCTAGTAGGCCCGCCATGGACCAGCCGACACAAATTGCGCTCTCGAAACGCATCCTCGCCCATCTCGAGGCCAAGACCACCGACACGGTCGACGCGATCGCTCATAACACGGTCGAGGCCTTCACCTGCCCCGACCGCCTGGATCGCGAGTGGAAGCAATTGTTTCTCGGCATGCCGCAATATGTCGGTCTCTCTTGTCTGATCCGCGAGCCCGGCGATTTTCTCACCAATGACGATCTCGGCGTGCCGATCCTTGTCACCCGCGACGTCGATGGGCGCGCGCGCGGCTATCTAAATGTCTGCCGGCATCGCGGCGCGCGGCTGGCCGAGGGTTGCGGCAAGGCGGGCCGCAGCTTCACCTGCCCCTACCATGGCTGGACATACGATACCCGAGGGCATCTCATCGGCATTCCGGACCGGCGCAATTTCGACGGAGTGGAGCAAGCGCTTTACGGGCTGACCGAGCTGCCGCTGGAAGAGCGTCACGGCATGATCTGGGTGGCGCCGCGACCGGAGATCTCCGCCAATCCAAGCCCTAATCTGGAAGGACTGGACGCGGAGTTCGCCAGCTACGACTTCGCCGGCTATCACCATCACGACACCCGGGTCGGCCATTGGAAGATGAACTGGAAGATCGCGATCGACACTTTCCTCGAGCCCTATCATTTTCCGATCCTGCACAAGGAGACCGTGGGGCCGATCTTCTTTCCCAATCTCTGCGTGGTCGACGGGTTCGGCCAGAACCTGCGCGAGATTTTTCCACGCCGCGGCATCGTCGAAATGCATGATCAGGCCGAGGCCGATTGGGATCTGGTGAAGCACGCCGCGATCGTCTATCAGCTTTTCCCCGATACCGTGGTCGTGGTTCAGATCGACCATCTCGAGATTTGGCAGATCTATCCGGTCGAGGGCAAGACCGATGAATGCAAGGTCTATCTGGAGTTCTACATTCCCGAGCCGGTGACCAACGACAAGGCGCTGGAGCATTGGCGTCGGAATCTCGACCTGGTCCTACGCACCGTCGAGACCGAGGATTTTCCCGCCGGCGAGGGGATTCAATCGGGCATGCTCTCTGGCGCCCAGAAGCACATCATTTACGGTCGGAACGAGCCGGCTCTGCATCATTTCGAAAAGGCCGCCGCCAGGGCGGTTGGCGCAACCTTATGACCGACCTAATCCAGGAGTAGAGAATGACCGTCACCCATGACTTTTCCGGCCGCGCAGCGGTTATCACCGGCGGCGCCCGGGGTATCGGCCTCGCCGCCGCCCACCGTCTCGCCTCCAGCGGCGCCAAGGTTTCGCTCTGGGACATGGACGCGACCCGCCTCGCCGAGGTCGCGGCGGGATTCGAGGATGGGGTGGATACCCAGACCGTCGACATCACCGATTGGGCCTCGGTCGAGGCCGCCGCCAAGGCAAGCCACGCGGCGATGGGGGGGCTCGATATCCTGGTCAACAGCGCCGGTGTCGCCGGTCCCAACCACATGACCTGGGAATATCCGGTCGAGGAATGGACCAAGGTCATCGATATCGACCTCAACGGCACCTTCATGTGCTGCCGCGCGGCGGTTCCCTTCATGCGCGAGGCGAATTACGGGCGCATCGTCAATATCGCCTCGATCGCCGGCAAGGAGGGCAACCCCACCGCCTCGCCCTACAGCGCGGCCAAGGCCGGCGTCATCGGCTTCACCAAGTCGCTCGGCAAGGAACTCGCCAACACGCCGATTACCGTGAACTGCATAACCCCGGCGGCGGTCCGAACAGAGATCTTTGATCAGATCAGCCAGGCGCATATCGACTTCATGCTCTCGAAAATCCCGATGAACCGTTTCGGCCTGGTCGAGGAGATCGCCAGCCTGATCGCCTGGCTCTCCTCCGAGGAATGCTCCTTCAGCACCGGCGCGGTCTTCGATATCTCCGGCGGTCGGGCCACCTATTGAGGGCGGGCGCGCGATCATGAGCGAGGAAGCCGCCGTTCTGTTCGCCAATGACGCGTTCTACAACGCCTTCACCACCCGTGACCTCGATGCGTTGAAGGCGCTTTGGTCGCGGGACGCGCCGGTGGTCTGCATCCATCCGGGCTGGGCGCCTCTGTCGGGCCATGAGGCGGTGATGGAAAGCTGGGCCAATATTCTGTCGGGACCGGGCTCGCCGAATATCGCCTGCCAGGGGGCCAAGGCGCGATTTCTGTCGGACGATGTCTGTTTCGTGACCTGTTACGAGTTGATCGGCCAGGGCGCGCTGGTGGCGACCAACATCTTTGTCAAGGAAGCCGAGGGTTGGCGCATGGTGCATCATCAGGCATCGCCCGCGGCCCGCCCGCCGGCGCCCGAGGAGAGCAGTGGCCGGCGGCTGCAGTAAGGCCTTCGGAAACCCGAGACCGGCTGGATTGCCGATCCAGCCATCGGAGCGAGACGAAAGCATGGTCACCACCTCCCAATCCGACTCCGGCGGAGGCCCCGATCCGGACGCGGCGCGCGCCGCGGTGGCCGGGCTGTCCAGGAGTTTCGCCACCGGTGACTAACCGCGAGCCGAAAGCCATGCTCGGCTTTTGCTGGAGCTTGTCCCGGCGGATCCGAACCTGCGCCGCATCCTGGCGGCGACGCAGCTCGCGCGGGGGATGACGGACGCCGCGTTGATCAACCTGCGGCGCGCGCTGGTGGTCGGACCGGACTATCTGGAGGCACGCTACAATCTCGCGAATACAATGGCGAGCCTCCAGGAAACCGATCAGGCGGTCAGTCATTATCGCCGGGGATTGAAACTGGCGCCGGATCACGGCGAAAGCCTGATTAATCTCGGTGGCTTGCATTTGACCGGTGGTCGGCCGGACCGGGCGCGGGCCTGTTTCAGGCGGGCCGCGGTGTTCGAGCCGGGCTCCGGTCTGGCGGCCGGTAATCTAGGCGTGCTGGCCTTGGACGAGGAGTGCCCGGAATCGGCGATCCGCTTTTTCGTCCGATCCCATCGCATCGCGCCGCGCGCCGTGGAGACCAATCTCTTTCTGGCGAACGTGCTTCGTGACGCGGGGCGGTTGACGGCGGCGATCCCGTACTACAGCCGGGCCGTTGCCCTGGCTCCAGAGGCGCCGAAGGTCCTGGCCGGGGCGGCGGAAGCCTTGGCGAGGCTGGAGGGAGACGCGGCTCGGAGCGAGACGGTCCGCGCGCTTCTGATCACCTGTCTTCGCAGCCCCGATGTCGAGAGCAATACCCTCAACCAGGTTACCCAGCCGCTGATCTGGCGGGATCTGCTCGACTGGTTCGGCGAGGAGAGACGGCGCGCCGCCCCCGACGGCCTGCCCGCGATACCAGAGGCAAGCGATGATCTGCTTACCGCGCATCTGATGGACTCGTTGGTAAGCGATCCGAATCTGGAAGCCGACCTGGTGATCCTTCGGCGGCTGATTCTCATGGCGTATACCCGCTATCGAGTCCTTCCCGCTGGATACGCGAAACTAGCCAGGGCGCTGGCTCGGCAAGGGGTTCTGAACGAATATCTTTGGCCCGTCGACGCGGAGGAGGAGCGCGCGCTGGACGCGATGCTGGCCGATTTGGTCGCGATAATCCAAGCGGGGGACGATCCCGATCCCGTCGCGCTGCACCTGATTGCCGCCTATCGGGCGTTGACGCCGATCGAGGCAGCGCGGCTTTGGGCGACGGCGGGGCGGCGGCGCGTCCAGGCGGAGCTGGCCGAGGATCTCGACATCCTGATCCTCGACCGCGCCCGCGAGGAAGAAATCGCGACAACGATTCCGGATCTGACTCCGATCGACGACAGTGTTTCCGCATTGGTTCGGGCTCAATACGAAGACAATCCCTATCCACGCTGGAACAGTCTCGCGCGTACCGAGCCGATCGACCCGGCGGCGCAGATCCTGGGCGAGATCCTACCCAACTCCCCATCCCTCGCGCCCTTGCCGGAGCGGCCCCGGGTTCTGATCGCCGGTTGCGGCACCGGTCGGCAAGCGGTTCAGGCGGCGATGGCCTATCGCGGCGCGTCGATCCTGGCGATCGATCTCAGCCGACCCAGCCTGGCCCATGCCAAACGCAAGAGCGCGGATCTCGGGATCGACTCGATCCGTTTCGCTCGCGCCGATATTCTGAGGCTTGCCGATATCCCGGAGCGGTTCGAAATCATCGAGTGTACCGGAGTTCTGCACCATATGGCGGAACCGGATGCCGGGTTGAGAGCGCTCCTCTCGGTGCTTGCGCCCGGTGGGGTGATGAAAATCGCGCTCTATAGCGCCGCCGCCCGCGCCAACGTGATCCGACTGCGCGGATGGATCGCCGAGCGGGGGTATCCGGCGACCCTGGACGGCATCCGCCGTTTTCGCGCGGAGCTTCCCGTCAGCGGCCATCCCGACGCCGAGGCAACCCGCCGCTCGATCGACTACAACGCGACCTCGGCGATACGGGACCTGTTGTTCCATGCGCGGGAACACCGGTTCACGGTTCCCATGCTCGAGCGGTTGTTGGTCGATAACGGGCTCGAGTTTCTCGGCTTTCTGTTCAGTAACCCCAGGGTGAAGGCGGCCTATCGCGAGAGATTTCCGAGCGATCCCAGCTGTACCGATCTCTCGAACTGGGCGGTGTTCGAGGCGGATCATCCCCTGACTTTCGTCTCCATGTACCAGTTCTGGTGTCGTCGATACGGGTAGGGGATCGCGGCGTGGCTTCCCAAAGTCCGTATGTAACACTATAACGTCCAGAGATTTTCGCTTACCGCTTCGGATGCCGTCATGGACGAGGGCCTTCAAGGGTCTTTCGCGGACCCCGAACATGACCACGCCCATTGCGTCACCGGCGCCATGGCGAGCGCGGAGACGATCTGCCGGGTTCGCGGCGCGCGCCTGACCGGTCATCGCCGCCGGGTGCTGGAAATCATCTGGAAAAGCCACGTGCCCATTGGCGCCTACGATATCCTCGCGGCCTTATCGCCGGATGATCGCGCGGTCGCGCCGCCGACGGTGTACCGGGCGCTGGAGTTCCTTCAGGCGCATGGGCTGGTGCATAAAATCGAATCGCTCAAGGCCTATGTCGGTTGTCAGCATCCGGGCCATGACCATGTCGGTCAGTTCCTGATCTGTCAGGATTGCGGCAACGCCGCCGAGATCGACGACCCGAAGATCGACCAGGCGATCCAGGGACGCGCCGCCGCCGCGGGCTTTCGCGTTACCGAGACGACGCTTGAGGTTCGTGGGATCTGCCCGTCCTGCGCCTCGGATCAAGACGCGCTATGACCGCTCCCCTTATCGAGTGCCACGGCGTGACCGTGCGCCGGGGCGGCGAGGCTGTCCTAGACAATGTCGAGATCGCCGTCATGCCCGGCGAAATGGTCAGTCTGATCGGCCCGAACGGCGCCGGTAAAACCCTGCTGCTGCGGGTGCTTTTGGGCCTGCTTCGCGCCGACGAGGGAAAGATAGATACCCGGCCCGGTTTACGGGTCGGCTACATGCCGCAAAAGCTGGAGCTCGACGCGACCCTTCCCCTGACGGTGCGCCGTTTCCTGTCGCTCGGCGGTCCGGTGCCGGCGGGCCAGCGTCGCGAGGTGCTGGAGGAGGTTGGAATCAGCGCGCTTGCCGATCGACCGATGCGGGCGCTATCCGGTGGCGAGACCCAGCGGGTTCTGTTCGCCCGCGCGCTGCTCCGCGACCCGGACCTTCTGGTGATGGACGAGCCGGCCCAGGGTCTCGACATTCACGGTCAGGACGAGTTGATGGGGTTGATAGAGGACACCCGCCGGCGTCGGGATTGCGGCATCCTCATGGTCTCCCACGATCTACATGTGGTGATGGCGGCGACGGATAGGGTGGTTTGTCTTAACCACCACATCTGTTGTACCGGTCATCCGACGGATGTCGAAATCGACCCAAGCTATGTCGCCTTGTTCGGCGAGCGCGGGGCCGGGCATCTGGCGGCTTATCAGCATCACCACGACCATGTTCACGGGCTCGCCGGCGAGGTGGTAGAAGCCGACGGTGGCGCGGGACATGGCCACGCGCATCACGATCACTCTCACGACCACTTTCATGGTCACGGGCATCACGATGGATGAATTTCTGATCCGAGCCCTGCTCGCGGCACTTGGTGTCGCGGCGATCGCGGGGCCGCTCGGCAGTTTCGTGGTATGGCGCCGAATGGCCTATTTCGGCGATACCTTGTCCCACTCGGCGTTGTTGGGGGTGACCCTGGGATTCCTTATCGGCGTGGATCCGACGGTCGGGATCGTTGCGATCTGCGCCGCCGTGGCTCTGATCCTGGCATTGGGGCAACGCCAGAGTCTGCTCGCCTCGGATACCCTGCTTGGAATTCTCTCGCATGGCGCGCTGTCGCTGGGCCTGGTCTCGCTGGCCTTCATGGAGACCTTGCGGGTCGACCTCATCGGCTATCTCCTCGGCGACGTGCTGTCGGTCACCTGGAATGACGTGGCGGTGGTCTATATCGGCGGGGCCTGTGTGCTGGCCAGCCTCGCCTGGCTGTGGCGTCCACTTCTCGCGATCACCGTGCACGAGGATCTGGCCCGAGTCGAGGGAGTGCCGGTGCGCCGGGTTCAGATCGCCTTCATGATGATCATCGCGGTGACCATCGCCATCGCCATGAAGGTGGTGGGGATCCTGTTGATCACCTCATTGCTGATCATCCCCGCCGCCGCCGCCCGTTCGCTCTCGCGAACCCCGGAGCAGATGGCCTTGATCGCCGGCGTGATCGGCATGCTCGCGGTCCTCGGCGGTCTCGCCGGTTCCTTCCAGTGGGACTTGCCCTCCGGCCCGGCGATCGTCACCGCCGCCGGCTTGTTCTTCGCGCTATCGCTTCTCGCCCGGCGGACAACGGCACGCTAGCCTTCGAGGCAGACCACCAGCGCAAGCGCGAGTTCGCGCATCATCTCGACATAAGCGTCCGGCCCGGCCGCGATCTCCACGCCGAGCGGGTCGAGGGTGCTGAGTCGGGCCGTCGTGCCTTCCCGCGCGGTCTCGGCGAGGCGGGGCGGAAACTGCGGTTCGCTGAAGATGCACGCGGCGCCGGTCTCGACGATCCGACGGCGGATTTCCACGAGGCGTTTGGCGCTTGGGCGACGTTCCGGCGAGATACTGATCGAACCCACCGCGTTCATGCCGAAGCGCGCCTCGAAATACTGATAGGCATCGTGAAACACGACATAGGGCGTTCCGCGCGACGGGGCGAGGAGACCGGCGATCTCCCTCTCCAAGGCGTGGAGGTCGCGGATCATCCGCTCGGCGTTCGCGCGATAGGTCGCGGCGTTGGCGGAGTCCAAGGAAGACAGGGTTTCCGCGAGAACTTCCACGATGGCACAGGCATTCGCCGGGTCCAGCCAGACATGCGCGTCGAAGCCATCCCCGTGATCATGCCCGTGCTTTTCCCCGTGCTCGTGTTCGTCCTTTTCGTCGTGCCCGTGTTTTTCGTTGTGTTTATGCTCGTGCTTTTCCTCGTGGTCATGCATCCAGGCGCCGCCTCGACGCGCCGGCAAACGCGTAAGCCTGGTCAGTTCCATCAAGGTCAGTACGGTGGTCTCCGAGCGCAACGAACGGGCGGGCTTCATGAAAAACCCTTCCATCTCCGGGCCGACCCAGACGACCAGATCCGCCGCCGCGAGCGCGCGCGCCTCGGAAGGCTTCAAGGCATGATCATGCGGCGATGCGGCTCCGCGCACCAGTAGGGTCGGAGTGGCGATACCGGCCATCACCCCGGCCACCAGCGCGTGTACGGGCTTAATGGTCACCACGGTCCGTGGGGCCGCCGCCCGAACCGTTCCGCTCAGGCTCGTGACAACCGCCAGCGCGAGCGCGATGGCGAGAACAGGGGTGGATAGGCGCATTTCCATCTCGAAATGTTATATTGTTGCAAATTGAGTTTTAGATGGGCGGGATCGGCACTGTCAATCCACGCCTATCCGGTAACGGTACGGCGCACCGCGTCGCGCCATCCGGCGATCTTTTCTTGCCTCGTCTCCTCCGCCAGGGAGGGCTCGAAACGCCGCTCGAGCGCCCATCGGTGGCCGAATTCCTCCATGCCGGGCCAGACGCCGGCGCGTTGACCCGAGAGCCAGGCGGCGCCGAGGGCGGTGGTCTCCAAGATCTCGGGCCGGTCGACTGGCGCGGCCAACACATCCGCCAGGAATTGCATTGTCCAGTCCGAAGCGACCATGCCGCCATCGACCCGAAGCACGGTTTCCTCCGCCGCGCCCGTCCAGTCGCGCCGCATGGCGTCCAGGAGGTCGAGGGTCTGATACCCGACGCTCTCCAGCGCCGCGCGGGCAAACTCGCGCGGTCCGGTGTTGCGGGTCAGCCCATAAATCGCACCGCGCGCCTCGGCGTCCCAATGCGGCGCGCCCAACCCGGTAAAGGCGGGCACAAGATAGACGTTCTGCTTCGGGTCGGCCTCTGCGGCGAGGGTTCCGGATCGCGGCGCCTCGTCTATGAGGCCGAGGCCGTCCCGCAACCATTGCACGGCGGCGCCGGCGATGAAGATCGAGCCTTCCAGCGCATAGGTCGTTTGACCGTCCAGCCTATAGGCGATGGTCGTCAGCAACCGATTGTTCGAGGGCACCAGATCCGCGCCAGTGTTCAGCAGCGCGAAACAACCGGTACCGTATGTCGATTTCATCATACCCGGCGCGAAGCAGGCATTGCCGATGGTCGCGGCTTGCTGATCACCCGCGACCCCGAGGATCGGGATCGCGGCGCCGAGAAGCGACGGAACGGCGGTGCCGAAATCGGCGGCGCTGTCCCGAACCTCCGGCAGGAGGGCGGCGGGTATATCGAGAATGCCGAGCAGTTCCTCATCCCAGCGATTCTCGGCGATGTTGTAGAGCAGGGTTCGCGAGGCGTTGGTGGCGTCGGTGGCGTGAACCGCGCCGCCGGTGAGCTTCCAAATCAGCCAGGAATCCACCGTTCCGAAGCAAAGCTCCGTGGCCTTGGCGCGGGCGCGCAATGTCGGGTCCTGGTTCAACATCCAGGCCAGTTTGGTGCCGGAGAAGTATGGGTCGAGCAGTAGTCCCGTCTTGGCCGTGAAGGTCGCCTCCAATCCTCGGGCGCGGAGATCGTCGCAGATCGACGCGGTGCGGCGGTCTTGCCAGACGATGGCGCGACCGAGGGGTTTTCCGGTCGCCCGTTCCCAAAGAACCACGGTCTCGCGTTGATTGGTGATGCCGATGCCGGCGATGTCGCTCGCATTGATACCGGCGGCCTCGATCGCCTGACGGGCGGTGGCGAGAACACTCTCCCAGATCTCATCGGCGTCATGCTCGACCCATCCGGAATCCGGGAAATATTGTTCGAACTCGCGTTGCCCGATACCGGCGACTTGCATGGCGCCGTCAAACACGATCGCCCTGGACGACGTGGTTCCCTGATCAATGGCGAGGATGTGGCCGGTCATCTGGCGTGCTCCCATATGCGTGCCCGAGCGCCGAGAATGCCACGGCGTCATCCGACCCGGAAGAGACGCGATCGACGAATCCATTAGGCGGCGGGGGCCATGCGCCGGTCGATGGCATCGCGTAGCCAGGTTTTAAGACCCTCGACTTCCTGGGCCGAAAACCGAAGCCCCAGTTTTGTGCGGCGCCAGAGGATATCCTCGACGTCGACCGCCCATTCACGCGCCATCAGATAGCGCAGCTCGGCCTCATATAGATCCGCGCCGAAGCGGTGGCCGAGATCGTCTAGGGTCCGCGCGTCGCCTAGCAGGCTCCACGCCCTGGTTCCGTATAGCCGAACCAGGCGGATCACGTGTCCGTCTTCGAGAAAGGGAAAGCCCGCTTGCAAATCCGCGACAGTGCTCTCGAATGCCTCCGGCCCGAAATCGCCGCCGGGCAAGACCGCGCCGGCGGTCCAGGATGTGCCGCGGCGACCGAGCTTGTCCTGGATATGACCGACCGCGGCCTCGGCGAGTTTGCGATAGGTGGTAATCTTGCCACCGAAGATATTGATCAAGGTGGCATCCTCGACCGCGTCACCATAATCGAGCTTTAGGACATAGTCTCGGGTCGCTTCCTGGGCCTTGCCGGCGCCGTCGTTGTACAACGGGCGCACGGCGGAATAGGACCAGATCACATCCTCGGGTCGGGTGGGCTGGCTGAAATATTCGCTGGCGGCGGTGCAAAGATAGTCGGTTTCCTCCTGGCTGATCGAGACCGCGCCGGGGTCGGCGGCATGGTCGCGGTCGGTGGTGCCGATCAGAGTGAAGTCCCGCTCATAAGGGATCGCGAAGATGATGCGGCCATCCGCGTTCTGGAAGATATAGCAGCGATCATGCTCGAACAGCCGGGGCACGACGATATGACTGCCGCGGACCAGACGGACCGAGGCCGGTTTGTGTTGGCCAAGAACTTCGTTCAGCACCGTGTCGACCCAAGGACCGGCGGCGTTCACCAGGACCCTGGCTCGGTGGGCGCGTCGCTCTCCCTCGGATGTTTCCGTGATGATCGTCCAATATCCGCCCTCGCGCAGCGCCGAGACGACCTTGGCGCGGGTCAGGATCTCCGCGCCCCGGTCGGCGGCATCACGGGCGTTCAGAACCACGAGCCGGGCATCGTCGACCCAGCAATCGTAATATTCGAAACCTCGGGCGAAGTCGGACTTCAATGGCCGGCCGACCGGATCACGGCGCAGATCCACCGCCCGGGTGCCGGGCAAAAGCCGCCGTCCCCCGAGATGGTCGTACAGGAAAAGCCCAAGGCGGAGCAGCCAGACCGGCCGCAAGCCCTTGTGATGCGGTAGCACGAAGCGCAGGGGCCGGATGATATGCGGCGCCATCGACCACAAGACCTCGCGCTCCCTTAGGGCTTCTCGTACCAGCCGGAACTCATGGTGTTCCAGGTAACGTAGACCTCCATGAATCAGTTTGGTCGATCCCGAGGATGTCGCGCTGGCGAGATCATTCATCTCGGCGAGGCAAACCGAGAACCCACGCCCCACGGCATCACGCGCGATGCCGCACCCGTTGATACCACCGCCAATGATGAAAACGTCGATGGGGTCGGAGATCGACATGGCTTGCGTCCAGAAGTTTCGATTTCGGAGATAGCGGATGGATCGAAAAAATACGAGCATAAAATGAAAAAAACCGAATATCAATGAACGCTAAGGTTCGCAAACCGGTCGAAAAGCCATCGGTGGTTGTGTAAAGGCCGCCGCGCTAGCGTGAGTCGACGGTCAAGAACCGCATGCTGGCGCCGACGAACTCGACGGCGGTCAGCACGCCGGTGGCGAAGGCGCCGGTATCGATGCCGATGCGATGCGGGAAAATCTCCGGCCGGTCTTGTGGCGCCTCGACGGTATGGCCGTGGATCACCAGAACCTCGAAGGGCCAATCCTCGGCATGCAGAAAGGCGTCGCGGATCCACAATTGAGCATGCTCGCTTTGATCTTCCAGCGGACGCCGGGGATCGATACCGGCATGAACGAACAGAAGATCACCGACCCGGTGGTTCAAGCGCATCCCGCCCAGCCAGGCGGCGACCTCCTCGGGGAGTTTCGCGCGGATCGCGGCCGAGAGTTCGTCCGGAGCGGAAAGCGACGGAATTCCAAGGCTGTCGAAGGTCTTGTCGCCGCCGTTATAGGCCCAGACCCTGGCATCCTCCTCGCTTAGCCGGCGCTCAACCGCCTGTTTCAGCCAGGCGTCGTGATTGCCGAGCAAGGCGATGTCCTCGACGGTCGCGTTTCGAGTGAAGGCTTGCAGGCCGTCCATCGCGAGGCCCAAACAGTCGAGAGAGTCCGGACCGCGATCGACAAGATCGCCGAGCAGCACGCAGGTGGTTTCCTCGGGATGGAGCCGCGCGATATCCTCGGCCAGGGCCCTATACATCGCTTCCAGATGCTCGGCACACCCGTGCACGTCGCCGACCGCCACCACCATCCGGCGATCCGGCAGCGGTTTTGGGTTGTCCTGCCAAGCGGTGCGCGCGGCCTTCACGGGTTCTCCCCTGTTCGGGCCGTGATCATACCCGGCCGCCGACAAGCTTACCCCGCACCGCGCGGAACAACCATCGGCGCTTCGAGAAATCCGCATTTCGATTGGGCGGGTCCCCGCGTCCGGAGTAGACTGTCCCATGTCCATGCCAAGGAGGCCGTGATGCAACTCACCCGGGAACAGATCGACGCATATAAGCGGGACGGCTTTCTGGTGTTTCCGGAATTGTTCACCCCGGCCGAGGTCGCGGTTCTGCGCGAGGAGACCGAGCGGTTGCAGCATATCGATGCGGACGGCATCTTCCGCGAGGGCGAGGACGGCAAGGCCAAGACCATGTTCCGCATGCACGAGCCGGACGGCCCGACCTATTCGTCGGCCTATCGTGGCTTGTCCCGCACGCCCCGCGCGCTTGGTATCGCGCAACAGCTATTGGGCGACGAGCGTCTCTACATGCATCATTGCAAGGTCAACATGAAGCCGTCGATCGAGGGCACGGTCTGGCATTGGCACCAGGATTTCGGCTCCTGGCATCTCGACGGCATCGCCAAGCCCAATATGGCGACGATGATGGTGATGCTGGACGAGGCGACGGAGATCGGCGGCTGTCTCTACATGCTTCCGGGCAGTCACGCCGATGGGCGGTTCGCCCCCTATTACGACGAGTCCACGGTCTACAAGTTCTGGGCGACTCCGGCGGCGATGGTGAAGGCGCGCATGGAGGGAGCGCCCGATCCGGTGGCGATTACCGGCAAGCCGGGAACGGTGGCGATCTTCGATTGCAACACCCTGCACGCCTCCGGGCATAACCTGTCGGCGCGCGATCGCTGGCAGATCTATCTCTGTTACAATCTCTGCGCCAACCGTCCGGCGGATGTCGAGAGCCCGCGTCCGGACTATGTCCGCTCGCGCAACTGGACCCCGATGGAGCTTGAGGCGGACGACGCCATTCTCGCGACCCGAGCCTTGGCGGCGGAATAAGCGACGACTCGCGGGCTGAATGGTGGTCCAATCGTCCAACCCGGCCGCCCTGGTTGGTAGCGGTGATTTTCACGGTTCTTGAGACCGTGAAGCCCAAGGGAGACCCGCTGTTCGGGTTTCACGAGGACTTTACTCGGCGAAGATTACCTTAAAGTCGTTCCTCATGCTCACGACCTCCCAGCCGTTCTTCCGCGCCGCCTCGACAATGTCCGAGTGGTCATAGGCATATTCCCGCTCCGCGTCGTCATGGACAATGACGATCCCCATGCCCGGACCGTTGCGCTTGGTGGCGTATTGCAGCATCTCGAGATCGCCGATGGTGTTCCCGGCGGCGAAGATCGGCGGCTTGCCGATATGGCGCAGGATCGCGAGCGGCTTGCCCGGCCCGTAAACGCTCGGCAGGAGGCGGCCGCCGGTCTTCCAGTGAAACACCGGTACGCCCCCAGGCGGGACGGTGAATTCCAGGGGCCAGTTGGTCCCGATGCCGTGACGGTCGTCGAGATTGAAGCGGTCGTTGACGAGTTCTCGGACCAACGGCTGGGTCGATCCCGAAACGAGATGAAAGCTGAAACCATTGCTCTGAAGATACCGAGCGAGTTCCAGCATCGGTGCGTAGACCATGTCGCCGAGGGGCCGGTTGAAACCCGGATGCTTCAACAGCTCAAGCGCCTTGCCCGCGTATTTCCGATAGGCGGCCTGGGTCTGGCCGGCCAAGAGATCGCGTAGGACTTGAGTGCCCTCCAGCCCTGGGAAGTAGGCATAGTCACCGGCGCAGGCTTGCTTGAACGGCGGTTGATCGTCGCGCTTCGGCTCATTGGCGCCGATCACGCAGGCCTGAGCCATGGCGATTAGTTTTTGTGTGCTCGCCGGTTTTTCGGTGATCACCGTGCCGTCCATGTCGAAACTCGCGACGCGCTCTTCGGGAGGCACGAAGTCCGGATCGGTCGGGTTGGTGACCCGGCTTACGAAATCAATAATCGCCGCGCGGACGGGCGTGTCGGACCAGGTGGACAGGACCGTGTCGGCGGATGCCCTGGATAATGGCGACGCGACCACCGCCGCCATGAAGGCGAGCGCGGCGAGTTTCGCGAACCGGAACCCCTGATCCATGCGGCGCCTCCACGAGCATTGAGGCGACTAGCCTCGCCTCTATCATGGTTGTCGGTCAAGCGAGATGCCCATGCGCCGGAGGTGCTCAAGATGCGCGGAACGGGCGAAACCGGAGCTCACGCGGCCCGATCAGGTCTCGATTTTCAACCGCGCGTGCCAATCGGCAATGGACTCCGTGGGGTAGTGCTCGAACACTTTGTCTTCCGGCCCCTCGTGTAGCGGGACCCAGGACGCTTTGGAGGACACCATCAGATGGGTATGCTCCGGCGGCACCGGCAATTCGGTATCGATCGCCGAAGCGAACGGGTGGATCAACTCGGGCCAGCGCGGGTCCCAGAGCCAAAGCGCGCTTCCGCATAGGCCGTAGAAATGCCTTTGCGCCTCGCTGATCTCACCGTCCTCTCGCCGCGCTTGGTAGATCCGGAGGTTCTCCTCCCCGGTTACCGGCAGGCTGTCCGCCTCGCCGCCGAGATTGATCGCGTAGCCGCCGCCCGCCGTCTTGCGGCAGATCGAGCAATAGCAGTGATTGAACGGATAGGGATGCCGGCTCTCCAGCAAGAACCGAACACCGCCGCAATGACAGGAACCTTCGAGTTTCATGGACCGTCCTTTCGATTTCACAATCAACGGGGCCAAAAGCAAACCGGCCCGCTCGAACTCGAGCGGGCCGGCTCACGTAACGTTTCAGCCGTGTCTAGCTGTTCACGAGATTCGGCAACCAGAGAACGATGCCCGGGTATGCCAGGAACAGCGCGATCGTCGCCGCGTCGGCGATGAAGAACGGTCCGATACCCCGGAACACATCGCCCAAGGGAATATCCGGCCTGACCGCCGCCACGACATAACAGTTAAGACCGACCGGTGGGGTGATGAGGCACACCTCGCACATCTTCACGACGATGATACCGAACCAGATCGGATCGTATCCCAGCGCGATGACGGCGGGGTGAACCACCGGCAGGGTCAGCAGCAACATGCCGATCGCATCCATGAACATGCCGAGCACGGCATAGCCCAGAAGGATGAAGATCATGATCATCACCGGCGGGAAATCCAGGGTGACGATCCACTCCGCGAAGGCCACCGGCAAGCCGGCATAGCCAAGGAAACGCACGAAGATCAGCACGCCCCAGATCAGCGCGAAGATCATCACCGTCAGCTTGGCGGTCTCCAGCAGCGCTTCCTTGAGAGAGGCCCATTTCATGCCCTTGGCCAAGGCGACCACGAGGACCACGAAGGCGCCGAGAGCGCCGGCCTCGGTCGGCGTCGCCGTGCCCGAATACATGGAATAGAAGATCACCGCGACGACCACGAAGATCGGGATCGTGCCCGGGATGCTCGCGACTTTTTCCTTCATCGAGGAATGCGGCAGCGCACGGCCCAGCTCCGGCTTCCACATGCACTGACCGATGATCAGCATGGCGTAAATGATCGCCGAGACCACGCCGGGCAGGAAGCCCGCCAGGATCAGGGTGCCGACCGATTCCTCGACGATGATCGCGTAGATCACCAGGATCGCGCTGGGCGGGATCAACGAGGCGAGCGTGCCGCCCGCGGCGACAACACCGGCGGCCAATCTCTTGTCGTATCCATGGTCCAGCATATGTGGGATCGCCACGCGGCTGAACACCGCGGCCGTCGCCGTGCTGGCGCCCGAAACGGCGGCGAAACCGGCGGTCGCGAAGACACTCGCGACCGCGAGACCTCCCGGCACCCACCCCCACCAGGCCGTCGCGGCCCTGAACAAGGAATGCGTGAGGCCACCATGATAGGCGATGAAGCCGATCAGGATGAACATCGGCAACACGCTAAGCGCGTAGTTGATCGATTTGGAATGCGGCACGGTACCGGTGATGCCGGCGCCGGCCTGCCAGCCGATGATGGCGACGGTTCCCATCATGCCGACCAAGGCCGCGACCACGAAAACGCGGACACCGCCGAAAACCATGATCAGGAGCGCGATCGTCCCGACCAGGCCAACGGTAAATTCACTCATCGCTTGAGCCCCCCGGTGCTGACGATATCCACCTTCTCTTCCTCGCCGGCCAGACCCGCGTCGATTTCGTGCTGAGCCTGCTCGTCGACGGATTCGATGAGCGGTACGCCGATCGGCTCGGCGTCTGGATGCAGGAACAATCGAGTGAACCCGCAGAGTTGAATGATCAGCCGGATATTGAGGCTGAGAAAGGCGAAGGCGACAAGCAGCTTGCCCGGCCAGATCGGCAGTTCGATATCGATCGAGCTATCGCCGATATTCCACGCTCTCAGGAAGTGCGTGTAGGCGTACCACATGAGAACCGTACAAATGAACAGGGCCAGGATGGTCCCGATGACCTCCAGCGCCCAGAGCAGCCGGCCCTTGAAACGCCCGATGATGAATTCCATCCGCACATGGCCACCCAATTTTTGGGTGTAGGCGATGCTGAGGAAGGCGAAGATCGCCATCGCGAATTCGACCCAGTCCACATAACCGCGGATCGGCAGATTGAACGCCTTTCGGCCAACGACCTGCACAACCGCCAACAACATCAGGAAAAGGATGAGAAAGGCGGATGTCAGGTTAAACGTGCTCTCGATCTTGAACACGAACTCGTCGACCCTGGCCAGCATCCTGGCTCCGGGCGAGAGATGTGAACGATCGGTATCAGAGGTCGCCATCTTGAATTACCGTTTCGTTGGAACAGAGAAAAGCCGCCGGACACTGATGTGCCCGGCGACCTTATCAAGCTACAAAGAGGTGGCTATCAGCCGCCCTTGGCGGCGCTGAGAACCAGATCCAGCAGTTCTTGAGCCGGAACCTTGCCTTCGTTCTCGGCTACCCATGCCTTCCAGATCGGCTCGCCGCCAATCCGGCGGAATTCAGCCATCTCGTTCTCGGCGATCTTGATCGCCTTAAGCTTCGGATTCGCGGCCCACTTCTTGACGTTGACCTTGTCCTTTTCCTCATAAGCCGCCAATTGAGCGTCGATCGAGCCAGGGATCAGATCCTGCAGCAACTGCTTGTACTGATCCGGAAGCACTTCATAGGCGTCCGCGTTGAACACGGTCGGGCACGTCACCGTACCGAGGGACATGTTCGTGGTATACCAATCGGAAACCTCGTCCAGCTTATAGGCCGCGAAGGTGTAGGTGTACGGGAAGCCGATGGCGTCGACCGTGCCACGCTGTAGCGCGGTGTAGGTTTCGGAAGCCGGGACCGTCGTCGGCACCGCGCCAATCGCCTTGGCCGCGTCGCCCATGCCACCCAGGGCACGCAGACGCATGCCCGCGAAGTCGGCGACGTTCGCCGGAGGCTTACCCTTGCCCATGTACTCGTACTGAGGCAGCGGATTCGGCATGTAGAGAACCGCATTCCAAGCCTCCAAGGCCTTCTTCGCCGCCGGGTGGTTGTAAACCGCCTGATGGGCCTTGACCATCACGCGCAGATCGTTGAACGGCAGGAACGGCAGATCGAGAACATTGAGCGGACGGTTCTTGCCAGGATGGTAAGAGGCGCAAAAAGTCGCGGCCTCAAACGCGCCGACGGAGATGCCGTCGAGGTTTTCCTTACTCTTCGACAGCTGCTCGCCGTAGAAAAGCTTGACTTGGAAATTGCCGCCGGTCTTTTCCGATACGGTCTTGGAGATGTATTCCAGGCCCTCGGTGAACGCGCGGCGCTTGCCCCAGAGCGAGAGACGCCAGGTTACCTTCGGTCCCTTGACTTCCTGAGCGCCGGCTTGGGTCGGGAGACCCGTTCCGGTCAGTCCGGCGACGCCGAAACCGATGACGCTCAGGGCGATAAGTGTCTTGCGCATGGTTAATAATCCTTCCCTGCCTTAACGCAATTCGTCCTGTCTTCCGGTCGATGATTGAACCCCGACCATTCATGAAGTGGCAGAGCATAGCGTCCAAGTCGGCTGTCAGCAACTTTTGATAAAAACCCATGAATTGATCGGTCGAGATCCGCGGCGCGCGGCGTTATCATGACCGCCAAAGAGGGCGAAAAATCGATGCCAACGAACGCGCCGGCCCTCCATCCAACCCTCCACCCGACCATGGGGAACACACATGCTCGAAACCCTCGAGGACAAGGTTGCTCCGGATATCCGCGGCGCTAACTTTTTCGAGATCGACCCGGATATAGATGCCTTGTCGGCGCTGTACCTGCCGGAGGATCTCCGCGCCCATCTGCGTCCGCGGTATCACCAGATGGGCGAGATCGCGGGCGGCGAGTTGGATGAGTTGGCCTCGGTCGCCGACCGAAACCCGCCGATCCTGCATCCCCGGGACCGGTTCGGGCGCGACGAGGATTGGATCGAATATCACCCCGCCTACAAGGAACTGGAGCGGATCGGGTTTCTTGATTTCGGTTTCCACGCGATGACCCATCGCGGCGGCGTCCTGGGCTGGCCCGAACCCTTGCCGCCCGCCGCCAAGTACATTTTCACTTATCTTTTCACCCAGGCGGAATTCGGGATCATGTGCCCGATCAGCGTCTCCGACACCGCCGCCTATCTGGTGCGCCGTCACGCCGACGAGGCACTGAAGGCCAAGATCCTGCCGGGCATGCTCTCCCAGGATCGCGAGACCCTTCTGCGTGGTACCCAGTTCATGACCGAGAAGGAAGCCGGCTCCGATGTCGGTCTGGTATCCACCGAGGCGCGCCTGGAAGACGGTGTATGGCGCATGTATGGCGACAAGTGGTTTTGCTCGCACGCCGACGCGGATATCGCGATGATCCTGGCCCGGCCGGAAAACGCGCGTCCCGGCACCAAGGGGCTTGGGCTCTTTGTCCTGCCCCGCCGGCTGGATGACGGGAGTCGCAACAGCTATCGAATCGTCCGCCTGAAGGACAAGCTCGGGACCAAGTCCATGGCCAGTGGCGAGATCGTTCTCGACGGCGCCGAGGTCTGGCCGGTGGGAGAGCTGGGCAACGGTTTCAAGCAGATGATGGATCAGGTCAATCTCTCGCGGCTCAGCCACGGGGTGCGGGCCGCCGGGATGATGCGCCGATGCTTGAACGAGGCGCTGGCCTGCGCGCGTGGAAGGCGGGCTTTCGGCGGGCCGTTGATCGACCGGCCAATGGTGCGGCGGCAGTTGATGAAGATCCTGCTGCCGACCGAACAGGCGCTGTCAGTATCGCTGTTCACCGCCGATGTCATGGCCAAGGCCGATGCCGGTGACGAACGGGCCGCCGGCGCCCTGCGTCTGCTCACGCCCCTGGTCAAGTTCCGCGCCTGCCGCGACAATCTCATGGTCGCGACCGCGGCGATGGAGATGCGCGGCGGTACCGGCTATATCGAGGAATTCGTCAACGCCCGCCTGGTCCGGGACGCCCAGGTCGGCGTGCTTTGGGAGGGGACCAGTAACATCGTCGCGCTGGACGCCATCGACCGGGCGGTCGGACGCGCCGACGCGCATCTGGCGCTGGGCGAGATCCTGGAGGAGCGACTGAGATTGGTGGAGGATTATCGCCCCACGGTCGCCGAGGATATCCGCGCCGCCTTCAAGCGCGCGGGGCGTCTGGCCAAGCGCGTAGCGGCTTATGACGATCCCGGTCCGGCGGCGCGCAAGGCGGCGGGGGCGCTCTATCACGCGGCCTCGGCGGCGATACTGGCTTGGGAGGGGGCGAGGCTGCGCAAGACCGGCCATGGCGGCCGCCGTCTCGATATCGCCGAGCAGGTGTTGCGGCACCGTTTGTCGCCGGTGGACCCCTTGGATGAGATCGACGGGTTGGACGAAGACGACAAGCTGGCGCGGAATCTGTTGCAAATCACCGGTTAGACCGTTTCTGGTCTTTACGGAACCGCCGTTACGGCTTTTGGTGAGTCGATCCGCGAGGAGAAGCAGGGCGGGAGATGCGGTGCATCGGCAAGCCGTTTCGACGTGGCGGGCGGCCACCAAAAGCCACCCTTCGGGCCGGTTCTCGTGAGCCTGGGAGGGCGTCGCGCACCTTGGCCGTGGCCCTGCCACGCCCCGCGGCACGCTCCTACCCCAGGAACACGACAACCGGTCACGGTGCTTCCGTAAAGGCCAGAAACGGTCTAGGACGCCGCCAGATCCTCGCGGGCGCGTTCAAGAAGATTGGTCATCTCGACCGCCCCTTCGGCCAAGTCGCAAAGAACCTCGCCCGAGCCGTCAACGGCACCGAGGAAGCGGCGTATGCATTCGGTCAACAGCACGACGGGCGTGACATTCACGATCCGCTCCTGGCGCATTGCCTCGATGGTCGGGGTATGGCCGCCCTCGGTGACGTGGTAGGTGATATCGGTGACATCCATGGTGTCGGCGTTGAAATCGAACTCGATCGATCCGGCATCCCCGATCAGAGTCAGCTTCTTGTTGGTCATCGAACCCGCGAGATAGGGATCCGCTTGCTTGCCGCCGAACAGAATACCGACGCGCAGGAAGGCCCTGACCCCACCGGGATAGCCGATCCGCGCGTGGACGGTTTCCGGGATCGGACCGCCGAGCAGGCGATCGCCGGTCACCTCGAAACTCTCGGGCGCGGCGCCGGCGAAAAGCCGCATCAGATCGAGCATATGCACGCCGTCATTTTCCAGAAGCGTGGCGTCGGGCCGCATGCGTTTCCATCCCGTGAAGACCGCGTCCATGGCAAGCAGGCGCCCGATGCCGCCATTGCGAATCAGGTCTTGTGCCTGGATCACCAGGGGATGCGCCCGGAGAACGAACTGGACCTGGGCCGGGAGACCCTTCGCCGCCGCCAGAGCCGCCAGATCCTCGGCTTCGGCGACGGTCTTGACCGCCGGTTTCTCGACGATCACCGGCTTGCCGGCATCAAGCCCCAGCCGCGCGAGACGGTAATGCTCATGTGACGTGCTGACGATATCGAGGATATCGGCGCGGGAAATCAGATCCTCGGCTCGTTCGGCGATATCCTCGGCCTCGATGCCCGCCTCTCGCGCCGCCGCGCGCGCGGCCTCTCCCGGATCGGCGATCAACAGCCGAACCTCCGGCGCCGCCTGGCGCCAGGCCTGGGCGTGTTGGCGCCCGAAGGCGCCGAAACCACAGAGCAGGACCGTCGGTTGCATCACCGTCAAGCCAACGCGAAGCCTTCATAGCCGTTCTCGACGACCCGCTCGCATTCCTGGACGTAGCGGGGGAAGCCGCCGATATAGGGCATGAAAACCCTGGGCTTGCCGGGCACGTTGGCGCCCACGTACCAGGACGCGCAAGTCGAGCGCAGGGACAGGTCCGCGACCTCGTTGACATGCTTGCCCCAATCGAGTTCCGCTTGCCGTTCGGGCTCGATCACCGCGTGTCCGTTCTCGCGCATATACACGAGACAGTCGGCGATGAAGTCCACATGCTGCTCGATCGAGGGCAGCATGTTGGTCAGCACCGACGGGCTGCCCGGGCCGGTGATGGTAAACATGTTCGGAAAGCCGACGGTGGTCAGGCCCAGATAGGTTTGCGGGCCGCCATGCCATTTTTCCTTCAGCGGCTCGCCGCCCCGGCCGCGGATATCGATATTGAACAGCGCGCCGGTCATGGCATCGAAGCCGGTCGCGAGCACGATGGCATCGAATTCGTACTCCACGCCATCATGCGACAGTCCGTCCGGGGTGATCGCCTTGATCGGGGTTTTCGACACATCGACGAGCTTCACATGCGGCAGGTTATAGGTCGCGTAATAGTCGGTATCGACGCAAAGCCGCTTGCAGCCGATGATATTGGTCGGGCAGAGGAGTTCCGCGACCTCCGGGTCCTTGACGGTCTCGCGGATCATGTCCTTCACGAACTCGGCGGCGGTCTTGTTCGCCTGGGTGTTCACCAGAAGATCTCCATAGGCCCCAAGATAGCCGGTCCCGCCGATCTCCCAACGCTTGCGATACTCGCGGCGATACTCCTCCTCGGGCACCTCGAGAACCGATCCCGGATTGAAGGGGAAGAAGTAGCCGGACGGCATCTTCTTGGCCTTCTCCCGCAGGCCCTGATAATCGGCCTTGACCGATTTGACGAACTCCTCCTCCAGCTCGCGATTGCGCGCCGGGATCGTGTAATTCGCGGTCCGCTGAAACACCGTCAGGTGCTTGGCCTGCTTGGCGATCTCGGGGATCGACTGGATCGCCGAGGAGCCGGTGCCGATGACGCCGACCCGCATCCCGGTGAAGTCGACGCCGTCATGGGGCCAATGGCCGGTGTGGTAGATCGGCCCCTTGAAATCATCGAGCCCCTTGAATTTCGGCTTGTTGAAGCTGGAGAGACAGCCCGTGGCCATCACCACGTGCCGGGCCGTGACCACGGAGCTTTCGCCATCATCGACGGTTACCGTCCACGCGTTCTCCGCCTCGTTGAAGACCGCCGAGGTGACCTTGGTGTTGAACTGGATGTCCTTGCGCAGGTCATAACGGTCGGCCACGTGGTTGGCGTATTTCAGGATCTCCGGCTGCGGCGAGTAGCGCTCGGACCAGGTCCATTCCTGCTCCAGCTCCTTGTCGAACTGATAGGAGTATTGAACGCTTTCCACATCGCAGCGCGCGCCCGGATAGCGGTTCCAGTACCAGGTACCGCCGACCCCGTCGCCGGTCTCGTAGACCCGCGCGCTCATCCCGAGCCCGCGCAGACGGTACAGCATGTACATCCCGGCGAAGCCGGCGCCGACGACCACGACATCGAAATCGGTCTCGGCGGCGGAACGTTGGACGGAATCTGGCATGGATCGGCTCCAATTCGTTTGGACGGTGTTACGATTGTTGAGTGTCGTTATAGAACGGTTGACGTCACCCGCAAGCCTTGGGAGACGTTACCGGAACCGATACCATGCTTCTGTTCACGGGGCTGGAAGATCGGCGCGCCGCGACGTCAACCATGGAGCCAGGTTTGCCTAAACCCGTCGAAGAGTTGACCGACGCCGAGCTCAGGGCCGCCTGGGAGGACGGGAACTGGCTTGCCACCCAAGGCGGCATCACCAGGGAACAGGAACGCTTGCTCGACGATATCGAACGCGAACTGGCGCGACGAAACCCCGCGCCGTCCCGCGACTGACGTTTGGCGCTGAAAACGGCGCGGCGATCCCCGATTGGACCGCCGCGCCAAATGCTTACTGCATGGTCGAGAGCGAGGTCGCCAACACGCGTTGGACGACGATGCCCTCGCGGTTGATCAGCTCCGGCACCTTCGGGGCCACCTCGTTCTTCCAATAGTCGCTCTGATAGACCGCCTCGTAGAGCTTTTCGCGCTCGGCCTCGCTTTCGAAGCGGCGGATCCAGAAATACACCGATTTGTCTTCCTCGCCCTCGAAGCTGCCGGTGATGACCATGCCCTTGGAAACCTGGAAGGGAATGATCTTGGTCTGCATGAACTCGATAAACTCGGCCATCTTGCCGGGGTAGATCGGGTATTGGCGGATTTCGAAGAAAGGCATGTCGGGTCTCCCATTTTGGATGCGTGGTTGTTCAGTCGAGGCGATCCTAACCCGCCGACGCCCGGTCATCCATCGCCGAGCGGATATCGGTGCGATGCCGTATCGGGATTAATCGACATGCGGATCATACTCAGCGGACTCGCGTCCACCAGTCTGGACTATACTCCGTGCAATCTCATATCAATCGACGGAGCCTCGCCATGCGTCTTCAATCCAAAACCGCCCTTGTAACCGGCGCCGGTGGCGGTCTCGGCGGAGCGATCGCCCGGCGTTATGCCGCTGAGGGCGCGTCGGTTCTGTGCTCGGACCTGGATCTCGCCAAGGCCGAGAAAACCGTCGCCGACATCCAGGCCAAGGGCGGAACCGCCGAGGCGATGCGGGCCGATGTTTCCGTCGCCGCCGATTGCGAGGCCCAGGTGGCCGAGACCGTGACCCGCTTCGGGCGCATCGATATCGCGGTGAACAACGCCGGCGTGGCGATGCACAAGCTGGCGTTGGACATGACAGAGGCGGAGTGGGAGCGGGTGCTGCGCATCAACCTCACCGGCTCGTTCCTGACCGCCCAGGCGGCCGCAAGGCGCATGGTCGATCAGGGGGGCGGACGGATCATCCAGATCGGCTCGATCTCGGGCCAGCGCGGCAATATGGGCGGCATCGCCTATGGCGCGTCGAAGGCGGCGGTGATGCATGTCTGCAAGGTCATGTCGGTGGAACTCTCGTCCAAGGGCGTGATGATCAACGCCATTGCCCCCGGCCCGATCGAGACCGGCCTGTCCAACCACGGCCCCTCGCGCAAGCAGAGCTATATCGACCGCATTCCCACTGGTGACTACGGCACCATCTCAGCGGTTGCCGCCGCGGCGCTGTTCCTGGCCTCGGACGAATGCGAGTGGACCACCGGCGCGATCCTCAATGTCGACGGCGGCTACGGCGCGGCGGGTCTGGCCTACGATCCGGCCGAGGTCGGGCGATAGGGGACGGGGTTTTGGTGATCCCGGCGAGCCGGCTAATCGAGATTGAAGCCCTTGCGTCTAAGATAGGCGGCCAATTGCTCGCGCTCCGTCGTCGATACCTGACGCGCCTTGTCCTCGGACCAGCCATAGAAATCGGCGGTACCAAAGGCATCCACCCGACGTTGTTTCTCCTCGGGGATTGAGAAGCGCGCGTCCCGGCGACGATCATAGGCGTCGATCTCGGCCTCGAGATTGGAATCGTCATAGCGATCGACATGAACGTTGACCGCGGGATGCAGGCGCATGCTCACATAGCCTTCGGCGACCGGATAGCCCGCCGTCATCCCCGCCATGGGAAATACATGGTCCGGCAGTTCGATGATCTCGGCGATCCTGTCGATATGATTGCGCACCACGCTGATCGGGCAACAGCCGAGCCCCACCGCCTCGGCGGCACGAATGAAATTCATCAGGGCTATGCTCGCATCCGAGGCGGCGTTCAGGAACGCGTCGAGATGGTCGTTCGCGAAGGGCTTGCCGCGCATCTCGCAGATCCGCCTGATGCGCCGACTGTCGCCGAGAAAGATCATCATGACCGGGCAGGTGCCGATCCAGGGCATCGCCGGCATCAACTCGGCGATCGCCTTGCGCTTTTCCGGGTCGCGGATGATGACGACAGCGCCTTGCTGGAGATCGGATTTCGCCGGCGCCGAAAACGCGGCAGCCAGAAGCACCTCGAGCAATTCGTCGGAGACCGGCTGATCGGTGAACCGCCGATGGGTGCGATGCGAGAGGATGCTCGCCAACTCGCCTTCCGCCGGCATATCGGCACCGGCGCCGCTTGATACTCCATAGCGGTGTTCGATCAGATCGGCGATTGTCTTCGTGTCACTCATGATTTCCTCGTTTCAAGCCCGTTTCGCGCTTCTAGCCCATAGTCCCGCACCCTCCCGGCCTGGGCAAGCCTACAGCCCGATCAAGCTCGCGAGCTTGTCGATTTGTTTCGTCCAAGTGAGACCCGCCATCACCTCCGCGCCGGCGGCGCCGATCGCGCGGGACTGTGAACGGTTCTGGTAGACCGACTCCAAGCCCTCGATGATCTCGTCGACGTCGCTCTCTCCCCATCCCTCGGTCGAAATCGTCGGCTCATCCATGGAAACCGGTTTTTGAATGCCTAGCGGAATACAGGCGCCGTCCCGGACTATGTCCAGATGCCCCGAATTCGCCGACAAGATGGAGGGAACGCCACAGGCCATCGCCTGCATCGCCATCATGTTGGTTCCCCCCTCGCACCGGTTCGGAAACAGCGCGACATCGGCCTCGCGCATGATCCCCGCGAGCGCCCAGTTGTCGACCGTCTCGTGGAATTGCACGCTATCCGGGCCGAGTCCCGCGTCCTCGAAGAGGCCCATCCAGTTGATGCCTTCCTGGCCGGCGTGTTCAAGCATCCCGGGGAAATAGGGTGAGTGACGCAACAGCTTGAAGGACGCGCCGCTGGACCAGGGATTGCCCCAAACGCAAGTCAGTTGGACCTCGGGGTGACGGTCACGAAAGCGGCTTACGGCCCGTAGAACGATATCCTGTCCCTTTCGGAACTCCAGCTTGCCGCCGGAAAAGATCCTGAACGGCTTCGCCTCGTCGACGTCACCGTCGGCAACGGGATGGAACAGGGTAGGGTCGATACCCTGGAGGCAGGCCTCGGCCCCGGTGACGCCGTTGCCGCGCAAGACGTCTCGCGCCCAGCTGGAGCCCGCGATCATTGTATCGAACCGGTTATAGATATCGCGGGCCTCGGCGGTGATCGCGGGGTTCTCGAGGAAAACCAGGCCATGGTTCTTGGTGCCGACGTAGTCAAGATTCGGGCTGATGAACTGAGGCGCGGCGTTGTTTCCGAGCGCCGTTAGCACCGGGACATTCACCTTGACCCGAGCCCCGATCGCGTTGCCGTCGTGCATGCGTTGAATCGCGGCGCGATGGCGCGCCCAGATTTCCTCCAGCGCCGTCCGGGTCTCCGCGTCTCCGAGATAGGGCAGCATTTGTGATAGCAGCATTGGACGCGCGCGGCCCGATGCTCTCAAGCAAAGCGCGATCTCAAGCCCGAATAGGCCCCAACCGAAATTCGGACCCAACTGCCATGTAATCGCGATTTCGGGAGCCACTACCGTTTCTCCGTGGGCGAAAGGGAACGGAATTCTAGCGCCGAGCCCCGCGCGCGCGCCAGCCCGAGCCGGATCCACCGCGATCCCGATCCATGAGGGTTTCGTCAACGCCGCCGGCTGATATAACTGCTCGCGAACAATATCTTTCGGAGCTGTTACGACATGAAGATCGCGATAATCGGGTGCGGAGCAATGGGATCGGTCTACGCGGCGCTGCTTGCCGATGCCGGGAACGAGGTTTGGGCCATCGATACCTGGCAGGACCATGTCGACGCGATGGCCTCCAAGGGGCTGCGGGTCGAGGGCGCCAGCGGCGACCGTACCGTGCGCCTCAACGCCACCACCAATGCCGCCGACGCCGGTGAGTGCGAGTTGATCATCGTCGCGACCAAGGCCAGTGGTGTCGCCGCCGCCGCCCAAGCCGCCAAGAGCATCGCCGGGCCGGATAGCGTGATCCTTACCATTCAGAACGGTCTCGGCGCCGCCGACCGGATCGCTCAATCCATCGATACCAGCCAGGTGATGATCGGGGTTGTCGGGGGCTTCGGCGCTTCGATGAAGGGACCTGGTCACGCGCACCATAACGGCATGCAACTGGTGCGCATCGGCGAGATGAACGGTGGGGTCTCGCCACGTCTCGAGAAGGTCGTCGATGCCTGGAGCGGCGCCGGTTTCACCGCCAAGGGATACCCGGACATCCATCAGATGATCTGGGAGAAATTCATCTGCAATGTCACCTATAGCGGACCTTGCGCGCTAATGAACCTCACCATCGGCGGTATTCAAGGCAATCCCGCCGCCTGGTCGATCTCGCTTGCATGTGCCCGCGAGGCGGATGCCGTCGCCCGCAAGCGGGGCATCGCGCTCGGTTTCGATGATGTCGACAAGTATGTCCACGATTTCGGGGCGGCGATGCCGGGCGCCCGCCCGTCGATGCTGCTGGACCACATGGCGTCCCGACCATCCGAGATCGATGCCATCAACGGCGCGGTTTCCGTCGAGGCGGCCAAGGTCGGGATGACGGCGCCGGTCAACGAGACCGTCTCGCAACTTATCCGCGGCAAGGAATCCGCCTTCACGGCCTAGCGAGCTAGGAAAAAACACGATTTTCCGCTTGCACGGCATGACTATTTATCTTAAATTTAACGCAAATCTCGACATAGATTAGTTTAAATACCTGTTGAGGTGTGGCGGGGAAGTCGATTCTCCCCCCTACCCCGTTTCTCCGCTGTAGGATACGGCGCCAGATGAAAGTCTGGCGCCGTGTCGCTATTCTGGGCTCGGCTACCCCTTCACCTGGCGGAACCCGAGATGAGCGAGATCCTGATTTCCGGCGGCATCGTCGTGACAATGAATGCCGAACGCGCCGTCATCGACGACGGCGCCGTTCTGGTGCGTGATGACCGCGTCATCGGGGTCGGTCCCGCCGGCTCACTGGTTCCAGCGACCGAGAGCGTTACCCGGATCGACGCGACGGGGATGCTCGTTTTGCCGGGCCTGATCGACTGTCACGGCCATGCCGGGCACGGCCTCGTCAAAACCCTGGGCGGTGGACGCGGCGACCTCTGGTTCGATGCCTGTCGCCAGATCTATACCGTCGGATCGACCCCGGAATTCTGGCGCGCCGAGGCATGCCTTTCCGCGTTGGAGCGCATCAAGGCCGGGGTTACGACGGGTGTTTCCTATCTCGGTGGTGGCGACAGCATCTCACGCACGGACGAGCCCGACAGCGCGGCGGCGCATTGCGCGGCGGTCGAGGCGGTGGGCGCCCGCGCCGTGGTCGCGGTTGGACCAAACCGGCCACCGTTCCCTTGGACTTATGCCCGGCATGAAGCCGATGGCTCGAAATCATTCGCGGTGAGTTTCGAACGGCAGATGGAGGTCAGCGAGACCATCGTGTCGACCTGTCATGGCCGCGCCAAGGGCCGTATCGAGATCGCGCTTACCTGCCCCGTCCACCATCCCGGTCGGGACCTGCCCGACGGGGTTTCGGTCCAGGAAGTGCGCGAACAGGCCGCCGCCGTGCGAGATCTTTCACGGCGGCTTGGCGTCGGTTTCACCCAGGACGGCCACCGTGACGGCAGCATCCAGGCCGCCCATGACTGGGGATTGCTCGGCCCCGACGCCTATCTCTCCCACTGCGTCGATATCACCGAACGGGAAATCGCGATCTGCGCCGAGACCAATACCCGCGTTGTTCACAACCCCAGCGCCGTCGCGTCGATCCGCGGCCGCTGTCCGGTGCCCGAGCTTCTCGATGCCGGCGTGACCGTGGCGATCGGCTCGGACGGGGCGGCTCCCGACCGTAGTTTCGATCAATTTCGGCACATGCAGCAATGCATGCATTACCATCGCCGACACTTCCGCGACGATCAGGTCATGCCGCCGGGAAAAGCGTTGGAGATGGTCACGATCGATGCCGCCAGAACAATCGGGCGAGAAGCTGATCTCGGCTCGATCGAGGTGGGCAAGAAGGCGGACATAGCGTTGCTTGATCTTCGCAAGCCGCATCTGGCGCCGGCCAACATGCCGCTCTATCGCGCCACCTGTTTCGCCAATGGCGCGGATATCGATACCACCATCGTGGACGGACGGGTGCTGATGCGCGGTGGTCGCGTGACCAGCGTCGACGAGGGCGCGATTCTCGACGCCGCCGATCGCGAGACCGCGCTGGTCTTGGAGAGATGCAATCTAGTCGGACTGCTGGAAACCCCAGAGGGATTCTGGGGGCGCAGCCGTTACTGATCGCCTCGGTGGAGGTCGGACCTCAAATCTGGCCCAGGAAATTATCCTGACCACGCTTGTAGCCCCGATTGCTTTGGGCCGGGTTGCGATTCACGAGCGGCCGGGCATAGAGCGGATGCGTGGCGCTGCGCACCTCGTGCTCGATCTTGAAAAGCACTTCGCCGGTATCGACATCGACGATGTCGATAAAACGCCATTCATGGGCATCGGACTCCATGGTGATCAGCCCCCGCTCCATCAGCTTTTCATAGGGGCCGGCGAAGTCCGCGATGTAGATCGCGACATGGTGGCCGTCATAATCCGGCTGTTTGGCGCGGGTTTCCATGAAGTGCAGATATTGCGCCTTGCCGGTGGTCACCGAGGCGCAACGTTTGCCGTCACGCTCGCCGACCGACGCGTTGGCGCCCATGATCTCGGTATAAAACCGGGCGATCTTCTCGGCGCTGCCGACCGGGACATTGAGTTCCACATAGGGCAGACCGATTTGCATGTCGCCGTATTCGGGGTCCGGGGCATGGACCCGAATTTTGTTGCCCCAGGGACATGTGGTCTCGATCCGGTCGTTCTTGCGCTTGACTGAAAACTTGCTGCCCTTGAGCGCCGGCTTGACCCCACGCAGCGACTGCTCGACCTCGTCCAGGTCCGGCACCACCATGCCGATGGTCCCGCGCAAAAGCTGTGGAGAGGGGTTTCGGCAGGGCAGATGCATCTGGCTGCGGCCCATGTTGACCCACATATTCTCAAGCCCGACCATCAGGAACGGATCGCGGGTATAACGCAGGCCGCTGATGTAGAAAGTGATCGCGGGTTGCTGATCCGGGATCAGTAGATTCACGTGCTCCATATGCAGGATATTGCCGAGCGACTCGGCGGCGCGGTCATAAGAGGCGACCATGATCTTTCCTTCCAACGCGATGGCGTGTCAGCGCCAAGTCTAGGCGCGTCCGCCCACGCGTCACAACAGCCAAGACCGCGCAAGCAATCGTGAACACGATGAAAGGGCTTTGCGGGTACAACGTGAGCGGAGTATTGGGGGAATTTTCATGCGCCACCTTATCGTCTTGATCATAGCCGCCCTGCTTGGCTTGTCGGCACCGGCCGGCACGGCCCAAACATCTTGCGGCAAGGCCGGGCTGCCTTGCGAGGTCGGGCTCGGCGGTTATCACATTGCCCTGCCCGAGGACCCGGCGCCTGGACCCATCCCCGTGGTTCTGCACTTCCACGGCGCCGGCGGGACCGGTTCCGGGATTATCGGCAACAAGGGGATGATGAAGCCGATCCTGGAACGCGGCTACGCGGTGATCGCGCCAAACGGGCTAGGTCGCGAGGGACGGCGCGGCGGGTTCTGGTCCTTTATCCCAGGCCGACCGATCCGCCGTGACGAGCTTGCCTTCACCCGTCAGGTCCTGGACGACGCGGTGGCCCGGTTCGGGATTGACCGCCAGCGAGTGCTTCTGACGGGGTTTTCGATCGGCGGGTCGCTGACCAGGTATCTTGCTTGCCAGGCCCCGGATGATTTCGCCGCCTTCGCGCCGGTCGCCGGCGGTTTCTGGCGTCCGCACCCGACCGATTGCGCCGGGCCGATCAAAATGCTGCACACCCACGGCTGGCGGGATTCCACGGTGCCGTTGGAGGGGCGCCCGATCCGAGGCGGCGAGATCCATCAAGGCGACATCTTTCAAGGTCTTCAGCTTTGGCGCGCGGAGAACGGCTGCACCGCGGGCCGCCCCGACCGCTTCAACGTCAAGGGTCCTTTCTGGCGACGGGTCTGGACCACTTGCGATCCCGGCACGGCGTTGGAGATGGCGATTCATGACGGCGCCCATGGAGTGCCGAAGGGGTGGTCGAAAATGGCCTTGGACTGGTTCGAGAAAGTGGTCCCCAAAAAGGGCGCCTCAAATTAGCCGGCTTGTTCTATCCTATCCGAAGCCGGATATCCGACGGCGGCGACGCCAAGTGGATTTATTCCGTCCCATCGACGGGGTATCGTCCGCGCTCGGTTATTCCTTGGGGATCGGAGCAAAATGATGAGCGGCGTATTAGACGGTATCCGGGTACTAGATTTCGGTCGGTTCATCGCCGGGCCGTTTTGCGGCATGCTGTTGGGCGACATGGGCGCGGAGGTCATCCGCATCGACCGGCTCGGCGGTAGCGAGGACCGTCATCTCGTGCCCGTCGCCGAGACCGGGGAAGGACCGCTTTTCCTGGCGCTCAATCGAAACAAACGCTCTTTGACCCTAAATCCCACGAAACCCGAGGGCCGAGAAATCGTACGTCAGCTGGTCAAGACCGCCGACGTGGTAATCGCCAACCTGCCGCAACCGACATTGGAGTCGATGGGGATCGACTATGAGAGTCTGAAGGCGATCAAGGAAGATATTATCCTGACCACCGTCACCGCCTACGGCAATGGCGGCCCCTATAGCGAGCGCGTCGGTTTCGACGGCGTGGCCCAGGCCCTGGGCGGCGCCACCTATCACGGTGGCCGTCCGGGGGATCCGATGAAATCATTCGTTCCCTTCGCTGATTTCGGCACCGCCTCGCTGGCGGCTTTCGGCACCATGGCCGCCTTGTACGAACGGCAAAAGACCGGGCAGGGCCAACTTGTCGAGGGCGCGCTGACCCGCACCGTCATGGCCTTCAATATCGCGCTGTTGGGAGAGACGGCGGTGACCGGCATCGACCGACCCGCCTACGGCAATCGCGGCTACAGCTCCGGCCCAAGCGATGCCTTCAAGACCAAGGACGGGGGCGTAATGGTTCAGATCATCGGCCCGGCCATGTTCAAGCGCTGGGCCGATCTGATGGGCGAGGAGCATTGGCTGAACGACCCGCTATACGCCGACGACATGGCGCGGGGAGACAACGGCGAGGCGCTGAGCGAGCGCATGGGCGAATGGTGCAAGGACAAGACCACCAAGGAGGTGCTTGACGCGCTCGATGAAGCCCGCATCCCCTGTGGGCCGATCCTCAGCGCCAAGCAGACCCTGGAGGATCCGCATGTCAAGGCCATGGATTTCCTTCAGGACATGGCCTTCCCGGGCATGGACAAGCCGGCGGCGGTATCGACGACACCGGTCAAACTGTCCAAGACTCCCGGCACCATCCGCGAGCGGACCGCGACCCTGGGAGAGCACACCGACGCGATTCTGGGCGATCTCGGCTATGACGTCGCCGCGATCGCGGATTTGCGGGAGAAGAGGGTGGTTTAGTCGCGGGGCGTTCGGGGTCGTTTCCGACAAGACCCTTCGAGACGCGCCCCATGGGGCGCTCCTCGGGGCGAGTGCATTGTTTAACAACTTACTCTCACCCCGAGGAGCCGCTGGGCGGCGTCTCGAAGGGTCCCTTGGCTGGACCCGCCACGATCAGCTCACCCGAATGTCGACTTAATCCCCGCGTTCTCGCATGCCACCGTCAGCATGCCCGAGACATCGAGACCGCCATGGGTTTCCGCCGCCCGGTTCACCGCCGCGGCCGCCGCCGCTCCGGTGGGGATCGGCGCTCCGGCCTCCTCGGCCATGGCGGCGGCAAGCCGTAGGTCCTTGGCCGACAGGCGGATCGCGAAACCCGGTTCGGTATCGCCTCGTAGAACCTTGGTCGGCCAGTAATCGGCGATGAAGCCGTTGCGCCCGATGCCCCCGGTCAGGATCGGGTGCAGGGTCTCCAACGACAGACCCATCTTCAGCCCCAGGGCCATGACCTCGGCGCTGAGCTGGCAGGTCGACTGGCCGAGCAGGTTCAGCACCAGTTTCATGGCGATGCCGGTACCGACTGGACCGCAATGGTGAATATCGGTGCCCATGGCGTCGAGATAGGGCTTGGCGCGATCGAAATCCCCTGGCGCGGCGCCGACCATGAACATCAGGGTGCCGTCAGCGGCGTTCGCCGGCGCGCGACCCACCGGCGCGTCGATGAAGGCGCAACCCTTGGCGACCAGCGCCGCCGCGACGGCCTTGGTGGTCGCCGGCGCGATGGTGCTGGCCTCGATGATCAGCGTATCTGGCCGAACGCTCTCGACAATGCCGCCAGGGCCGAGCATGCAGGCCTCGACATCGGGAGAATCCGGCAGCATGGTGAGGATCACATCCGCCTCGGCGGTTAGGCTTTCGATATCCGGCACCACGCGAACGCCCGCAGAGCCCGCCCTGTCGCGGGCCTCCTGGACAGTGTCGACCCCGAGCACGGAATATCCCGCGCGCGCCAGGCTGGCCGCCATGCCGCCGCCCATGTTGCCTAGACCGATCACCCCGATTGTGTTCGCCATGGTTTCCTCCCAGAGGTTCGCGTGTTCGCATGATGGTAGCATGACTACCACGGGGTCGTTCATCACGGATGTACCGGTCGATCCACTTGCGGGACCGCGGGGGTCGGGTAGGCTCTTGCGGTCGCGTGTTACATACCGTGGAGGTCCCGATGGTCGAGCGCTCGAACAATCATGATTGGCTGGCCCAGGTCGAAGAGGAAATCCTGGAGCCAGGTCTGCCGATTTGCGATCCGCATCATCACCTCTGGGATAAGACCCGGGTGCATGTCCAGCCACGCTATCTGCTTGACGAAATTCTCGAGGACGTGAACTCCGGCCACAACATCGTCTCGACTGTGTTCATCGAATGCGGCGCGATGTTCAAGACCGACGGCCCGGAACATCTACGGCCCGTCGGCGAGACCGAGTTCGTAAACGGAATCGCCGCGATGAGCGCGTCTGGCATATACGGCAAGACCCGTGTCGCGGCCGGGATCATCGGCACGGTCGATCTGCGCATCGGGGCGCTGGCGGGCGAGGTTCTGGACGCTCATATCGCCGCCGGCGGCGGGCGCTTTCGCGGTATCAGGCGGGCGATCTCGTGGGACGCCTCGCCAGAAATCCGCAACCATCGGACCGAGCCGCCCGAGGGTCTGATGATGCAAGAGGACTATCGCTGTGGTTTCGCCGAGCTCAGCCCACGCGGCATGACCTTCGAGGCCTGGTGCTATCACAAGCAAATCCCCGAGGTCACCGACCTCGCTCGATCCTTCCCGGATACCACGATCATTCTGGATCATTTCGGCGGCCCGCTCGGCACCGGCCCATACGCTGGCAAGGCGGACGAGGTCTTCGAGGCCTGGAAGCCAATGGTCAAGGAACTCGCGGGTTGCCCGAACGTGGTTGCCAAGCTCGGCGGCATCAACATGGACGTGAACGGCTTCGGCTGGCACGACAAGCCAAAGCCACCGACCAGCCAGGAACTCGCCGACGCCACGCGCCGCTACTACGACTTCACCATCGAGGCCTTCGGCGCCGACCGCTGCATGTTCGAGTCGAACTTCCCGGTGGACAAGCTGAGTTGTAGCTACGCTGTCGTGTGGAACACCTTCAAGCGCATCGCCGCCGGCGCGTCGGCGGCGGAGAAGGCGGCGCTTTTCCACGATACCGCCGCGCGGGTCTACAGTTTGTAGGCGGGAGGGTCAGCCGCCGCTCGCGACTTTCTTCTCGAAGGCGCCGCGCATGAAGCGAGCCCAGATCAGGGCCGGCAGGCCGCCGCCGGTAACCCCTTTCATGGCGCGCGCGTCATCGCGTCCGACCCAGACGGCCGCGACCAGGTCACCGGCGTAACCGACGAACCACGCGTCGCGGTGGTCCTGGCTGGTGCCGGTCTTTCCGGCGGCGGACATACCGATCCCGGCGCGCTTGCCCGTGCCGTCGCGGATCACTTCCTTCAGCATCCCGTCCAGCGCCGCGATCGTCGCGGGGGCGGCCACCGGAGGCAGGTCGGCGCGGCGATGCCGATACGCGGTTCCGGATCGCGCGGTCTCGATCTCGGTGATCCCGAACGGCTTGACCGGCGTGCCGCCATTGGCCAGCGCCGCGTAGGCCGCCGTCAGTTCCAAGACCGTGACCTCGCCCGCGCCGAGCGCCAGGCTGGGCCGGTCGCGAAGCGCCGCCGTCATGCCGAGTTGCCGGGCCAGGCGAATGGTGTCGCGTCGGCCGATCGTCTCGGATAGCCGGACGGTGGCGACGTTGAGCGACGCGGCCAAGGCCTGGCGCAGGGTGACGGGACCGCGAAATCCGCCGTCGAAATTCCTGGGATTCCATCCCGAGATCTCCAGCGGTGTATCGTCAATCAAACTGTCCGGCGTGTATCCGGCGCCGAGCGCGGCGAGATAGACGAAGGGCTTGAAGGCCGAACCGGGTTGCCGCAACGCCTGGGTCGCGCGATTGAACTGGCTCGCGGCGTGGTTCCGCCCGCCGACCATCGCCAGGACCGCGCCGTCCAGCCCCATGACCACGACCGCGGCCTCGGTGCGCGCGCCCGGCGAACGCGCGGCGAACTCGGCTTTCACCGCCGCCTCGGCAAGCCCTTGCAGTCGTCTGTCCAGGGTTGTGCGTATCAACCGGTCATCATTCAGCGGTCCGGTATAATCGGCGGCCCGATCCAGGGCCCAGTCCGCGAAATAGCGGTGCCCGCGGCTAACCGTGGCGCTGCCTCGAATAGTCGGCGGCAAGGCGCTGGCCGCGTCGGCGCGGGACTGGCTAAGCAGTTCGGCGTCGACCATGTTGAGCAGGACCTGGCGCGTGCGCTTGGCGGAAAGCTCGGGATTGGCGACCGGGTTATAGCGGGTCGGCGCCTTGAGAAGCCCGGCCAACAGCGCGGATTCATACAAGCCCAACGTTTCCGCCGGTTTGCCGAAATACTTTCGCGCCGCCGCCTCAACCCCATAGGCGCCGGCGCCGAAATACACGCGGTTGAGATAAATCGTCAGGATTTGCTGCTTGGAGAACGATGCTTCGAGCCAGAACGCCAGAAGCAACTCCTGTAGTTTTCGCTCAAGGCTTCGATCCGGACTGAGGAACAGGTTCTTGGCCAATTGCTGGGTAAGCGTGCTGCCGCCCTGGCGGATGGTGCCGGCTTGAATATTCACCACCATCGCCCGAGCGATCGAGATCGGATCGACGCCGAAATGGGAGTTGAACCTGCGGTCCTCGGTCGCCAGCAGCGCGTCGATCAATTCCTTGGGAAGATCGCCGGCGTCGATGGGACGGCCGTGCTGGGCGCCGTGCGAGGCGAATTCGCGACCGTCGGCGGAAATCAGACGCACGCCGCCGGGCCGCGTCATCGAGGCGAGGTTGGAGATATCGGGAAGCTGTGTCGCCTCATAGGCCAAGAGCACCATCACCGCGCCGGTAATCCATATCCCCGCCAGGATGCCCAGGCGCGCGGCCGTTTTCAGTGGGCGCTTCCACCACCCGGTCCAGCTTTTTCGCCGCGCGCGACCGCTAGAACCGGCGCCGCCCCGGGCGCGCCGCCCGCCAGTCGCGAATTTCCGCTTGGTCGCCCCGCCGGATAGCTTAGGTTTACCCGCGCCTTTGGGATTTGCCTTGGATCGAGACGCGGTGATGTCCTTGGCTGCGGGTTTCGTGGCCCCGGCTTTTGGCCGCGCCTTTGACGGCGTCTTGGCGGACGCGGTCTTCGCGCGCGTGCTCTTTTCGGCCTTTGGCTCCGTCCTTGAACCGGCCTTGGGTTTCGCGGTCTTGGTTCTCGCCATGGCGGTCCCACCGGTCGCGACCGAGCTTGTCGATCGCGCATTGAAGCAATGTGATAACTATACGCTATTATCCATCTGAAAAATATGGAAATTTGAAAGAAACTGGGCGATAGTTTCAAGCGACGAAGCGAGCCAAGCACGGGAGAGCCTTGGATGACCCATCACGACAGCCGTGGCGTGCCACTCTCTTGCCAGCATGGTGATGCGATCCAAGCGCTGGAAGCCGCCCATGAAAACGCGCTTTCCTTCGTCGGAGCGCCGGTGGACGAAATGGTGGCGGTGCTCAAGGAGCATCCGGATTTCGTGATGGGACATTGCTTCGTCGCCGGGATGCTGACCCAGGCGATGGAGACCAGGATTTACGACGATATGGTCCACCATCTCGAGGCGGCGGAGGCTCTCGCCACCAAGGCCAACGACCGCGAGCGCGGTCATATCAAGGCGATCCGCGCCTTGGTCGACGGTGACTTTCACGCCGCCGTCGAGGCCTGGGACGCGGTCCTGGTGGAGTACCCGCTCGATCTGTTGGCGCTGCAACTGGCGCATCTCTCCGACGTGCTTCTAGGCGATACCGTCAATCAAAGGGATCGGGTCGCTCGAGTCTTTCCCGCCTGGGACGAGAGCGTTCCGGGTTATGGCTATGTCCTCGGCTTCTATGCCTTCGGGTTGGAAGAGAACCGCGACTACGCCCAAGCCGAGGAATATGGCCGCCGGGCGGTTTCGCTCAACCCGCGCGATGGTTACGCGATCCACGCGGTGGCCCATGTGATGGAGATGCAAGGCCGCCAGGCCGGCGGGATCTGGTGGATGACCAGCCGCCAGTCGGATTGGGCCAACAGCAACTTCGCCAACCATCTCTGGTGGCATCTATCGCTCTATCATCTCGACCTCGGACAGGTCGACCGGGTGCTGGAAATCCACGACTCCAATCTCAGAAGCGCCGATCCCAGTCATGAGAAATACGAGGAGTTGGATTCCACGGCGCTGCTCTGGCGCCTGAAACTGATGGATGTCGATGTCGGCGATCGTTGGCGCCACCTGGCCGACAGGTGGGAGCCGAGCGCCGCCGATACGCTCTACGCCTTCAACGACGTTCACGCGATGATGACCTTCGCCGCCGACAACCGGCGCGCGGCGATCGCGGCGGTGATGAACGCGAACGAGCGCTTTCTCGACGACGCCAATGACGCGAATGTCGCCATGACACGCATCGTCGGCATGCCGTTCTCTCGGGCCATCGTCGCCTTCTGCGAGGGCCGCTACGGCGATGTGGTGGATCTGCTGCTCCCGATCCGCTATCGCACCCAGTATCTCGGCGGTAGTCATGCCCAGCGCGATATCATCGCCTGGACCTTGCTCGAGGCGGCGCTCCGGGCGCGGCGCTACAAGCTGGCCCTGGCGCTGGCCAATGAACGCACTCAGCTCAAGCCGAGTAGCCCGCTGAATTGGAAGCTGACGGCCCGCGCCCTGCGCGGCATGGGCGACATCGCGGCGGCGGAACGCGCCGAGGCCCGCGCGCGGTCAATCCGTCAGCACTAAGGGCAGAGTTGGGCTTGGGATTGAAAACTTCAGACCGTCGCCCTGGCGAAAGGCAGGGCCGAGCCTCGATGGTGCCACGTGACAGGAAATGACTCTCGCGAAGAGGACCATGGATGATCATTGAAAGCAGACGGATGATCCCGGCCACGGCCCTGCCTTTCGCCAGGGCGACGGCAATGGTGCGGCACGTAAGAGATTTGGTCCAATGACGGCAAGGCCGACCACCCCGCGCGAAACCGACCTTTACGAACCGGTGAGGGCCTTCCTCGAGGCCCAGGGCTATGAGGTGAAGGCCGAGGTCTCGGGCTGTGACATCGTCGCGGTGCGCGGTGACGAGCCGCCCGTGGTGGTGGAACTCAAGGTCCGGTTCAATCTCGACCTGCTCCTTCAGGCCGCCGACCGGCTGTCGGTAAGCGACACGGTCTATATCGCGGTCGCCGACGGCCCGCGCTCGGGATTGCGCGGTCGTGGCAAGCGGGCGTTGAAACTGTGCCGGATGCTGGGCTTTGGCGTGCTTCTGGTGCGTTTTAACAAGGCCGGGGCCGGCAATGTCACACCGGTTCAGGACCCCGGGATCTATCAGCCGCGCCGCAACCCGAGGCGCTCCAAGCGCCTGCTGAAGGAGTTTATCGAGCGGGTCGGCGATCCCAATACCGGCGGCGCGACCCGAATGCCGATCGTCACCGCCTACCGCCAGACCGCGCTCCGGCTGGTCGCCGGCCTGGAGGCGGGCGAGGCCTCGACACGGGATCTGCGCGCGCGAACCGGTGTGGAGAAAACCAGCGCGATCCTGCAGCGCAACGTCTATGGCTGGTTTGACCGCGCCTCCCGCGGCGTCTACGCTCTCAGCCCCAAGGGCCGCGAGGCCGCCGATCTCTATCGAGAGGTGATCGACCGCCTGATGGCGGCGTGAGGAGGATCCGGTCGTCGACAAACAGACTCGACACATCACTGGTGCACGAAACCATGGACTCGGTTGAACAAGAACTCCGTATCAATCTCGCTTGTCTGTTCAGGATCAACGCGCATTTGGGGTGGGAGAACTCCATCAACACCCATAGCACGCTGCGGCTGCCCGGACCGGAGCATCATTTTCTGATCAACCCGTTCGGTCTGCACTTCGACGAAATCACCGCGTCGGATCTGATCAAGATCGATCTGGACGGCAACGTGATCGGGGAGAACCGTTACCCGGTCAACCGGGCGGGCTATGTGATCCACAGCGCCATTCACCTGCGCCGCGAGGATGCGCGATGCGTGATCCACACTCATAGCCTCGCGGGAATGGCGGTCGCGGCGGCGTCGGAAAGGCTGATCGAGCACAACATCTTCGGGCTCGGATTTCATGGCTGCCTGTCCTATCACGACTTCGAAGGCGCGAGCGGCGATCACAATCTCTCGGAACCCGACCGGCTCGCCACCAGTCTAGGGCCGGACAACAAGGCGATGATCATGCGGAACCATGGTTTGCTGAGCGTGGGGAGTTCCGTCGCCGAGGCTTTCGTGTGGATGTACCGGCTCGATCGGGCCTGTCAGGCGCAGGTCATGGCGAACGGCGCCGGCGGTTATGTACAACCGTCACAACAAGCCGCCGAGTTTTCGGTGAAGGGCGCATATGATTTCGCGACCGGGTTCGGGGCCTGCGCGCCGGGAGAGTTGGAGTTCGCCGCCTTCCAGCGTTTGATGGACAAACTCGACCCAAGCTATCGGGAGTGAAGACAGCTTCGTGAAACCGACGAACAAGCCAATCATGACCAGCCGGACACGAAATCCGAACCCTCAATCAAACGCCCGCTTGATCCTTGCCCAATCCTCGATCGCGTCCTCGCTGCCGGGCGTCAGTTGGACCGTGAACTGGCGATAGCCGGCGTCGCGCAGAGCCTCGACCCGGCCCTTGATATCGTCCTTGGTGCCGGTGAAGGTGGTCTGGCGGATCAACTCGGGGGTGATGAACCGGCGCTCGATATCCTTGACGAACATCAGATGACCGCGATGGTTTTCCAGCCAGGGCGCGTCCTTGGGCTCGAAATCTCGGGCGAGCGCGACATAAGCGGCGACGGCCTCGGCGACGGAGTCCGGCACCGGGCTACTGTTCGGCAAACCGGCAAGCGCCTCGTCTGCGCAGCGATGCAGCAACACCGCCGCCCGGGGGCCGGCCTGGGCCATGGCGCGCGGTGAATCGGCGGCCTCTCCATCGTCGAGCACGCATCCCAGCACGAAGGCGGTGGCGTGCAGATCGCCCGCCGCCCGTCCCGCCTCGGCCCAGCTCTGCTTCATGCCCTCCAACCCCTTGATCCCGTTGGCGACATCGTTGAAGAACAGGATCCAATCCGCGCCCAGTTTGGCGGTAAGCGCCCGACCACGCGGTCCATAGGCGGAGATGTGCAAACCCACCGGGTCCGTGGTGTTGATCAGCCCCGCCTCTGGATTGAGAAAGCGGATCTTGCGCGGCTTGCCGTCAAGCTCGGTCTCGATGGTCTCGTTCGCCAGCATGCCCATGACGACGCGGATATATTCCTCCATCTCCGAGAGCTTCAGCGCGCCGAGACCCATGGCCCGGCGACCGGTAAAGCCGGTGCCGACCCCGAAATCGATCCGGCCGGGCGCCAGCTTGTTCAAGGTGGCGAAGCCGTTCGCGGCAACCGGCGCGATCCGGTTCGACGGGATCAGCACCCCGGTGCCGAGCCGGATCCGCGAGGTCTTGATCGCCGCCGCGCCCATGGCGACGAAGCAATCCGCGCTCAGCATTTGGGTGTCGTAGAACCAGGCATGCGAGAAACCCAACGCCTCGGCCCGTTCGACCACCTTGTATGAATCCGCCGACGTGGCCAGCGCTATGCCAAACTCCATGATGTTTCCTCCCCGGTTCATGCGCGGCGCGGCGCGCGCGGTGATGATCGTCTCGGCGTATTATCCGGGTGTCCACGCTTGCGCGCAAATTCCCCGTGCTTGGGCGCAAATTCATTGTAATTCCCCCGGTTTTAGGCATCATGCGGGCCTGTCCAAGGGAGGATTTTCAATGTTCAGGAAACTGACGCTACTCGCCGCCGCCGGCATGCTCGCCGCGAGCCCGGCGCTGGCCGCCGACAAGGTCAAGATCGGCTTCGTTACCACGATCACCACGCCCGCCGGCGTGATCGGCAAGGACATGGTCGACGCCGTGAACCTGGCGATGGAGGATATCGGCGGCAAGATGGGCGGCCTGCCCGTCGAGTTGATCGTCGAGGATGACGGCTTCAAGCCGGCCATCGGCAAGCAAAAAACCGACAAGTTGGTCAAGCAGGACGACGTGGATTTCGTCGCCGGCTTCATCTGGAGCCATGTGCTGTTGGCGTCGCGCAAGTCCGCGCTGGACGCCGGCAAGTTTCTGATCAGCGCCAATGCCGGCCCGTCGCAGATCGCCGGCAAGCTTTGCCACGAAAACTTCTTCTCGACCTCGTGGCAGAACGACCAGACGCCGATGGCGATGGGCGAGGTGCTGAACCAGAAGGGAGTGAAGTCGCTCTACGTGATGGCGCCAAACTACGCCGCCGGCAAGAACATGGTCGCCGGTGTCGAACGGACCTTCAAGGGCAAGATCGTCGGCAAGGACCTGACCAAGTGGGGCAAGGACGCGCAGCTCGACTTCTCCGCCGAACTGGCCAAGGCCAAGGCGTCCGGCGCCGAGGGCATCTTCGTCTTCTATCCCGGCAAGGCCGGCGGCGCGTTCATCAAGCAATACGCCCAGGCCGGACTTCAGGGGCAGATCCCGCTCTATTCGGTTTTCACCGTCGACTCGATCGCGCTTCCCAAACTTCAGGGAGCCGATATGAAGGGCGTTCTCGGCTCGACCATGACCCAGTTCTGGGCGCCGGATCTCGACAATGCCCAGAACAACAAGTTCGTCTCGGGCTTCAAGAAGAAATACGGTCGTTATCCGTCCTTCTACGCGGCGCAATCCTATGACTCGATCTTCCTGATCAAGAGCGCGGTCGAAGCGGTCGGCGGGGATCTCTCGAACATGGACGGGATGCGCAAGGCGATGGCCTCGGCCAAATTCCCGTCGGTTCGCGGCGACTTCAAGTACGGCAAGAACCATTTCCCGATCCAGAACTTCTACTCACGCGAAGTCGTGGTGGATAAGGACGGGGTCTGGACCACCGCCGTGCGTGACGTGGTCCTGAAGGATCATCAGGACGTCTATGCCAAGGACTGCAAGATGTAAGGCATCCAAGGCCGAAAAGCGAACGGGCGGGGTCTTCACGGATCCCGCCCTTTGCTTGCAAGGCTCTATCTGGCCGATCCCCCCCAAGCCCTCAAGCCCTCAAGCCCGCTGGAACGAAGTTCATGCCCGACCGTTACACACCCGACGCTCTCATCGCCTATACCGAAGCCCTGTTCAACGCCGCCAGGATGGATGCCGAGAAATCCGCGATCGTCGCGCCGCTTCTGGTGGAGGCGGACCTGATGGGCCACACCACCCACGGTCTCGCCCAGGCACCGGCCTATCTGAACGGATTGGAGAGCGGCGCCATGCTGGGCACCGGGGAGCCGATCACCGTCTCCGATCGCGGCGCCGTGATCACCTGGGACGGCCGGCGGATTTCCGGCGTCTGGTTGACGGCCAAGGCGGTGGAACTCGCGGTGGAGCGCGCCAGGCTGCACGGCACGGCGACAGTGGTGATCCGGCGCTGTGGCCATATCGCCTGCCTCGCCGCCTATCTGGAACTGGCGACGCGCGAGGGCTGCATGATTACGCTCGCCTCCTCCGATCCTTCGGTGGAGAGCGTCGCCCCCTATGGCGGCACCACGCCGCTCTTCACGCCGAACCCGATCGCGGTCGGCATTCCCACCGATGGCGACCCGATCCTGATCGATATCAGCGCCTCGATCACCACCAACGGATTGACTGGGCGGCTATACGGCGAGGGCAAGACCCTGCCCGGCGAATGGGTGCAGGACGCCGAGGGCCGGGCCAGCAATGACCCCGCCGTCCTGTTCGCCGACCCGCCGGGCACCATTCTGCCGATCGGCGGACGCGATTACGGCCACAAGGGTTTCGGACTGGCCCTGATGATCGAGGCGATGACCCAGGGCCTGTCCGGGCTTGGCCGCGCCGATCCCAAGGAGGGCTGGGGCGCGGCGACCTATATCCAGGTCGCCGATCCGACGGCGTTCTCCGGCGCCGAGGCCTTCAATCGACAGACGACATCCCTCGCGGAAGCCTGCCGGGCCGACACGCCGGCGGTCGGTGTCGACGCGGTTCGCATGCCCGGCGACGGCGCGCTGGCCCGCAAGCGCAAGGCCCTGGCCGAGGGGGTCGAGATCTATCCTGGGCTTATGGCAAATCTTGCCAAGATCGGTAACAAACTAGGGGTCGAGGCGCCGGCGGCGATTTAAGCGGCGCTACATATCCTCACTTTGTCGATTTGAAGCTCACATCCGCCCATTCTTCCCACAGGCTGGCCAGCGAGGCGTAGTCCAGGTCGCCCATGTCACGGGCCTCGGCGATCTCATAGGGCGTGTGCGCGGCGAGGGTCGCGAACAGCGGCACGCCGAGCTGCTGGGCCGTCTCAAGCGCCAGGACCGAGTCCTTGCGGGCATTGGTGACCGACATGCCGCCCTGGTAGTTGCCTTGTTGCATGCGCTCCTGGACTCGGTGGACAAGCGGGCGCAACAAGCCTTCCTCGCGGTTCAGAATGTCGATCATGGTCTGGCTCGGCACGCCCAGCTTGTTCGACATGGCGAAGGCCTCGATCAGCACCACCATCAGCGCGTGCATGACGCCGTTATTGACCACCTTGGTGCCCATCCCCGCGCCGATCGGTCCGAGATCGTAAATGCCGTCGGCGATCAGATCGAGGATCGGTCGGGCCAGCGCCTTGTCCGCCTCGGCCCCACCGAGAAAGAAAGTGATCTTACCCGCCGCCATGCTGGCCACCCCGCCGGCGATCGCCGCGTCGACATAGGCGATCCCCTGGGCGACACAGATCTCGTGCGAGGCATGCGCGGTTCCCGGCGTTACCGTGCTGGTTTCGATGACAAGCTCGGGCCGGTTAGCCGAGGCCGCCAGCGCCTCGGTAACGGCGATTGAGATTTCCGGCTTCGGCAAGGACAGGAGGACGCGTTTGGCCTTGGCCGCCACCGCTTCCACTGAGTCCACCGTCTCGACGCCGAGGCCGGAGGCGACCTCGCGCCGGCCCGGATCAAGGTCAAAGCCGACCACCGGTACCTTGGCGGCAAGCGCCCCCGCCACCGCCCCGCCGGCATTCCCAAGGCCAATTACCCCCACCGTGTCCGTCATTGTCGTCTCTCCCTCGGGTGCTCGATTTGTCCGTTGTGTCGCGGAATGGATGCATCAGCCGGATTTGTGGGTGATAATTCCGCGTGGCGTCAATCAACTGCTAACCCACGCCGACCGTCCCGCCAACAGGATTGAGCGTTTCCATGACAGAACCCCTTCACTACCTGACAATCACCGAGTTGTCCGAACAGATCAAAAGCCGCGACATCTCGCCGGTCGAGGTCACAACGGCGCAATTGGAACGGATCGAAAAGCTGGATGGTCGGCTCAAATCCTATGCCACCGTGATGGCCGACCAAGCCATGGCGGAAGCCCGTGAAGCCGAGGCGGAAATCGCCGCCGGTCGCTACCGCGGCGCGCTTCACGGAGTTCCCGTCGCGGTCAAGGATCTGTGTTTTACCACCGGTGTCGCCACCATGGGCGGCACGGCGGTGCTGGAAGATCATATTCCGGATTTCGACGCGACCGTGATACGCCGGTTCCGCGATGCCGGAGCGGTGTTGCTCGGCAAGCTCAACCTCACCGAGGGGGCGATGGCGGGCTACAACCCCAAGCGACAGGTTCCGCAAAACCCGTGGCGCGAGGATCATTGGCCCGGTGCCTCGTCCAGTGGTTCCGGCGCCGCCACCGCCGCCGGGCTCGCCTACGCGACCCTGGGCAGTGATACCGGTGGGTCAATCCGCCACCCCGCCGCCGTTTGCGGCACGGTGGGGCTGAAACCAACCTGGGGGCGGGTCAGTCGCCACGGCGTGCTCGACCTCGCGCAATCCCTGGACCATGTCGGCCCGCTTACCCGAAGCGCCGCCGACGCCGGTATTGTGATGCAAGCGATCAGCGGGCTTGATCCGGACGACCCGACGACCCTCGTGGAACCGGTACCCGACATGCTCGGCGGCGCCGAGGCGGGGGCACGAGGACTGGTGATCGGTTGGGATCCGGCCTATGGCTCCGAGGACTTGGCGACGGATTACGCGGCGGCGGTCGCCGCCGGGGTCGAGGTGATGCGCGAACTCGGCGCCGAGATTATCGAGGTTTCCATGCCCTCCCGTTTGCGGGAGTACATGGCCTCCTGGCCGGTGCTCTGCGCGGCCGAGGCCGCCGACGCCCACCGCGCGTTCTTCCCGGAGCGCGCCGACGAGTATGGTCCTTGGTTCCGCGAATGGCTAACCCGCGGCGCCGGCTTCAGCGCCGCCGACTACGCCGCCGCCCAGGCGCTGCGTCATGCCTGCAACGGGGAGCTCGCGGTAACCATGCAAGGCATCGACCTGTTGGCCTGCCCGAGCACGCCGCGCGCCGCTTATCCCTATACGGCGGAGCAGGCCTATGGCCCGATCCCGGCGAACCGCGACCCCTGGGATTCACGGTTTACCGTGCCGATGGATTTCGCCGGGCTGCCGACGATTTCGCTACCTTGTGGATTGAATGACGACGGCCTGCCCTTGTCGCTGCAATTCGCGGGACACAGGCTTTCGGAACCGCTCCTGGTGCGCGCCGGCATGGCCTATGAGCGCGCGACCGAGTGGCACCGCCTGCATCCTCCGGGATGGTGACGGGGCCTGACCGCCCTTGAGCGAACCCGGCGACCTTATCGTCGCGCGAGTACCCTCAATCGTGAGTACAGTTCCTCGCGTTCGCCGTAACAGCCTTGCAGCCATCGTTCCCCGGCGCCCTGATCATAAGCATCGCGGCCATGCAAGAGGCGGCGATTATCCATGGCGATCAGATCGCCCGGGCGATAGATGACCCGCGCGGCGTAGCGCGACTCCCGCGCCGTGGCGAAAAACACCCGAAGCGCGTGATAGGCCTCCTCGACCTGGTCGAAGGGCAGGTCCAAGGGCGCGCGGACCCAGGCGCCGGCCCGGACCTCGTGCACCGCGCCCCGGTCATTCAGGCGAAAAACCGGCGAGCGCCAGCGATAGTCGCTGTCTTCCGCCCGGTTGCTGTGCGGCAGAGCCACCGTTGTCAGGGTGCGATAGGCGGCGGGATCAGCCTTCCGGATCGCCTCGGCCACCGCGTAGCCGTCAACCATCACGCCGGCGCCGCCGCTCGCCGAATTGGCCAGACAATGCAGAAACTGCAATCCCGGCTGATACTCGCGGGTCGGAAGGTCCGTATGTGGTGACAGGCCGAGCGTCGTATAGGCATCGGACCCGGGCCCAGACCCGGGGTTCACCTTGACGTGGAACAACCGGCCGAAGGTGGTCGGGCGCACCGGGCCGATCCGCTCCACCACACGTCCGACCATGCCCTCCTCTGGCGCGACAGCGGTCAAGCGCGCGACCCCGTAACGCGCGACGGCGGTGAGCCACTCGGCCAGCACCTCGTCATCTTCCAGGATCGCCGCGACGTCGAAACTCGGCGGTTCGGGGTTCAAGTTCTCCGAATCCGGGGCGTTGTCGCGCAGCCAAATCGCGTGAAACCGGGCCTCGTGGCCGTCGGTCCAGGTCACATGCAGGATCTTTCCGGCGGCCTCGACCGCCGCGTCTCGCACGCCCGGTTGCATGGGATAACGCTCAAAGTCCGGTGTAAGGGGGACACCCTCCGCGGTCGCGCCGTCGATATCCGCCGCCATATCCACCTCCTCGCCAAGAGGGGCCGAGTCTAGGCCGGCCAGCCGGGAAAACCTTGCGCGCGAGCGGCACGTTTCTGTTCCAAATCAGACCCATGCGAAGCAGCCGCGTTGCCTGGAGCGGTGTTTTCAGCCCGCCAGCGCGATCAGCGCGACCGCCGGCACGACGATGAAGACCGCCGCGACGACCCGCCCGGTGATCCTCTCGTGACGGAACACCAGCACGCTCAAGGCCAAGGTGAAGATCGGCGAGGCCGAGACCACGGGGATAACCTGGATCACCTGGCCCGTGCTCAGCGCGCTGTTCAACGCGACCACCGCGAGGCTGAAGCAACAGCTGGCCGCCATGAACCAACGGGCCGACGGGCTGGTCCAGGGAATCGGTGGCGCCCCGCGCCTGGCCTTGTGAATGCACAACGTAACGAGTGCCGAGACGACAAACCCGACCAGCCCCGCGAGATAGATGTCCGGCACCGACTCGAACCCGACCTTGGTAAGCACATGCCCGCCCGAGCGGATCGCCGCCGCGCCGATCGGCAGGGCCAGCGCCCATAACGGCCAACTCGCCGCGACACCGCCTCGGTTGGTTCCGAGCAGCATGATCGCGCCGACAATCGCCGAGGTGCCGACCGCGACATGCCAGGTCAACACTTCGCCGAGCCAGAAGATTCCGAGCGCGGCGGCGAAGAAGGGAGCGGTCGAGGTCAGGGTCGAGCACAGGGTCGGTCCCAGATGACGCATTCCCGCCAAGGCGAGATTCGCCGAAAGCGCGGGGCGGAACAGCCCGACCGCCGCGAAGATCAAGACCGCTGGATGTAGCAGGTTGTCAATATCGAGAAAGATCGGCGCCGCCAGGATGTAGAGCATCGCCGAGGTGCTGATGGTGATCGCCGCGCCGCTCCGGGAATCCACATGCGTGAGCCCGACGCTTTGGAACTGGGCGCCGAGCGCGAACAAGAACGCCGCGGCCAGCGCGAAAACAATCGGTAACAACGTCGCTGAGGGAGCGATATCGGACAAGGGACGGCTTTCCGGCTGAAAAACGGCGGGTGATATCAATGCTTATCGCGGAAGCGCCATCCCGCACAGATAAATCGACCGGGCAAATCGACCCGGCGCGACGAAGCGATTCTAGCTCCGCATCCAGGCATTGCCCCAGAGATTGAGGGTGCGGCGGTCATGCGGCCAGTGACGGACCGGATGGTCGCTGTCCATATGCTCCAACTCGGCGGAGAATTCGACCTTGTTGCCGTCTGGATCGAGGACCATGAAGAACAGGTTGTTGCCCGCGCCATGGCGGCCCGGCCCCCACCAGATCGGAATGTCGAATGTCGCCAGATGGTCGGCCCAGTCACGGATATGGTTCCAGGACGGGGTCTCGTAGGCGCAATGATCGAAGGCTTTCTCCTCGGCGCGAAACGCCGCGAAACTGTGATGCTCGGGGTCCGAGCGATAGAAGGCGGCGGTGACCGCGCCGTCATCGGCCAGCACATGATCCGAGGGCAGGAAGCCGAGGACCCGCTGGTAGTAGTCCATCATCGCCGGGAGGTCCGGGCTCGCCACCACCACATGCTGAAGCCTGCCGTCGATCGTATCGCCCGAGCCGGTCGCGGCGCTCTCATCGCGCTCCACGCCGAAGCAAAGGGTGTTGCCGTCTGGGTCGCGCACGGCGAAGGCGCCCTGTTGCAGCAGGGGCGAGGGCGAATCCACCGCCTCGCCGCCCTCGCTTTCCACATGCGCGCGCAGGGCCACCAGTTTCTCGTCGCTGGAAACCGCGAAACCGCTATAGGCCAGCGATCCGGTCGCGCCGGTGGTCAAGAGCAGGCGACGCCCGGGGCCCTCGAGCAGCCACTGACCCGCGCCGATCTCGCTTTCCACCATGCCCAGCGCGTCGCGATAGAATTCTCGCATCGGCTCGGGCTCGGCGGTTTCAAGACAGAGATGGTTCAACGTGGCGGACCAAAGCGGCGTCTCTGGCATGACTGTCTCCTGTCGGCGCGAAAACGACGTGGTCGCGGGATGCTAAAACTACAGCAAGCGTCCAGCGATTTCACCCACCCGCCGGCATCCTAAAACGGCGTCCCCTTGGGTACATAGTCGAACAGAACCTGGGGTAGCAGCAGGGCGATGTCCGGGAAGGCGAGGATCAGGCCGAGGCAGACGAAGTGCAGGAAGATGAACGGCACCACGCCCTTGTACATATCGACCAGGCGGATCTCCGGCGGGCTGATGCCGCGCAGGAAGAAGATCGCCGGCGCCATGGGCGGGGTCAGATAGCTGGTCTGGATCACCACCAGAAACATGATGCAGAACCAGACATCGTCGACGCCCATTGAGCGCAGGATCGCCGCCGCCACCGGGAGAATGATGATCATGATGGATATGAATTCCAGCACGAAGCCGGCGATGAAGGTGAGGCCCATGATGATCGCCATGGTCGCCCAGGGCCCGAGTTCCCAAGCGACGAAGGCGTTCCGCACCGAGCTGATCCCGCCGAGCGCCACGAAGACGCCAGCGAACATCATCCCGCCCAACAGGATCGTGAGGATCATCGCGGTGATCTGAAGCGTCTTCAGGAAGGCTTCCTTTAGCACCGCCATGCTGAAGGTCCGGTACATCATGGTCAGCAGGATGGTGCCGGCGGCGCCCATGGCGGCGGCCTCCGTCGCGGTGGCCCAGCCCAGCATGATCGTGCCCAGCACGGAGAAGATCAGCACGAAAAGCGGGACCAGCGATGTCGCGATGATCCGCAGCTTGTCGGCCAGCGACGGCTCCTCGCTCGGGTCGACCTCGGGCACCGGCGCGTCATTCGGCCAGATAATGCAGCGGATCACGATATAGAGGACGTAGAGCCCGGCCAGCAGCAGGCCCGGCAGCATGATGCCGACGAACAGATTGCCGACCCCGACCCCGGCGATTGGGCTCATGATCACCACCACTACGGAAGGCGGGATGATGGTGCCGAGCGAACCGCCGGCGCAGATCGTCCCGGAAATCAGCTCCTTGTTGTAGTGGTGGCGCAACATCACCGGTATCACCAGCATGCCG
>Ga0181579_10000091_pt1 | contig 58968 bp, 43 predicted proteins | sample 071ome_24_FD_132996 | JGI IMG/M metagenome (GOLD analysis project Ga0181579, IMG submission 132996) | Coastal salt marsh microbial communities from the Groves Creek Marsh, Skidaway Island, Georgia - 071402CT metaG (megahit assembly) | ecosystem: Environmental > Aquatic > Marine > Intertidal...
ACGCGAGATCCCCTCGCTTCGCCGGGCCCCCTCGGTGCGCGCGCGCCTTCCTCGAGACATGGGACTCCTCCTCCCCCGCTTCGTCGTGACCGACCCGGGCGCGAATTCTCACCGAGGGGTTCCCCCCATTCCAGAGGGGCGGGAGATCAAGCCGGCCGCCTTCGGTAGCGGCTGGCAGCGGCCGAGAGCGGCCGAGAGCGGCGAGAACTCCGGAGTCGGGGGACGAGTTTCCGGTGATTTCCGGGAAAAGCCGGTCACGAACCGTCACGGATCCGGATGGGGGGACGGCCGAGGCGGTGATCACCCCGACCGGCCGCGCTCGAGAAACCGCTCCTGTCGAAAGGGCCCGCCATGAACCACCTGCGCAAGATCTTCACACCGGTGCTGACCCTGGGACTGGCCACCATCGTCACTCTGCTCCCGACCGGATCGGTCGAGGCCCAGTACGGGGAGCGCCCCGCGCTCGTCGGATCGGGAGACCCGGCCGTCGATGTCAGCGGACGCTCGATCAAGAACCCCCGCGTCCGCGCGATCGCCACGACCGACACCTCCCTGATCGGAGGGACCGCCTGGATGTTCGAGCAGGACCCCTACCTGGCGTTCCAGCTCGGTCGCAACCTGAACTTCCGTGAGTTCCGCACGCGGGACGGGGTCTTCCATGACGGGGTCTCCGACCTCGCCGGCCCGATGCCCGATGGCGCGACCGCCAAGATCACCGCGGCGAACCAGACCAGCTGCGCCGGCTGCCACAACCTGCCGAACGGGAACCCCGGAGGCGGCCCGAACTTCCACAAGGACAGCGGGTTCGGCCGGAACACGCCGCACTACTACGGCGCGGGGATCGTCGAGATGCTGGCGATCCAGATCCGCGAGGAGATCCTGCTCCAGGTCGACCTGGACAACAACGGCTGGATCAGCTCCCTCGAGGCGCAGACCTCCCCCGCGGAGATCGAGGTGCCGACAGGAGTGGGGACGAAGGTCCGCTACGGGAGCCCCCGCCTCTCCGCGGTCGCCACCGGCACGCCGCAGCTGAACAACGTGATCCGCGTGTGGTATGTCGACGCCGACGGCGTCCGCGTCCCGGGGGCGACCCAGGTCGATGGGGTCACCACCTTCGGCTACAACTTCGAAGTCGTCGTCTGGGGCTGGGGACAGGGAGAGGGCCGCGCGGCGCTCAACCCGACGAACCGGGCCTTCACCTGGGACCCCTTGATCGCTCACTCCGGGCTGGACGCCTACGACCCGGCGAGCGAGAACGACCCGGACGGGGACGGCGTGAGCGAGCCGACCCTCGCCGGCGCGATCCAGTTCCCCGCCACCCACCTCCCCCCGGATGCCGGCACGACCCTCGACCCCCTGGGCTTCAGCCGGGACGACCCGGACGGGGACGGCTACCTGAACGAGATCAGCGAGGGGGACCTGGACCTCGCCGAGATCTACATGCTGAACATCCCGCGCCCCGCGTTCCGTGGCACTCCGGACGAGTTCCGGCGCGGCGTGAAGCTCATGGAGCAGCTCGAGTGCGCGACCTGCCACACCCCGGACTGGCAGATCCGTCCGGCGGACACCCGCTTCGCCGGAGACCGCCGCTTCTTCGACCTCGATGTGCAGTGGAACGACCAGCGCGGTCGGCTCGAGGGCAAGGTGGAGCCGCTCTACACCAGGAATGGTCCCGCCTACGAGCGGAACCTCGACGCCTTCGAGGTGAAGGGCTTCTTCAGCGACCTCGCTCACCACGAGATGGGACCGGACTTCGCGGAGATCGACTTCAGCGGTCATGTGAACTCGACCTGGCGGACCCCGCCCCTGTGGGGTCTCGCTCACTCGGCTCCGTACGGCCATGACGGCCGCTCGTTCACGATCGAGGATGCGATCCGCCGCCATGGCGGCGAGGCTCTGGCCTCCCGCACCCTCTTCGAGAACGCGCCGCGCCCTGTCCGCGATCAGCTCCTCAAATTCCTGTCGGCGCTCTCGCTCTACGACATCGAGTCGCTGCCGACCGATGTCGACGGAGACGGACAGATCCGCAGCCAGCACATCGTGCAGGGTGTCGACACCGGCGAGGAGCGCTTCAACCCCGAGTGGCTCTTCCGAAACCCGGTGGAGATCCAGGGGATGGTGACCGTCAACGGTCGCGCGATCCGGTCCTTCGCCGCGGTCAATCTGGAGGAGGCCTACGGGCTGAACCTCCCCTACCGGATCGACAGCGACCTCGACGGCTGGCCGGACGTCTGGGACGCGGCCCCGCTCGTCCCGGGCTACAAGGACGGCGTCAACTAGCTTCCAACAGACCCTCATCCTCACGGGGTACAGCCAGGCGGAGCGGGGTGGAGTCGATCTCCCCCCCCTCCGCTCTTTTCATGCCCGGTCCGCGAGGCGTGGGTCAGTCGACGAAGGGACTCTCGCTCGTGGCCGCATCGTTGGCGAAGTAGTCCCGCTCGACCCGCATGAGGCCGGACTGGTCGAGGTAGAACGAGCGCGAGCCGCGTCCGGGCTCGGAGGGAGTCGCGACGCAGGCCCACTCCTCCCCCGCGACGCTGAACTGGAAGAGATACCCACCACGGGTCCCGGAGCCGAGCGCCTCATCGATGAGCGGGGTCGCACCGCTCCCGGGCTGCGCCAGGTCCGCGAGGCCATCCCCGGACTCCACGCCCGGGTACCGCCCCATGAGGGAGCGGTACTGCTCCGTCGCGCGGGCGATCGTGCGGAGGGACGCAGAGGCGGCCACCTCGTTGGAGTGGATCTTCGCGGCACGAAGATGGGGAATCGCGAGGGCGGCGATGAGGCCGATCACGGCGATCACGATGATGAGCTCGACGGCCGTGAAGCCGCGCTCGGCGGTGCGGGGGGACGGGCACATGGGGCGGACTCCGTTCCATGGGGTGCAACAGGGCAGCAAGGAGCTCACCGCGACCGAGCTCCGCCCCCCGATTGCGATCAAGTTCCTGCCGGGCGGAGACTTGCCGAAGAGAGGGCCCGCGGCGCCTTCTTCCTTATCGGACCGGAGGTGACGATCGGTGTCACCGGGGGCGGTCGCGAGGGGTCGGCCGGGACAGAAAGTGTCACCGCAGGGTCGATCGACCCCAGCCGCGCGTTGATCCCCGGCGTGGGATCGATGATGCTGACCGACCGCAGCCGCCGAAGCGGCAGGGCGAGAGGAGTTCCCCATGGTCGACCCGACCTCCCAGCGGCCGAGCCAGAGAACGCCGGGGCGCGCGACCCGCGCCCACCGGGTGGTGATCCTGGGCGGGGGCGCCGGCGGCGTCTCCGTCGCCGCGCGGCTCCTCCGAGAGAAGCCGGGCCTCGATGTGGCGATCATCGAGCCCTCGGAGGAGCACCACTACCAGCCGGGCTGGACCCTCGTCGGGGGCGGAGAGATGCGCCGGCGAGACACCGTGCGGGCGCAGCGCAGCGTCCTCCCCCGCGCCGCGGAGTGGATCCGCGCCTCCGCCGCCGCGATCGACCCGGACTCCCGCCGCATCGAACTCGAGGATGGGACCTCGGTGGAGTACGAGCTCCTCGTCGTCGCCGTCGGGATCCGTTGCCGCTGGGAGGCGATCCCGGGGCTCCCCGAGACCCTCGGTCGGGACGGGGTCTGCTCGAACTACTCCGGTGAGCATGTCGAGCGCACCTGGGAGTTCATCCAGGGGCTCTCCGGCGGGCGCGCGGTCTTCACCCACCCCGCCACTCCGATCAAGTGCGGGGGAGCTCCTCAGAAGATCATGTACCTCGCCGCGGATCACTGGCGGCGCCGCCGCGTCCTCGAGGAGACGGAGATCCGGTTCGGGATCGCCACCCCGAAGATCTTCGGGGCGGCGCACTACGTCCCCCCCCTCGAACGGGTCGCCGCCGACTACGGCATCGGGGTTCTCTACCGCCACGACCTCCGGGAGATCCGCCCCGCCGCCCGCGAGGCGGTCTTCCATGACCTCGACGCCGAGACCGAGGTGGTGCTCCCCTACGATCTGCTCCATGTCACCCCGCCGATGGGGCCTCCGGCCTTCATCGCCGAGAGCCCTCTGGCCGGGGAGGGCGGGTGGGTCGCGGTCGACCGGGAGACCTGCCGGCACATCCGATACCCCGATGTGTTCTCCCTCGGGGATGTGAGCAGCCTCCCGACCTCGAAGACCGCGGCCGCGATCCGCAAGCAGGCCCCGGTGGTGGTGACGAATCTCCTCGCCGCCCTCGAGGAGCGAACGGGGCACGCCGCCTACGACGGCTACACCTCCTGCCCCCTCGTCACCGGCTACGGGCGGCTGATCCTCGCGGAGTTCGACTACGACGGGAATCCTCAGGAGACCTTCCCCTTCGATCAGGCGAAGCCGCGCTGGACGATGTACCAACTGAAGAAACGCCTGCTCCCCCCGCTCTACTGGCACGGTATGCTCAAGGGCCGCTGCTGAGTCACCGCCGCGGACCGACCTCCCGCCGGACCCGAGACGACCGAGGAGTTTCGATGTTCTTCCATCAGTTCTACCTGGGCTGCCTCTCCCATGCGTCCTACTTCATCGGCGACGAGCGGAGCGGGACCGCCGTGGTCGTCGACCCCCAGCGGGACATCGACCAGTATGTCGCGATGGCGGAGGAGCGGGGGATGCGCATCGAGCATGTGTTCCTCACCCACTTCCACGCGGACTTCCTCGCCGGACATCTCGAGCTGCGGGACCGCTTCGGGGCGCGCCTCTACATCGGGCGGGCCGGCGAGACGGAGTACGAGGCGGTCGCGCTCGCCGACGGAGACCGGTTCGAGTTCGGGGATGTCGCCATCGAGGTGCTCGAGACCCCGGGGCACACTCCCGAGAGCGTCTGCCTCGTCCTCTACGATGGACTCGCCGAGGGGATCGCGCCCGAGGCGGTGCTGACCGGGGACACCCTGTTCATCGGGGATGTCGGTCGGCCCGACCTCTTCGGCTCGGTCGGACACACCCCGGAGAGCCTCGGCGCCCTCCTCTACGACTCCCTGCACGGCAAGGTGATGCGCCTCCCCGATGAGACGAAGGTCTACCCGGCGCATGGCGCCGGCTCGATGTGCGGCAAGAACCTCAGCGCCGAGACCGTCTCGACGATCGGAGCCCAGCGGCTGACGAACTACGCGCTGAAGGCCCCCTCCCGGGAGGAGTTCGTCGCCCTCGTCACCGCCGATCAGCCCGAGGCGCCGAAGTACTTCGCGCTCGACGCCCAACTGAACAAGGCGGAGCACCCGACCCTCGACGCCCAGCTCGAGCGGGCGGTCGTCCCGATCTCCCTCGCCCGGCTTCGGGAGATCTCCGGAGAGGTGCAACTGCTCGATGTCCGGGATGCGGAGGTGTTCGCGGCCGGACATCTCCCCGGGAGCATCAACATCGGCCTCGACGGGCGCTTCGCCAGCTGGTGCGGCACCGTCCTCGACCCGGAGACCCCGATCATCGTGATCGCGCCACTCGGCCGGGAGCGTGAGGCGATCCTCCGCCTCGGTCGCGTGGGCTTCGACCGCGCGATCGGCTACCTCGATGGGGTCGAGGAGGCGCTTCGCTCGTCGGAGCTGGCCGCCTTCCCCCGGCTCGACGGCGGAGACCTCGCCACGCATCCCGAGGCCCTCCTCGTCGACATTCGGCAGCCCGGCGAGTTCGGCACCAGTCACATCGAGGGCGCGGTCTCGATCCCCCTGGGACAGATCGAGCGACGGGCGGAGGAGATCCCCCGAGATCGGGAGGTCGTGCTCATCTGCCGCACCGGGTACCGCTCCGCCATCGCGGCGAGCCTCCTCGAGCGCGCGGGGCACGAGCGGCTGCGGGATCTCCGCGGAGGGGTCCTCCAGTGGGTCGAGGATGGGCGCGCGATCGTCGGCGAGGCCCCGAGCTGCTCCGCGGGGACCTGATGTGCCCCCTGCGCCGGGGGCCTCGCTCGAAGAGCTGAAGGGCTCCGGTGCTCAGTGGAGCGTCGCCGCGAGGAAGCGGCGGAGCGCTCTCTCCTCGATCGCCGCCACGAGGCCGCTGCGCGCCACATCGAAGCCGTGCGTCCCCCCCGGGATCCGCAGCTCCCAGCACGGAACCCCCAGCTCCTCCAGTCTCCGGCGCAGCCGCGTCGAGTGGCGCGGCGAGACGAGGCGGTCCCTCGTCCCCTGAAGGAGCAGGGTCGGGGGGGAGTCTCCCTCCGCGAGGTGGATCGGCGACGCGGCCCGCCACCGTTCCGGATCCTGCGACGGGGGGCTCCCCATCAGCGCCTCGGTCAGCGCCCGCCCGTCGAGGTAGGTCCGATCGACGGAGGTCTCCCAGCTCCAGGGGAGGTCGGTCGGGGCGTAGTACGCGATCACCCCCCGCACCGCATCCGGTCGGCGATAGGCCGCCGTGAGGGCGAGGTGCCCGCCGGCGCTCCGGCCGAGGAGCGCGATCCGGCCGGGGTCGAGCCCGAGCGCCCCCCCCCTGCGAGCGACGAAGTCGATCGCGGCGTCGATGTCCTCCATCGGCGCCGGGAAGCGGTGAGCGGGAGCGAGGCGGTAGTCGATGGAGAGCACCGCGAACCCGAGTTGCGCGAGCTCCCGGCGGGAGGCGCGGAACTCGGTGCGACTCCCCCTCTCCCACGCCCCGCCGTGAATGACGATGACCACGGGGAGGGGCGCGTCGGTCGGCGCGGGCGCGATGAGGTCAAGGAGCAGCTCCCCGCCCTCCCGCTCGGCGAAGGCGTGCGTCTCGTCCCGCAGGGTCGGAAAGCGCCGGGTCGCGGTCTCCCGGTCACCGATGAACGCCACGCTCTCGCTCCACTGCGGCCATGCCCGCGCCTGCCGCGCGACGGGGATCGCGAAGGTGAGGATCGCGAGACCGAGCAGCAGGTCGATCCGGGACCGGCGCCTCCCCGGGCTCTCCGGCTCCCCCGCCCTCCGCGCTCGTCTGCGGCGCACCCGGCGAGCGAGAAGCAGGATCCCGAGGGAGAGCAGGAGCCAGAGATGCGCCCAGGAGGAGGCGACCAGGGTGGGGAGCCAGAGCGGGGCGAGGGGGAGGCGGATCACCGAGAGGAGGGCGAAGGCGAGCCAGACCACGGCGAGGAGACCGGGCAGGGAGACCCGGAGAGACCCGGCCCGGGCCGGCGAGGCGGGATCGCGGGCCCCGCTGCGAGCACTCTCCATCCGCTCCTCCCCCCACTCCCCGTGACCGCCGGGGTCCGGCATCTCCGCGGTGGCCTGCCCCGCCGATCCGCAGCGGCGGCCCTTCCCGAGCCCCCCTTCCCCGGGCGCCTTGATGCTCCGGGGTGGGGTGCCTATCGTACGGGCGAACGCTGCGAGAGGGGGGGCTTCCCCGCCGGGTCGGTGACCGGGCGGGCTGCGGGCTCCTCCCTCCGCCAGACCGTCCCGGGGGGGGGCGGCGCGGGTCGGGGAGCTGGGTCCGCGCTTCGCCGAGGGCGGGAGCGCACCCCCGATCGACGGTCCGTCCCCCGATCCGATCCCGAGCCGGACTCCACTCTCGCTCCGAACCCGATCCCTCTCGTCTCCATCCCGTCGCGACGGCGCTCCGCGAGGAGCCCAGGAAGGAAGCGCTCGATGCCTCTCTTCGATCTCTCCGCCGACACCCCGACCCCGGAGTACCTCGCGTGGCACGAGCAGTCGCTCCGGGACTGCCGTCGCGAGATCATCCAGATGACGAGCCTCGCGAACTCGGGGCACCCGGGGGGGTCCCTCTCGAGCCTCGACCTCTACCTCTGGCTCTTCGCCCACGCGAACGTGGACCCGAAGGACCCGTGGATGGAGGGGCGCGACCGGATCGTCGTCAGCCATGGGCACACCTCCCCGGGCGTCTACTCGGTCCTCGCTCGCCTCGGCTTCGTCGATCCCACCGAGATGGTCTCGAGCTTCCGGCGGACCGGGAACCACTTCGAGGGCCACATCGAGCGCGAGGTCCCCGGCGTCGAGTGGACGACCGGAAACCTCGGTCAGGGGCTCTCCGCCGCCTGCGGCATGGCCCTCGCCGCCCGACTCAAGGGACAGTCGATCCGTGTCTGGTGCCCGATGGGAGACGGGGAGCAGCAGAAGGGACAGATCTCCGAGGCGCGCCGCTTCGTCGTGAAGTACGGCCTGCACGAGGTGGTGGCCCTCGTCGATCGCAACCGGCTGCAGATCGGCGGAGACTGCGATGAAGTCATGCCGCAGGACATCGCCGCCGGCTGGGCGGCCGATGGCTGGCGGGTGGTCGAGATCGACGGCCACGACATCACCCAGATCCACGGCGCCCTCTCCGCCGCCTCGAGCGGCGGCGCTGCTCCGACCGTGGTCATCGCCGACACGATCATGGGGCGCGGCTTCTCCTTCATGGAGAACGAGGCGAAGTACCACGGCCAGGCGGTCAGCCCGGAGCAGTTCGAGCAGTGCATCGCCGAGTCGGGAGATGACCCCGTCCTCTGGGATCTCGCGCCCTTCCGCGCCCTGCGCGCCGAGCGCAGGCCCACCACCCTCCCGCCCCTCCCCCGCCGGGAGGCCCCGCTCTCGCCGGGAGAGCCGATCACCTACGAGGTCGGCAAGAAGAGCGACAACCGCGGCGCCTTCGGCAAGGCCCTCGCCTCCGTGGCCGCCGCCAACGCGGGCTCGGCGCACCTCCCGATGGCGGTCTTCGACTGCGACCTCGAAGGCTCGGTCAAGGTGACCGACTTCCGCGTCGCCCACCCCGCGAACTTCTTCGAGGCGGGGATTCAGGAGCATCACACCGCGACCTGCGCCGGCGCGCTGAGCGCGGAGGGGATCGCGACCTTCTTCGCCGACTTCGGGGTCTTCGGGATCGCGGAGACCTACAACCAGCACCGCCTCACCGACATCAACCACGGCTCCCTGAAGCTGATCTGCACCCACATCGGGCTCGATGTCGGTGAGGACGGGAAGACCCACCAGTCGATCGACTATGTCGGGGTGCTCCGGAACATCTTCGGCATGCAGATCATCGTCCCGGCCGACCCGAACCAGACAGACCGCGCGCTGCGTCACCTCGCGACCCATCCGGGGATGTTCTTCCTGGGGATGGGGCGGTCGAAGCTCGATCCCATCACCGATCAGGACGGTCACCCCTTCTTCGCCGGAGACTACCGGTTCCGCATGGGCCAGGGGGACTGGATCCGACGCGGGGAGCGGGGTGCCGTCGTCGTGATGGGGACCCCCACCGGGCGGGCGCAGGCGGCGGTCGACTCGCTGCGAGGGGACGGGCTCGATGTGGCCCTCGTGCATGTCGCCACCCCCGGACAGCTCGACCCCGACTTCATCGACGCGCTCGCCCAGCAGCCGTGGATCGTGACGGTCGAGGACCACTCGATCCGCACCGGACTGGGAGCCTGCCTCGCCGAGGCGCTCTTCTCCCGCGGCCATGTCCTCCCCCACCTGCGCCTCGGCGTGACGGAGTACGCCCCCTCGGGGAGCGCCGAGGAGGTCTACGCCGCGATGGGAATCGACGTCCCGGGGATCACCGAGAGCGTCCGGAGCTTCGCCGGGAATCCGGTCCCTTCCCGCTGAGCGGGACCCGGCCGAGCGGACCGAGGAGAGGGGGCGGGTCGCGCGGCGGCCCGCCCCCTCTCCGCTTCCCCCACCCCCGCACCGGACACCGAAAACCTCTCCAAAGCCGGAGGGTGCGCGGGTCCCCGCGCAGCACTATCCTTGGGGAGTTCGACGACACAGCGGGCGGCCCTCTTATTGGCCCGCCCCTCCCCCCGGCTCCCTGACGAGAGCCGCCGAGGGAGGATCCTCCGACCGGTGCGCTGGCACCGCTCCTCCGATCCCAGTCGAGCCGCGATCCCCGGATTGACCCGGGGATCCGCGCTTCTCCGCTCTCGGAGCCCCCGGGAGTCATCGGCGGGAAGCGGGGGAAGCCGGTCCACTGAACCTGCTCTCCCGCCGATGGCTCTCGCGGGCTCGAGCCCCCTCTTCTTCCCTCCCCTCCCCAACGCGTGCCCTGCCCCCCCTCGGAGACCGATCGCGACCTGACCTTCCTGTCTCTTTTGTTAATCCTCCGCGAAATACATGACTAGTCATTCGCGCGTTCGTCAGTAACATCAGACATGACTGTTCAGTTCGGGAGTCCGTCCCGACCTGAACGAATTGGTCGGATCGCGCGGGCGGTCCGTCGTCGGTCCGAAACCCCCCAGTTCTCTCAGGCTCCGTCCCCCCATGAGCGAGTCCCCGAGCTTCTGCCCCCCTCGGCAAGACCCTCGGAGAACAGACCCAGGGCCCCGGGTCGCTCCCCCCGAGCTCCGGCCCCACTCCTGACGAGCCAGGAAGGCACCTCCCATGTCCACCATTCAGAAGCTCTCGCTGCTCTGCGGGCTCCTCCTGGGTCTGTGTTGCAGCCCCGCCTCCGCCCAGCCGGCGAACGACGACTGCGTCGCCGCCACGGCGATCGGAGAGGGGACCTTCCCGCTCGACACCTCCGGCAGCTCCCTCGACGGTCCCACCGATGCCGACGCGAACATGGGCGCGGATGTCTGGTTCCTCTACACCGCGACCACCGGGGGGCTCGCCACCATCGAGACCTGCGGGACCTCCGGGACCCTCAGCGACTCGGTCATCATCGTCTACGATGCGAGCAACGGGTGTCCCGGCGCGGGCGACCCCGGGATCGCTTCCGACGACGACGGCTGCTCCACGCCCACCTTCAGCTCCACCCTCAGCCTCCCCATCTGCGCGGGCGACAGCCTCTACATTCAGGTGGGCGGCTGGAACGGCGCCACCGGCACCAGCGATCTGACCGTCTCGGTGGCGGGGGGCCCGACGAACGACGACTGCGCCTCGGCCGCCGCGGTCGCCGAGGGGACCCACCCGGTCTCCACCTGCGGCGCGACCCTCGACGGTCCGATCGACGCCGACTCCAACATGGGCGCCGATGTCTGGTACCTCTACACCGCGAGCGCGGACGGGCTCGCGACGATCGAGACCTGCGGCACGACCGGCTCTCTCGATGACTCCGTTCTGATCGTCTACGACGCCGCGGCGGGGTGCCCGGCCGCCGGGGACCTCGGCCTCGCCAGCGATGACGACGGCTGCACGAGCCCGCCGTTCAGCTCCACCGTGACGATCCCCGTGACCGGCGGGAGCAGCTACCTCGTCCAGGTCGGAGGCTGGAACGGCCTCGAGGGATCGAGCGACCTCGTCATCTCCCTCGCGAGCTCGGTGCCGGAGGACTGCTTCGACGGCGTCGACAACGACGCCGATGGGGCCACCGACTGCGCCGACTCGGACTGCAGCGCCGAGGCTGTCTGCCAGGAGGCGGGCAACTGCGCCGACGGCATCGACAACGACGCGGATGGGGCCACCGACTGCGACGACGTCATGGACTGCGGGACCGAGCCGAGCTGCCAGCCCCCCGCCAACGACGACTGCCTCGCGGCCATCGCCATCGGCGAGGGTGCGACGCCCTTCGACAACACGAACGCCACCCTCGATGGCCCCACCGCCGGCGACGGCAACATGAGCGCGGATGTCTGGTTCCTCTACACCGCGACCGTCGGCGGGACCGCCACCATCGGGACCTGCCTCGGCGGCGGCAGCCTCGACGACACCGTCCTCATCGTCTACGACGCCGCCGCCGGCTGCCCGGTCGCGGGGGACTCCGGCCTCGCCTCGAGCGACGACGATTGCTCGAACGTGGCCGGCGGCTCCGCCTTCATGTCCTCGGTCGAGCTGCCCGTCTGCGCCGGAGACTCCCTCCTCATTCAGGTCGGCGGCTGGAACGGGGCGACCGGAGCCGGCGCCCTCGACATCGCCATCGCCGCCCCGGCCGGCGACGACTGCGCGAGCGCGCTCGCCGTCGGGGAGGGACAGCATTCCTGGTCCAACTGCGGCGCGACCCTCGACGGGCCGACCGACGGCGACTCCAACATGGGCGCCGACATCTGGTTCCTCTACACCGCGAGCGGAGACGGGACCGCCGAGATCGGCACCTGCTTCGGCGGCGGCAGCCTCGACGACACCGTGCTCATCGTCTACGACGCCGGGACCGGCTGTCCGGTGGCCGGCGACCTCGGGATCGCCGCCTCCGACGATGCCTGCGAGAATGTCGCGGGCGGGTCCGCCTTCATGTCCTCGGTCACGATCCCCGTGACGAGCGGGAGCTCCTTCTATGTCCAGGTCGGCGGCTGGAACGGAGCCGAGGGAGACGGCCTCCTCTCGATCTCTCTCCCGGAGACCTGCGACGACGGGATCGACAACGATGCCGACGGCCTGGTGGACTGCGTCGACGACGACTGCCTCACCGACACCTTCTGTCTCGAGGCCGGGAACTGCGGCGACGGGCTCGACAACGATGGAGACGGTCTCACCGACTGCGCCGACGATGACTGCCTCGCCGAAGTCCTCTGCGACGGCCTCCCGCCCGCCAACGACAACTGCGTCGACGCCATCGTCGTCGTCGAGGGAACCAGTCTCTGGGAGAACCTCGACGCGACCCTCGACGGGCCGACCGACGGGGACGGGAACATGGGCACGGATGTCTGGTTCGTCTACACCCCGACCTGCGACGGCACCGCGACCATCAGCACCTGCGATGGGCTCGGCACCCTCGACGACACCGTCCTCATCGTCTACGACGGCTCGGTCGGCTGCCCCGTCGCGGGAGACCTTGGACTCGCCGCCAGCGACGATGCGTGCTCCCTCGGCGGAGGGGCCGCCTTCAACTCCGAGGTCTCGATCGCCGTGACCGCCGGCAATCCCTACCTGATCCAGGCGGGGGGCTGGAACGGCGCGACCGGGAGCGCTCCCCTGAACATCACCTTCTCCGCCGAGGGCGACGCGTGCATCGACGCCGTCGCGGTCGGTGAAGGCGCCTTCCCGTTCGACACCTGCGGCGCGACCCTCGATGGACCGACCGCCGGTGACGCGAACATGGGCGCGGATGTCTGGTTCCTCTACACGCCGACCCTCTCCGGGGACGCCACGATCGGAACCTGCCTCGGCAGTGGCTCGAACGACGACACCGTGATCATCGTCTACGACGGTGCGACCGGCTGTCCGGTCGGTGGGGACGCAGGACTCGCCTCCAGCGACGACGCCTGCGAGAACGCCCCGGGCGGCGCCGCCTTCATGTCCGAGGTGACGGTCCCGGTGACCCTGGGCTCCACCTACTATGTCCAGGTCGGCGGCTGGAACGGCCTCGAGGGGGACGGGATCCTGACGATCGACACCGTCCTCCCGTGCGTCGATCCGATCCCCTCCTTCAGCGCCGGTCCGCTCCTGACCGGGATCGCCCCGCTCACCGTCGACTTCATGAACCTGAGCGACGACGGTGGCGACCCCGCGACCACCTACGCGTGGAGCTTCGGTGACGGCGCCTCCTCCGCCGAGGCGAGCCCCTCGCACACCTTTGCCGACGCCGGCACCTTCGATGTGACCCTGACCGCCAGCGGCTGCGGGGCCTCGGTGGCGACCACCCTGCCCCGCCTCGTCACCACCTATGCCATGGGGGATGCGAACGGGGATGCGTCGGTCGACGTCGCGGATGCGATCTCCATCGCGAACTGGCTCTTCGCTGGCGGCCCGGCCCCGATCTGCGGGAACGCCGGGGATATCAACGGGGACGGCGCCATCAACATCGCCGATCCGATCTGGATGCTCGGCTGGCTCTTCAGCGGCGGTGCGGCTCCGGTGCCTCCGGCCGGACCCGGCTGCTGATCCTGACACGAGCTCGAAGCAGCGCAGCCTCCCCACCCGTACCCACCAGGAAGGCCCGCCGGGAAGACCCCGGCGGGCCTTCCTGCCTTGGAGGAGCGTGGCTCATCCCGCCCGCGCGGCTGGCCGCACCAGGTCGCTTAAGCCGATTCAGGGAACATGCTTGAGGAGCGAGGGAACACTCCGGCCCGCCACACCACGAACCTCCCAGACAGGTCCGAGCTGCCCCATGTCGGCTTCTTGACAGCCCGTCAGCGAACGGACTCACCGCAGAATCACATGGTTGCCCACCTCGGGTTTGACAGCTAAGATCGAGGCAGTCCCATCGGCTGCCTTCCCGCAAGTGTGTGGAACACGGGCCCTCACCCGAGGCCCCGCGGACGAGGCTGGGTCTGCCTCGCGCGCCGCCGGTGCTTCTTTATCAGCCCGCCCCCGGGGGGGGCGCTGCTCGCTCAATCGAGCCAACAACGCGGTTGTGCGCAGATCTCGCGCACTTGTCGAGGAAGGACGCCCGCATGTGCACCTTTCGTTCCTTTGTGGCTAGGGTAGGAGTTACGGCCCTCGCGCTCTGTCTGGTGAGCCCGGGGGCTCTCCTGGCCGGCGGCGGCGGCGTGACCATCAACGAGGTCCGGATCGACCAGAACGGATCCGACAACGACGAGTACGCCGAGCTGGCGGGTCCCGCGGGGTTTGATCTCACCGGAATGTTCTACATCGTCGTCGGGGACTTCCCGAGCGGGGACATCGAGGAGATCGTCGATCTCACCGGCCAGATCATTCCGCCGAGCGGGTACTTCGTCATTGGAGACACCAACTACTCCCTCACCACGCCGGACATGGTCGAGCCGCTGAACTTCGAGAACAGCGACAATGTCACGCACATGCTGGTGACCGGCCTGACCGCTGCGCTCAGCGACAATGTCGACGCCGACGCCGACTGTGTCTTCGACTCTCCGGCGCCGTGGACCGCGATCGTGGACAGCGTCGCGCTCGTCGAGACGCCGGGCAGTGGGGACTGCTACTTCGGCCCGAACGAGGTCGGTCCGGACGGGACCTTCGTCCCCTCCCACGCCTACCGCCTCCCGGACGCCACGGGTCCCTTCCAGATCGGGTACTTCGACCCGCTGACGAGCGACACTCCGGGCGCGACGAACGTCGAGCCTCCTCCGATCAACAACGATTGCGCCTTCGCGATCGACGCCTCATGTGGCGGTGGCGCCTTCCCGATCGACAACACCAACGCGAGCTCCTCCGGCATCAACGCCTCCGATAGCAACATGGGGAGCGATCTCTGGTTCGTCTACACCGCCGGCGCCGACGGCGACCTCTCGGTCTCCACCTGCCTCGCCGGCGGCAGCCTCGAAGACACCGTGATCATCATCTACGACGGCACGCTCGGGTGTCCGATCGCGGGTGACCTCGGTATCGCCGACAACGACGACGATTGCTCGAACGTGGCCGGCGGCTCTGCCTTCATGTCCGCCGTCTCCCTTCCGGTCGTCGCCGGCACCACCTACTACATTCAGGTGGGCGGCTGGAACGGCGCCACCGGCACCTCCAGCCTCGATGTCACCTTCGCGGGTCCGGCCGAGATCTGCGATGACGGGCTCGACAACGATGCGGACTGCCTGGCCGACTGCGATGACCCGGACTGCGCGGCCGACGCCTTCTGCCTGCCCCCCGTCAACGACAACTGCATCGACGCGATCGCGGTCGGTGAGGGCGGCTTCGCCTACAACAACACCAACGGGACCCTCGACGGACCGACCGACGGGGACTCCAACATGAGCGCCGATGTCTGGTTCCTCTACACCGCCACGGTGGGCGGAACCGCGACGATCGACACCTGCCTGGGTGGGGATCTCGCGGGCGGAACCCTCGACGACACCGTCCTCATCGTCTACGACGGCGCGGCCGGCTGCCCGATCGCGGGTGACGCGGGTCTCGCCAGCAGCGACGACGATTGCGAGAACGCCGCGGGCGGCTCCGCCTTCATGTCCACCGTCTCCGTCCCGGTCTGCGCCGGCGACACCCTCCTCGTTCAGGTCGGTGGCTGGAACGGCGAAGAGGGGACTGGTCAGCTCAACATCAGCGTGGCCGGCCCGGGGAACGATGACTGCGCCAGCGCCGAGGCGATCGGCGAGGGTCAGCACGCGTACTCCAACTGCGGCGCGACCCTCGACGGACCGACCGACGGTGACGGTAACATGGCCGCGGATGTCTGGTTCCTCTACACCGCGAGCAGCACCGGGAACGCCCTGATCGGCACCTGTCTCGGCGGAGACCTCGCCGGTGGGACCCTCGATGACACCGTCATCATCGCCTACGACGCCGCGACCGGCTGCCCGGTCGCCGGTGATCTGGGCCTCGCCTCCAACGACGATTCTTGCTCGAACACCGCCGGCGGCGCTGCCTTCATGTCGGAGATCTCCCTGCCGGTGGTCGCCGGCTCGAGCTACTACATCCAGGTCGGTGGCTGGAACGGTGCCGAGGGCTCTGGTGTCCTCTCCGTCTCCCTCCCCGAGACCTGCGACGACGGGCTCGACAACGACGCCGACGGCCTGACCGACTGCGCCGACCCGGACTGCGTCACCGACGCCTTCTGCATCGAGGCCGGCAACTGCGCGGACGGGCTCGACAACGACGGTGACGGCTTCACCGACTGCGCCGACGACGAGTGCCTCGCGGAAGTCGCCTGCGACGGGCTCCCGCCCGCCAACGACAACTGCCTCGATGCGATCGCGGTGACCGAGGGGACCACTCTGTGGGAGAACCTCGACGCGACCCTGGACGGACCGACTGACGGTGACAGCAACATGGGCGCCGATGTCTGGTTCGTCTACACGCCGGGCTGCAACGGCACCGCGACGATCAACACCTGCAACGGCATCGGCACGCTGGACGACACCGTCCTCATCATCTACGACGGCACCGCTGGCTGCCCGATCGCGGGTGACCTCGGTATCGCCTCGAGCGATGACGCGTGCTCCCTCAGCGGCGGCTCCGCCTTCAACTCCGAGGTCTCGATCGCCGTGACCGCCGGCACCCCCTACCTGATCCAGGCGGGTGGCTGGAATGGCGATACCGGCAGCGCTCCTCTGAACATCAGCCTCGCGATCGACGGCGACAACTGCGCCGACGCCGCCATCGTCGGGGAGGGCTCCTTCCCGTTCGACAACTGCGGTGCGACCCTCGACGGGCCGGTCGCCGGCGACTCGAACATGGCCGCGGATGTCTGGTTCCTCTACACCCCGACCCTCTCGGGTGACGCCACGATCGGCACCTGCCTCGGTGGCGGCGCGCTCGACGACACCGTCCTCATCGTCTATGACGGTGCGACCGGTTGTCCGGTCGGCGGAGATCCCGGCCTCGCCGCGAACGACGACGATTGCGAGAACGTTGCGGGCGGCTCCGCCTTCATGTCCCAGGTGACCATCCCGGTGACCCTGGGCTCGACCTACTACGTCCAGGTCGGTGGCTGGAACGGCGCCACGGGTGACGGCATCCTGACGATCGACACGGTCGTGCCGTGCGTCGACCCGACGCCGTCCTTCAGCGCCGGTCCGCTCCTCACCGGCATCGCCCCGCTCACCGTCGACTTCATGAACATGAGCGACGACGGCGGCGACCCGGCGACCACCTACTCGTGGGACTTCGGTGACGGCGGATCCTCCACCGACATGAGCCCGTCGCACACCTACAGCAGTGCCGGCACCTTCGATGTGACGCTCACTGCCAACGGCTGCGGCGCCACGGTGCCGACCACCCAGGCCGGCCTCGTCACCGCGTACGCCATGGGCGACGTGAACTGTGACGGCTCGGTCGACGTGGCGGACCCGATCGCGATCGCGAACTACCTCTTCGGTGGTGGACCGGCGAGCTGCTGCGGCAACCTCTCCGACGCCAACGGTGACGGCGCGATCAACATCGCCGACCCGGTCTACATGCTGAACTGGCTCTTCAGTGGCGGCATGGCTCCGGTCGCGCCGGCCACGCCCGACTGCTAGGTCGGTCGAGCCGGATCCGGTCCCGTCGGTCTCAGGACCGGCTCGGACCTCTCGAGGCCCGCAGGGGAAGACCCTGCGGGCCTCTTTTTCATCCGGCCTCCGCCCCGGACCGCTCGACGCCGGCGCGGAGCCCGCCCCCGCTCCCTTCCCCTCCGCTCCCCCCTCTTGCCGTCGGACGCGGACTGAACGACACTCGCCTCCGGCATCCCGGGGAGGGGAGAGACCCCCTCCGTCTCTCGCGGGACGCCGTCACTCGATGGGAGGGGAGCGCTCATGGCGCGCAGGGTCGTTCTCAGCGTCGGGACGAAGCGAGGCCTCTTCCTCGTCGAGTCGGGGATCGGGCGGCGGCGGTGGTCGGTGCGCGGGCCCTACCTGAAGGGGTGGTCGGTCCCGTACGCGTTCGTCGACACCCGCGGTCGCCGGGCCCGGATCCATGCGTCCGCCAGCCACTTCACCTACGGGAGCACCACCCTCGCCGGTCCCCTCTCCGGGCGCAGGTTCACCCCCGCCGCGGAGCCGATCGAGTTCCCCGAGCTCAATCCGAAGGCCAGCCGCTTCGTCGAGCAGTACGGGATCGACCGCTCGAAGAAGGTCTGGATCATCGCCCCCGGTCCCGAGGACCAGAAGCGCGTCCTGTACGCCGGGACCGCCCCCGCCGGGCTCTTCCGGAGCGAGGATGGGGGACGCACCTGGGCCCCGGTGGAGGGATTGAACCGACACCCGAGCCGCAAGGACTGGTTCCCCGGCGCGGGGGGGCAGGCGCTCCACAGCTTCCAGATCGATCCCCGGGAGCCCCGCCGGATGTGGGCGGCGATCTCGGCCGCCGGAGCCTTCCGCAGCGAGGACGGGGGACAGCGCTGGGAGCCGATCAACCGCGCCGTGGCCGAGTATGTCGGCGCCCCGAAGGAGTCCCTCGTCGGCACCTGAGTGCACAAGCTCCTCCAGCACCCGGCGGCGCCGGGGCTCCTCTACCAGCAGAACCATGTCGGGGTCTACCGCTCCGAGGATCACGGCAGCTCGTGGCACCGGATCGACGAGGGACTCCCCCACGACTTCGGCTTCGGGCTCGCGATCGATCCCCACGACCGTCACGCCTGCTTCGTGATCCCGCTCGAACCCCAGGAGTACAACTTCCGGGCGACCGGCGGCGCGGTCGTCGTCTACCGCTCGAAGCGCCGCGGCTGGACGAAGCGCGCCCGCGGCCTGCCAAGCCGGGACGCCTACCTGAGCATCCTTCGACAGGCGGTCACCAACGACACCCTCGACCCGTGCGGGGTCTACTTCGGCACCGCAGGCGGCACCCTCTTCGCGAGCGCGGATGCCGGGCGGAGCTGGGAGGTGGCGACCCAGTACCTCCCCCCGATCTTCTCCGTCACCGCCGCGGTCGTGGACGAGTAGGCAAGCCCGCCCCGGAGACTCCGAGTCCGCCAGGAGAGGCGGGGAGCGGGGAGCGGGGAGCGGGGAGCGGGAAGCGGGGAGCGGGGAGCGGGGCGGGGAGAAGGAAGCGCGGGGTGGATCGCGGCATGAAGCGCGGCATGGAGCGTGGGACGGAGCGAGAAATGGAGAGCGGTGCGAAGCGGGGGGCGGGCGCGCCCGCAGAGGTCACCCTCCAGCTCCCCGGGGTCCTCGAGGTGATCGCCGGACGGCGGCGGATCCTCACTCGGGGCCCTACGGTGCGGGACGCGCTCGAGCACGCCTTCACCACCGTCCCGCTCCTCGAGCGGCACCTCCTCGGAGCGGACGGCGCCCTCCGCCCCCATGTCCTCTGCCTCCGCAACGGGTCGAGCCTCGACCGTGACTCCGCCCTCGACACCCCCCTCGAGCCCGGAGACGAGCTCCTGATCCACCAGGCGATCTCCGGGGGGTGAGGGAGTCGCGACGCAGGAGAGAAGCTCTGCAGAGCCAGGGGAGGCCCCGAGCGGAGATCCGCTCTCTGCCCCGGACCGAGAGAGAGCCCCCTTCCCGAGTGGTGGGTCCGCTTCCGGGCGAACCCCGCCTCGACCGGGGGCCCCGGATTCCCCATCAGTGCGAGGGGAGCACCCCTCGCACCCGGATCAGCGTGGCGGCGGTGAGACACCCCACCAGATTCGCGACGAGGTCCCAGCCGGTGTTGTGGTAGTCGCCGACATTCGTCTCCGGGATGAGCAGCACCGCGGCGAACTCGACCACCTCGTTCAACGCCCCGAAGCCCATCCCGGCCGCGATGCAGAGGGAGAGGGGACCGAGGCGGGGGCGGACGGAGGGGGCGAAGGAGCGGAGCCCCTCCCAGCAGAGCCAGGTCGTGAGCCCGAAGCCGAAGGCGTGGACGACATGGTCGTACTTCAGCCGGTCGGGGATGATCCACCAGCTGTAGAGGACCGAGCTCCCCTCGACCGTCGGCCACGAGGCGGGCACCGAGACGAGACCCCCCGCCATGTGCAGGAAGCCCCAGAGGCAGAGCCCCCAGAGCACCCCCCCGCTGAGGCGCACCCGACGGTGGACGGCGAGGATCACCGCGATCATCACGAGCATCACGGCGATGTAGAGGAGGAACTCCTGATTGCCGAGAACGAGCGCTCCGACCATCGCCGCGGCGAGGTAGAGGCTCGTGACGATCGCCACCGGACGCAGGGCCCCCCCCGCGCCACGCGAGACCTTCGAGACATCCGAGCTCATGGGAGACTCCTCTTCCCCTGGGATCCTATCCCCGACCCTGGCGGAGCGCCGGGACGGGAGGCTGTCATCCACGCTCCCCATCGGAGCGGGGCGTTCCGGAGGCCCGACCCTCGGTCGGGAGCTCCTCCTGCGGCGGGGGAACGGCGGAGCGCGTCGGCGCCGCCGAAGGGCGGGAGATCATCGAGGGAGCGCGGGCGGTCTACCAGGCCGCCTTCCTCGCGGTCTTCTTCGCGGTCTTCTTCCCTGTCTTCTTCGTGGCCTTCTTCGTGGCCTTCTTCGCTGTCTTCTTCGCTGTCTTCTTCGTGGCCTTCTTCGTGGCCTTCTTCGCTGTCTTCTTCGCGGTCTTCTTCGCGGTCTTCTTCGCGGTCTTCTTCGCGGTCTTCTTCGCGGCCTTCTTGGCGGTCTTCCTGGCGGCCTTGCGGCTCCCCGAGCCGCCGCCCCCCGGGATCAGGCGGGAGTACTCGGCGAGGAAGATCTTCACCGTGATGCCGCGCACCGCGGAGGCGATGACCGGGAGCTCCAGCTCCTCCATCTTCCGCACCCGGATGCAGGACTTCCCCATGTCGAGGCGGGTCCCGGTCGCCTTCCACTCCCGCTGGAAGCGGGCGACCCGGTCGGCATCGATGTACATGCAGAAGAGGTACACGGAGATCCCGCTCTTCGTCGAGGCCACCGAGGCGAAGGGGACCGGTTGGCTCGCATCGCAGTGGTAGCCGGCGGGGTGGAGCGAGTGCGGGACGAACCACGCCGGCATCCCGTACTGCATCCCCTCCTCGAAGCCGGAGGCGAGGCACCCGTTGATGGTGTCACGGACCGCCTCGATCATCCGGCGGCGCTCCGGCTCGAGCGCGGCGAGATAGGCGGTGATCGTCGCGGGGGCGGGGCGGGGCACGGGGCTCCTCCGTTCGGGTGGGGTCCGGGGATGGTACACCACCCGGGGACGGATGAGAAAAGGCGCCCTCCCCGGCGTACGAGGGAGGGCGCCCTGGAATGTCATGCCGGTGCGAGGGCGGGAGGCCCGCGCCGCGATCAGTCCTCGGTGAGGCGCTCCGCCACCACCGAGACCTGGTTGTCGAGGACCTGCAGGAAGCCGCCCTCGATCGTCCAGCTCCTGTCCCCGTCGGCGGTGCGCACGCGGAGCGGCCCCTGGCCGAGGGCGGTGAGGAGCGGGGCGTGCCGCGGGAGGATCCCGACGCGGCCATCGACCGCCTGCGCCTCGACGAAGGTGGCCTCGCCCTCGTAGGCGCGCCCCTCCGGGGTCAGGACCTGACAGTGCAAGGTCGCCATGGTGGTCTCCTTCTCGGGGTCGGTGGATCGGTCGGGGTTGCGGGGAGAGAGGCCCTATCGGGCCATCTTCTCCGCCTTCTCCGCCGCCTCCTCGATCGCGCCGACGTAGAGGAACGCCTGCTCGGGGAGGTGGTCCCACTTGCCCTCGACGAGCTCCTTGCAGGAGCGCACGGTGTCCGCCACCTCGACGTACTTCCCCTTCAGCCCGGTGAAGGTCTCCGCCACGGAGAAGGGCTGCGAGAAGAAGCGCTCGATCCGGCGCGCGCGGCCGACGAGGATCTTGTCCTCCTCCGACAGCTCGTCCATGCCGAGGATCGCGATGATGTCCTGGAGGTCGCGGTAGCGCTGGAGGATCTGCTGCACCTGACGCGCGACCTGGTAGTGCTCGTCCCCGACGACCTGGGGATCGAGGATCCGCGAGGTCGAGAGGAGCGGGTCGATCGCGGGGTAGATCCCCTTTCCGGAGATCCCCCGGTCGAGCACCGTCGTCGCATCGAGGTGCGCGAAGGCGGCCGCCGGCGCCGGGTCGGTGAGGTCGTCCGCGGGGACGTACACCGCCTGCACCGAGGTGATCGAGCCGTGCTTCGTCGAGGTGATCCGCTCCTGGAGCTGGCCCATCTCGGTGGCGAGGGTCGGCTGGTAGCCCACCGCGCTCGGCATCCGGCCGAGGAGCGCGGACACCTCGGAGCCCGCCTGCGAGAAGCGGAAGATGTTGTCGATGAAGATCAGGACGTCCGACCCGGTGGAGTCACGGAAATGCTCCGCCATCGTCAGCGCGGAGAGCGCCACGCGGAGGCGCGCCCCGGGGGGCTCGTTCATCTGACCGAAGACGAGCACGGTCCGGTCGAGGACGCTGAACTCCTTGCCGTCGGCGGTCTTGACGACCGCCTCCTTCATCTCGTTCCAGAGGTCGTTCCCCTCGCGGGTCCGCTCCCCCACGCCCGCGAAGCAGGAGTAGCCCCCGTGCTTCGTCGCGACGTTGTTGATCAGCTCCTGGATCAGCACGGTCTTGCCGAGCCCCGCTCCCCCGAAGAGGCCGGTCTTGCCCCCCTTGGAGTACGGGGTGAGGAGGTCGACGACCTTGATCCCGGTCTCGAAGACCTGGGTCGAGGGCTCGAGGTCCTCGAAGCGCACCGACTCCTTGTGGATCGGGCGCGTCTCGGCCCCGGCCACCGCCGGGAGCTTGTCGACCGGCTCCCCGAGCAGGTTGAACACCCGACCGAGGACCTTCTCCCCCACCGGGACCTGGATCGGGCTGCCGGTGTCGACGATCGGCGTGTTCCGCACGACGCCGTCGGTCGAGGCCATGGCGACCGCGCGCACGCGGTTGCCGCCGAGGTGCTGCTGGGTCTCGAGCGTCAGCGTGGTGCCGCTCATGTCGATGGTGAGAGCGCTGTAGATCTTCGGCAGGCTCCCCTCGGGGAACTCGGCGTCGACCGTCGCTCCGATCACCTGCACGACTCGACCGGTGTTGGTGCTCAAGGTTTCACTCCGTCCGACCCCTGCGCGCCGGGGCGCACCCGGGGTTTCAGTTTCATTCGTGCGAGGCCGCGCGCCCGAAGGCGACACGACCGCTGTCTCCAATGAACGTCAGCTCATCCCCTGGGAGCCGCCGATGACCTCGAGGATCTCCTGGGTGATGGTCGCCTGACGCGTCCGGTTGTAGAGCTGCTTGTAGGAGTGCGACATCTCCTCCGCGTTGTCGGTCGCGTTCTTCATGGCGACCCGACGGGCGATCTGCTCGCACGCGGCGGCCTCGACCAGGGACTGGAAGAAGCGCGTCTTCAGCGAGACGGGCAGGAGGTGGCTGAGGATCGTGCCCGGATCCGGCTCGAGAATGAACTCCCCGCCGGAGGACTCGCCCTCGGCCTCGTCCCCGCCGCCGAGCGGCAGGAGCGGGCGCTCCACTGGGACCTGCCGGGACGCGCTCTCGTAGTGGCACACGACGATGCTGACCGCATCGAGCTCTCCCGCCGCGTAGCGGTCGAGGAGCGGCTGCGCGATCGCCTCCGCCTGCGCGTAGGTCGGCTTGTCATCGATCTCGAAGTAGCCCTGCGTGACCTCGCGGCCGAGATAGCGGAAGCGGGCCGCCCCCTTCTTCCCGATCATGTGGATCTCGCAGGTCGTCCCCTCATCCGCGAGGCGACGGATCCGGCGCTCGGCGAGCTTCAGCACGTTCGTGTTGTAGCCGCCGCAGAGGCCGCGATTCGCCGTGATGACGATCATCGCCTCCTTGCGGATCTTCTCCGGGGAGCGCAGGAGCGGGTACTCCGACGCCTGCTCCGGGTCCGACGCCGCGCGACCGAGATCCCGGAGCATCTCCCCGAGCTTGTCGCCGTACGGCTGGACCGCCTCGATCCGCTTCTGACACACGCGCGACTTCGCGGTGGAGATCATCTCCATCGTGCGCGTGATCTTCTTCGTGTTCGAGACCGATCGGATCTTGTTCTTCAGCTCGCGCGCGGTGGCCACGGGCTCTCACTTTCCTGCAAGACCGGGAGCTCGACGCGCCCCCGACGCGCCTAGGCGCTCGGGAGCTTCGCCGCGAAGTCCTTCTTGAAGTCCTCGACCGCCTTGTCGAGCTTCGCCTCCGTGTCGGAGGAGAAGTCGCCGGTGTCCTGGATCTCCTGGAGGATCTCCGGGAACTGGTCGCGGATGTGGGCGAGGAGGCACGCCTCGAACTCGGCGAGGCTGTCGACCGGCAGGCTGTCGTACTTGCCCTGGCCGCCCGCCCAGATCACGACCACCTCCTCGGTGATCGGCATCGGCTTGTACTGCGGCTGCTTGAGGATCTCGACCATGCGGAAGCCGCGGTCGAGCTGGGCCTGGGTCGCCTTGTCGAGCTCGGTCCCGAGCTGCGCGAACGCCTCGAGCTCCCGGAACGCCGACAGGTCGAGTCGCAGGGTGCCCGCGATCTTCTTCATCCCCTTGATCTGCGCGGCGCCGCCCACCCGCGAGACCGAGATGCCCACGTTCACCGCGGGGCGCTGCCCGGCGAAGAAGAGGTTCGGCTCGAGGTAGATCTGCCCGTCGGTGATCGAGATCACGTTCGTCGGGATGTAGGCCGAGACCTCACCCTCCTGCGTCTCGATGATCGGGAGCGCGGTGAGCGAGCCCGCCCCGAGGTCGTCGGAGAGCTTCGCCGAGCGCTCGAGGAGTCGGCTGTGCAGGTAGAAGACGTCTCCGGGGTACGCCTCGCGTCCCGGGGGACGGCGAAGGAGCAGGGAGAGCTGGCGGTACGCGGCCGCCTGCTTCGAGAGGTCGTCGTACACGCAGAGGGTGTGCCCGCCGTCGTACATGAAGTGCTCGGCCATGGCGCACCCCGCGTACGGGGCGATGAACTGCAACGGCGCGGGCGCCGAGGCGGGCGCGCTGACGACGATGGTGTAATCCAACGCCCCCTCGCGCTGGAGTCGGTCCACCACGCCCGCGATCGTCGAGCCCTTCTGGCCGACGGCGACGTAGACGCAGACGACGTCCTTGCCCTTCTGGTTGATGATCGTGTCGATGGCGATGGCGGTCTTGCCGATCCCCCGGTCGCCGATGATCAGCTGACGCTGACCACGGCCGACGGGGATCATCGAGTCGATCGCCTTGATCCCGGTCAGCAGCGGCTCGTGCACCGACTTCCGGTCCGCGATCCCCGGCGCGGGGGACTCGACCGGGCGGTAGTGCTCGGTCTGGATCGGCCCCTTGCCGTCGAGGGGGTTCCCCAGGGGGTCGACGACCCGCCCGAGGAGGGCCGGACCGACGGGGACCTGCATGACGGTCCCGGTCCGCTTGACCTCATCTCCCTCCTTGAGGTCGGTGTACTCGCCGAGGATCACCGCCCCGATCGAGTTCTCCTCGAGGTTGAAGGCGAGGCCGCTGGCCCCGTTCGAGAACTCGAGCATCTCCCCCGCCATGCAGTTGGAGATCCCGTAGATCTGCGCGATCCCGTCCCCGACCTCGAGGACGGTCCCGACCTCGTCGACGGTGAGCTGGGATCCGTAGCCCTCGATCTCCTTCTTGAGGACCGAGGTGATCTCATCCGCGTTCATCTTCATCCGAGTAGGTTCCTCCCAAGCCGGGGGGCGCTCATCGCTTCCCCGACGTGCTTCAGCTTGGTGCGAAGGGAGCCGTCGATCACGGTGTCCCCGATGCGGACCGTCATGCCGCCGAGCAGGTCGGCATCGACCGTCTCGCTCGCGATGATCTCGCCCCCGGTGCGCTCCTTGAGGAGCGCGACGAGGTTGTCGCGGGCGCCATCCGACAGCGGCTTGGCGCTCGCGATCGAGACCTGCAGGCGACCGCGAGCCTCGTCGAGGAGGTCGCCGAACACCTCGGCGACCTCCGAGAAGAGCCCCTGACGACCCTTGTCGAGGAGGATCTGCAGCAGGTTGAGCACCGGCGGCGAGACCTTCCCGGTCAGGCAGGTCTTGAGGACCTTCTTCTTCTCCTCGCAGGGGATCTTCGGACTCTCGAAGAACACCCGCATCTGGCGGTCGGACCCGAGGGCGGCCGCGAAGGCGGAGAGCTGGTCCGCGAACGCGTCCCCCGCCTCCGCCTCCTGGGCGATCTCGAGGAGCGCCCGCGCGTACGTGTTCGACGCGGGGTGGCGCTTCGTCACCTGAGCCATGGTCGGGGCTCCTTCGACAGCTCCCTGCCTCCGGGGCGGGGCTCGGTCGCCGCGCGGGATCGCGTGATCCCGCGCGGCGAGCCGGCCCGGACCGGGAGCAGGGCTCGGTTCACGGTCAGTTCTTGCGGTACTGCTCGATCGTCTGCTGGACCAGGCTCTCCTGATCCTCGACCGAGACGGCGCGACCGACGAGCTTCTCCGCGATGGCGACCGACAGGTCGACCGCCCGCGTGTGGATCTCGTTCACGGCGTTGTCCTTGGCACGGTCGATCTCGGCGATGGCCTTGCGCTGCGTCTCCTCGGCCGCCTTGCGCGCGTCGGAGACGATCTTCTCCTTCACGGCTTCGGCGTCCCGCTTCCCCTCGGCGACGATCTCGTTCGCCTCCTTGCGGGCTGCGGCGAGGATCTGCTCCTGCTCCGCCTGAAACTGCTCCTGCTCGGCGCGCATGCGATCCGCGGCCTCGAGGGAGGCGCGGATCTTCTCCTCGCGCTCGTCGAGGGCCTTGACGATCGGGCCCCAGGCGAGCTTGCGGAGGAGGAGCATGACGACGACGAAGATGCCGATGGTCCAGCCGGTCGTGGGGAGGACCGGGTCCATCGGACCGCCGCCGCCGCTGGGCGCGTCGGCGCCGAGGAGCGCCGACGGCAGCAGCAGGGTGAGCGCGAAGACCGCCGTGCGAACGGCTGCTCCGTGCATCAGGCTCCCGCACCCTTCGCGAGGCCCATCATCCCGCTCTGGATCAGGAAGCACACGACCACGGCGAAGAGGGCGACACCCTCGATCAGCGCGGCGGTCAGGAGCATGGCTCCGCGAACATCACCGGACGCCTCCGGCTGACGCGCGATGCTCTCGCAGGCGGAGCCCGCGAGGCGTCCGATGCCCATGCCGGCGCCGATCGCCGCGAGACCCGCGCCGACGCCCGCGCCGACGAGGCCGTTCGAGAGGAAGCTTGCATCCGCGGCCGCCACCATCGTGAAGAGCTCAATGAACATTGCGAAGGTCCCTTTCCGGTGCCGCCCACGCGGCAGTTCGTTCTTCGTACTCGAAATCTCGATTCGGTCGGCGCCATGCGCCGCTCCCCGCCGTGGTCCTCCCGATCAGTGCTCGGGGTGGAGGGCCAGTGACAGGAAGACTGTGGTCAGGAAGGTGAAGATGAACGCCTGGATGAACGCCACCAGGAGTTCGAGGAAGTAGAGGAAGATCGCACCCCCGGCCGCGATGCCGGCGATGGCCCCCCCCATGAAGAGGTTGTCCATGGTGAAGATGCCGGTGAACCCGATCACCACGGCGAGCATGATGTGCCCGCCCATCATGTTGGCGAAGAGTCGCAGGGTGAGCGCGATCGGCTTGATGAAGATGCCCAGGAACTCGAGCGGGATCATCAGCGGCCAGAGGAAGGGCGGACCGACGAGCAGGTTCGCCTTGAGGTATTGCACCAGCCCGTTCTCCTTCACTCCCTGGGAGTGATAGAAGAGGAACGCGACGAGCGCGAGGGCCGCGGTGACGCTGATGTTCCCGGTCGCGGTCCCCATGAAGGGGACGAGGCCGATCAGGTTGCAGAAGAGGATGAAGAAGAAGAAGGACCAGAGCATCGGCAGGAACCGCTCGGTGTCCTTGCCGAGGAACGGTCGCGCCATCTCGTCGCGGACGAAGAGGAGCAGCGACTCGAAGAGGGTCCCGAAGCGCCCGGGGTTCCCGCTGGCGATCCGCTTCGCCGCCGCGGGGAAGAGGATGAGCAGCAGCGCGGAGGCGAGCAGCATCATCAGGACGTGCTTCGTGATCCCGAAGCGGGCCAGCGCCTCGATGTTGTGATCGAGGACGTGGGAGAGCGGATCCCCGGCGGCGAGCAGCGCCGAGCCGGAGAGCTCTCGGATCGGGAGTCCGTTCAACGGGTTCATTCCCCAGCCGTTCCTTCCCTCTCCGCCACGCGGTCCGGCTCGGCCGGTCCGGGGGCGGCGGGTGTCGTTCCCCTCGTTCCCTCCGCGTCGGTCTCGCGGGCGAGCTTCTGCCACACCCCCGCGCGCAGGGCCTGATTCAGCGTGATCACTTCGACCCCGAGGACGAGCAGGTAGATCAGCACGGTCGCGGTGAGCGTCCGTCTCATCCACTCGTCACCGCGGAGCAGGTGCACGAGGACCATGCTCGCGGCCAGGATCAGGGCGCGGACGCCCATTCCCTTCATCATGACGCCGAGCATCTGCTGGGCGTCGCAGGACATCGCACGAAACAGGCTGCGAAAGCCGACGAGGCCCATCACGGCGGCGCTGAGAGCCGCCCAGAGGAGCGCGACGATCGCCTCGCTGACTTGGGACCCGGCGCCTCCCCAGGAGTCCCGCACGAGGAGCGCCCCCACGGCGCTGCCGATGAGGACGACGCCCGCGAGGCGCAGGTGAAAGATCGCCGCGACCTTCATCGAGGGACCTCTCCATCCTCCGCGTCGGACTCCCGGAGTTCGGCGGCAGCCCCCGCCTCGAGGGCGGCGGCCTTCCGCGCCTCGCGCTCCCGCTCCGCGACGCTCTTCAATTTCCCCGACTCTCGCAGGAACAGATGGAGCATCGAGACGAGCCCGAGGGCGACGCCTCCGAGGGTCCCCCACGGCTGCCAGCCGAACCGCCCATCCGCCCAAACTCCGACCCAGGTCAGGAGGGCAAAGGTGATGACGACTTGGAAACCGAGGGTGGACGAGCTCACCCACTGCGCGGAGCGCTCGGGTGGCTCTCCCCCGGAAGATCGATCGCGGGGAGCGTCCGGTTGCATGCCGGTTCTCCGATCCGTGTCGATTCCGGATGAAGGGGAGGAGACTACAGAGTCCCACCCGGCATGACAAGGAAACCGGGGTGATTCGAGCCCCCCCCTGAAAGCCTGCGGGAGGGGCCTCTCAAGCCATTACTGGAAAAGAGCTTACGGCGTAATCAGAGGCCGGGCTCAGCGCCCGCCGCCGACCGCGTCGAGGACCTCCCGCACGCGGGGGTCATCCGGGGTCATCGTCCGGGCCCGCTCGGCGTAGTCCCGGGCCTCCGCGATGTTTCCCGCCTTCCAGTGCGCCTCGGCGAGGAAGGGGTAGAGCTGACGGAGCGGCGGGTCGTCCCCCGCCAGCGCGACCGTGTACTCGCGCACGGCCAGCTCCGGCTTCCCGGTCTCGAGGTAGGCCCGGCCGAGGAGCCGGTGGGTCTCCCGGACATAGGGATAGATGAAGGGAGCATCCCAGGCGCAGCGGATCACCTTCTCCCAGTTCTCCCGGGCCGCGTGGTAGTCCGCGAGCTTCATGCGGGTGGGGAAGTCGTCGCGGTCGATGTCCACGAGGTCCTCGAGGACCTTCACCGCCTCCGCCTCGCGGCCGACATCCTCCAGCAGCCGGGCGAGCTGATGGTAGGCGTGCGGAGCCCCGAGGTACCCGACCACCCCGAGGGGGTGCATCCGGATGATCTCCTCCCACAGGGCGATCGCCGCCTCGGCGTTCTTCTCCTGCTCCTCGAGCAGAGCGAGGGCGGTGCGGCAGCGGATGCCGTAGGTCGTCCCCCCGGCGATCGCGGCCTCGAGCTTCTCTCGCGTGGTCCGCCACTTCTTCTCGTCCCGGGCGATCATCCCCTCGAGGGCGAGGAGGTCGGGGTGGTCCGGGTCGAGCTTCCGGGCCGTCCCCATGGCGAGCTCCGCATCCGCCATGCGCTTGTGGAAGAAGTACGCCCAGGAGAGGCGCACCCACCCGGCGACATCGTCGGGGTGGTCCTCGGTGTGGTAGCGGAAGCCATCGATCGACTCCTCCGGCCAGCGCGGGCCGAGGCCTCCGAAAGAGTCGGCCAGCTCCTTCGCGTGGACAAGGAAGCGGCGGTCGAAGGATGGGAGGTCGATGGCGAGGACCTCCGCGAAGACCTGCTCGGTGCTCTTCCCGGCCGCGTAGGCCTCGAGCATCCGCAGGATCGCGTCGTACCCCCACTCCTTCTCGATGAAGTCGCAGATCGCCCCGCCCTGGTAGTAGCTCAGCAGGACCTGGCCGGGGAAGCTCGGGCGGGTGAAGCCCTTCTGGATGTCGGCCATCGGGAGGAGGCGACCCGCGGCGACCGCGGTCACCCAGTCGTTGGCGTAGATCCGCTTCCAGCGCGGATTCCCCCGCCCCTCCTCGAAGACGCTGAGCCCCTCCCCGAACCAGCGGGGGATGCGGTACTTCGCGGCGTGCAGCGTCACGACATGGGCGAACTCGTGGACCGCGACCGCCCCCCAGTTCCCGGGGATGGCGTTCGGCGTGGTCAGGGTGACCATGCGCCCGAAGCAGACCCCCGATGCGGCGAGCCCCGGGAGGCCGATCGACCGCGCCGAGAAGTAGGCGTGCTGGGCGAAGTCCTCCACCGTGATCGGGCGGGTCACCTCCAGCTCGTAGGCCCTCTCCATCCGCTCCCGGGTCTCGTGGAGGAGCGGCTCGAGGTAGGGCATCAGGAAGGGCTCCTCCTCCTCCGGCATGCGGATGACGAAGTCCTCATCCTTCTTCTCCACGAACTTCCGGTCGATGCGCTTGATCAGCTGCAGGGTGTTGAAGGCCCAGACATTGTAGGGATCCGCCTCGAAGGCCTTCTGCGTGAACTCGCGCCCCACCTCATCCCGCCCGGCGCGGAGGGCGTTGACCCCGAGGACGACGTAGGCGGGCCAGTACTCCGGATCGATGTCGACCGCCTTCTGGGCGAGGTCCGCGGCCTCCACGTAGAAGAAGCGGTCGACGAGCCTCTCGGCGAGGGACCCGTAGAACGCGGCCGGCTTCGCCCACTTCTCATCCACGCTCCGGCAGATCTCACCGTAGCGGTCGAGCTGGGCGGTGGCGAAGTAGAGGGCGGCGAGGCGCCCCTGCCGCCAGAGGTCGCTGGGGTCCTGCTCGATCGCCGCCCGATAGCTGCGCTCGACCTTCGCCCACTCCTCATCGAAGAAGGCGATGTCGCCCTCGAGCATCAGCCCCTCGGGATGATCGGGGCAGGTCTGGCGGGCGAGCTCCAGGTGCATCTTCGTGTCCTGATAGCGCTCCCCCGGGTAGGCGTAGTCGGCGTAGATCGCCCGCGCGAGTCCGATGTGGGCGTCGGCCGCGCGGGAGTTCGTCTTCAAGGCGTCCAGGAAGTGGCTCCGCGCGTCGGGGTAGTTGTACTTCGAGGTGAAGAGGCGCCCCGAGGCGACATGGGCGGCGACATTGCCATCGTCGAGATCGAAGGCGGTGGAGTAGAGGACCTGGTAGGCCTCCTCGATCCGGCCGAGCTTCTCACAGGCGCGCCCCATCCAGACGAAGAGCTCCGGGGGGGACTCCTTGACCTGCTGGGAGGTCATCTGCTGGTAGATCGTGAGCACCTGCTGCCAGTGCCCGCGGGCCGCCTCGCGGTCCCCGAGGCTCTCGCGGACCTCGCCGAGGCGGACGAGCGCCTCGATCCCCTTCGGCTCCGCGGCGATCGCCCGCTCGAGGAGGGCCTGCGCCGCCTCGAGCTCACCGCGGTCGTGCCGGAGCGCGCCCGCGGCGGTGAGGAAGTCGCTGCGCCCCGCGGCGAAGGGGGCGGCTCCCTCGATCCGTTCGAGCGCTTCCGCCGGTCGCCCGACCTCGACGAGGAGGCGGGCCCAGAGGAGCGGGAAGCGCTCCGGCTCCTCCTCGTACCAGTCGAGGGCCTCCCCGTACTCACCCGTGCGAAGGAGCGCTTCGAGCTCCGCGCGCTCCTCATCCCGCGACGGCCCTTCGGCGTACAGGCTGCCCCCCGGGGCGGCGAGGGCGAGGAGGAGCGCGGCGAGGAGCCCCCGGCCGGGGCTCAGCAGGACGGAGCTCATCAGGACGAAGCGGAGCGGAGCGAGGGGAAGAACAGGGCTCACCGAGGGACCTCCTTGTCGGGCGGATCAGGATAGCCCGGCCGTGGGGGAACGCCACCGGGAGTGGCCGCCGAGTCCACGATCGCGCCATCCAGCGCTTCGCTGGCGGGTCCCGCGCGGTTGTCCTTGACGACGAAATCGGAGCACCGAGGATCGCGGGGAGGTCGCGCGCCCCGGATCGGGAAGGTCCACCATGCACTCCAGCCCCGAAGATCCCGGCCCCAACGATCCCAGCCCCACCGCCCGGGAGCGCCTGCACGAGGTGATCTTCGAGGCGGACACCAAGTCCGGGCGAATCTTCGACATCCTGCTCCTCTGGGGGATCGTCGCGTCGACCGGGGTCGTCATGCTCGAGAGCGTGGAGTCGGTCCGCGCCGAGTTCGGTCCCCTCCTCACGCGGGCGGAGTGGGCCTTCACGGGGCTCTTCACCGTGGAGTACCTCCTGCGCCTCCTGGCGGTGCGACGCCCCCTCCGCTACGCGCGGAGCTTCTTCGGGGTGATCGACCTCCTCTCGATCCTCCCGACCTGGCTGACCCTCGTCATCCCCGGCACCCAGCCCCTGATGGCGGTGCGGGCGATCCGGCTCCTGCGGGTCTTCCGCGTCCTGAAGCTCGGGAACTTCGTCGCCCAGGGTGACCTCCTCATGGAGGCGCTCCGGGCGAGCCGGGTGAAGATCCTCGTCTTCCTCTTCGCCGTCCTGAACCTCACCGTGGTCCTCGGGGCGGTGATGTACCTCGTCGAGGGGCCGGTGAACGGCTTCACGAGCATTCCGATGGGCATGTACTGGGCCATCGTCACGCTGACCACCGTCGGCTACGGGGACATCACCCCGGCGAGCGACCTCGGGCGGCTCATCTCCTCCGTGGTCATGGTCATCGGCTACGGGGTGATCGCCATTCCGACGGGGATCGTCTCCGTGGAGATCGCCCGGGCGATGCGCCCCGCGGTCTCCACCCAGGCCTGCCTCTCCTGTTCCCTCTCGGGGCACGACGCGGACGCCGTCCACTGCAAGCACTGCGGGACCCGCCTCTGACGGCCCCGCCCCGGCCGTTTCCTCCCTCCCGGACCGTCCCTGCTCCCCTCCAGCCCGCCTGCGACAAGGAATCCCGCCCGATCCGCTCGCGGCGCTTTGCCGGATCCGGCGGTCGCATCCTACTCTTCGATGGCGAAGCGGCCCCTCCGCAGGGGTCGTGCTCGGGGGGGGAGATCTCCCGATGGTCCCAGCCGGGGGCCCGCCGACGAAGAAACCACGGCAAGTGCACCGCTCGATCCCCGGGAGGGGCGTCCGGTGGTTCCCATCTCGGGAGAGACCCGAGCGGGGGACCGCGGCCGGCGGTGCCAGGAGGTGACAGTTGGCAGTCAAGTTCACCGAGAAGGCGGAGAAGGTCCTGCAGATCGCCAATGGCGAGGCGCAGCGTCTCCAGCACGGCTACGTCGGAACCGAGCATGTCCTCTGGGCTCTGCTCCATCAGCCGGACTCGGTCGCCGTCCAGTCGGTCCTGCGGCTGGATGTGAACCCGGATGAGGTCGTCCGCGCTCTCGAGGAGAGCCTGACCCGGATCCCGCGCAGCTCGCGGACCGAGACCGGGGTCCTCCCCTACACGCCTCACGCGAAGCGCTGCCTCGAGCTGGCGCGCGAGCAGGCGGTCCAGATGGACCAGTACTACGTCGGGACGGAGCACCTCCTCCTCGGGCTCTGCCGCGAGGACGAGGGAGAAGCCTCCCGAATCCTCGCCGAGAAGGACCTCGGGAAGGACAAGCTCCAGAACGTCATCCAGCGAATGCTGGGGGGCGACAGCGAGCAGCTCCCGAACAAGATGATGCGTCGTCAGGGCGCGGCCACGCCGACCCTCGATGCGAACGGGACCGACCTCACCGACCTGGCCGCTCAGGACCGGATCGATCCGGTCATCGGCCGCTCGAAAGAGATCACCCGGATCATCCAGATCCTCTCCCGCAAGACGAAGAACAACCCCGTCGTCATCGGCGAGCCGGGGGTCGGGAAGACCGCGATCATCGAGGGCCTCGCGCAGCGGATCGCGGACGGCGACATCCCCGAGATCCTCGCTCGTCGCCGCCTCGTCTCCCTCGACCTCGCCAGCCTGCTGGCCGGGACGAAGTACCGGGGAGAGTTCGAGAAGCGGATCAAGGCGATCATCAAGGAGGTGGTCGATGCGGGGAACGTGATCCTCTTCATCGACGAGCTCCACACGATCATGGGCGCCGGCGCCTCGGAGTCGAGCCTCGATGCCTCGAACATCCTGAAGCCCGCCCTCTCGCGCGGTGAGATCCAGTGCATCGGCGCCACCACCCTCGACGAGTTCCGGAAGCACATCGAGAAGGACGGCGCCATGGAGCGCCGCTTCCAGCCGATCCACGTCGAGCCGCCGAGCCGCGACGAGGCGCTGGAGATCCTGACCGGCCTGCGCGACACCTTCGAGGCGCACCACCGCGTGCGCATCTCCGACGCCGCCCTCGAGGCGTCGGTCGACCTCTCCATCCGCTACATCTCCAACCGCTTCCTGCCGGACAAGGCGATCGACGTGCTCGACGAGGCCTGCTCGAGCGAGCGCCTGGAGCGCACCACCCGTCCGCCCGATGTGACGGCGGTCGAGGAGACGATCGAGCAGCTCGAGCGCGAGAAGAACGAGGCGGTCTTCGGCCAGGACTTCGAGCTCGCGGCCGAGGTGCGCGACAAGCTGGAGTCCGCCAAGGCCGAGAAGGAGCGGGTCCTCCTGGAGTGGAAGAAGTCGACCAAGGAGGTCGACGGGGCGATCGACGCCGACGCCATCCGACGCACGATCGCGTCGATGACCGGCATCCCCGCCCAGAACATCCAGGAGGAGGAGAAGGACCGCCTGAAGCGGATCGAGGAGTACATCCATCAGACGGTGATCAGCCAGGACCACGCCATCGCGTCGGTCGCCAAGGCGATCCGCCGCTCGCGGGCCGGACTCCGCGACCCGAACCGTCCCCTCGGCAGCTACATCTTCGTCGGCCCCTCCGGGGTCGGAAAGACGCTCGTCGCGAAGGCGCTGGCGAACTTCCTCTTCGGCAGCGAGGACGCCCTCCTGACGATCGACATGTCGGAGTACATGGAGAAGCACTCCGTCTCGCGCCTCGTCGGCTCGCCCCCGGGCTACGTCGGCTACGAGGAGGGGGGACAGCTCACCGAGAAGATCCGCCGCAAGCCGTACATGGTCGTCCTGCTCGACGAGGTCGAGAAGGCCCACCCCGATGTCCTGAACACCCTGCTGCAGGTCCTCGAGGAGGGACGCCTGACCGACTCGTTCGGTCGCCAGGTCGACTTCCGCAACACCATCGTGATCATGACCTCGAACCTCGGGGTCAGCGAGCTCGACACCCGCTCGCCGCTCGGCTTCAACTCCGGCGACGAGAGCATCCACCGGGAGAACACGCGCGATCAGATGCTCGAGGTCTTCCGGGGGCACTTCCGCCCCGAGTTCCTCAACCGCGTGGACGAGCTGGTGATCTTCGACCCCTTCTCCCACGAGGAGCTGGGCGAGATCCTCGCCCTCGAGGTGAAGAAGCTGGAGCAGCGTCTGCAGCACATCGAGCTCAGCATCGTCCTTGACGACGAGGCGGTCGAGCTCCTGATCCGGCTCGGCTCGGGCCCGCATGTCGGCGCCCGGGGGATCCGCCGGGTCCTCGAGGAGCAGATCCAGGACCAGATCGCCGACCTGATCCTCGAGGGCACGATCTCCGAGGGCGGCTGCGTCAAGGTGACCCTGAACGACCGGGGCAAGATCCTGGTCGAAGCACACGAGGAGAATCCGGTCTCGGAGGGTGCAACGCCCTGAGGCGAATCGAGCCCGGGACCGGATCCGGAGGCGCCGGCGTCCCCCTCGCGGGGGGGCGCCGGCGGTTCTCTTTTCGGAGGGAGGAGCCGGGTCTAGGGAGCGCGCTCCTCGTCGGAGCCCGGAGCGCCTGCGGCTTCGGACTGCCACGCGGTGAAGCCGCGCTCCTCGAGCGTGCCGGGGACGGTGTTGTCGAGCACCGTCGCGATGAGCGCGCCCACCGCCATCCCGGTCCCGCCGAGGGTGTTCAGAATGTTCGCGAGCCACTCCGCCTCGAGGACGAGCGGGTTCGCCGCGAAGTACTCCGGAACCGAGAGCCCCATGAAGAACGAGAACCCGACGATGAAGAGGTTGCGGGCGCTGTTGAGATCGACGAACTGCAGGTTCGAGAGCCCGACGCTCGCGATCATGCCGAACATGGCGCAGTACATTCCCCCGACGATCGGCTGGGGGATCGTCGTGAAGAGCGCCCCGAACTTGCCGATCACCCCGAGCCCGAGCATGAGGAGCGCGCCGACCTGAACGACGCGTCGACTCCCGACCCGGGTCAGGCCGATCGCGCCGATGTTCTCGCTGTAGGAGGTGGTGCCGTTCCCGGTGCCGAAGATCCCGGCGATGAAGCAGCCGACCCCCTCCATGCCGATCCCGCGATTGATCGTCCGGCGGTCCGGCACCGGAGCCCCGGAGAGCCGGGCGCAGGCGTAGTAGTCCCCGATCGACTCGACCATGGAGGCGACATAGCCCGCCAGCATGCCGACGACCGCCGCGGCCCCGAAGGTGGGCGTCCCCCACTGGAAGGGCGTCGGCACCCGGAACCAGGGAGCCGCCGCGAGGTTGTCGGTGCTGACGTGGGCCGGGTGGCCGGCCGGGAACCATCCCGCGCCGGTGCCGAGCCAGGCCGCGATCCACGCCACGACGATGGCGAGGAGGATCGGAAAGAGCTCGAACACCCGATGGCTCCGACGCAGGTACTGACTGAACAGGATGATCAGGAGGATGGTCAGGCCGCCGATTCCCCAGTGGGTGCCGGCGACCGGAGCCCCGAACTTGAAGAGCGCGAGGCCGATGAGCGCCACCGTCGGCGCGACCGTCACCGGACCGATGAAGCGGAGCAGCTTCCCGACGAGGCCGCTGTAGCCCATGAAGATCTCGATCACCGCCCCGACGATCACGGCGCCCTGGATGTGCTGCATCTTCACCATCCAGCCGGCGTCCTTGAGCGCCGCCATCCCGCAGATCGCGATGGCGGGGGCGAGGAAGGAGAAGGTCCCCCCCTGGACGATGGGGAGGCGGTTGCCGTAGGTCGTCTGGAGGAGGGTGGTGATCCCGCTCACGACGAACATCGTCGCGATCAGCTTCCCCTTGTCGACCGGGTCGGCGATGCCGAGGGCGTCGGAGAGCATCAGCGGGATCGCGACCGTCGAGCCGAACATCGTCAGGTAGTGCTGGAAGCCCAGGATGCCGGCGGCGGCCGGCGGAGGGACGTCATCGATGCCGTAGATCAGGTCGACATCTCGGGATCGGCTCATCGCTCCACTCCTCCTGCTCTCGCGGCGGCGGCTCGCGACGGGGAGCCCCCGTCGGGCGGGACCAAGTTGACGAAGCTCGCAAGCCTCGTCAATAATAATACTTACGGACGAACGCTCGCCGTGCGCGCCCCGAGGGACCGCACCGGCGCCGGAGGAATGGAAGTGCCCCGATGAAGGAACTGCCTCGCCAGCGGACGGAGACCCTCTTCACCGACCGCAAGGGCGCCTACACCCGCCAGCAGGCCCTCGTCGAGGCGCACCGCTGCCTCTTCTGCGAGGACGCACCCTGCACCCGGGCCTGTCCCACGCACATCGACATCGCGGGGTTCATTCGCAAAATCGCGACCGGGAACCTGCGCGGCTCGGCGGGGACGATCTTCGAGTCGAACATCCTCGGCCGCAGCTGCGCACGCACCTGCCCGGTCGAGGTCCTCTGCGTCGGCGACTGCGTCTACAACGAGCTGGGCGTCCCCCCGATCCAGATCGGGAAGCTCCAGCGGCACGCCACCGACGCCGCGATCGAGGCGGAGTGGAGCTACTTCGAGGCCGGCGCGCCGACCGGGCGCTCCGTCGGCCTCGTCGGCGGCGGTCCCGCGAGCCTCGCCTGCGCCCACGAGCTGCGGCGCCTCGGACACGCCGCGACGATCTACGAGCGCCACGAGCGGCTCGGGGGCCTGAACACCCACGGGGTCGCGCCCTACAAGCTCAAGGCGGACATCGCGGTCGAGGAGGTGGACTGGGTCCTCTCCATCGGCGAGATCGATGTCCGCACGGGGGTCGAGGTCGGAAAGGACCTCGGCTGGGAGGAGCTCGAGTCCGCCCATGACGCGGTCTTCCTCGGAGTCGGGCTCGGGGCGGACCATCGCCTCTCCACCCCCGGCGAGGACCTCGAGGGCATCGTCGGCGCCGTCGATTGGATCGAGCGGATGAAGACGGGGCAGGTCGATGTCTCCGAGGTCCGCAGCGCCACCGTGATCGGCGGGGGGAACACCGCCATCGACGGGGTCCGCGAGCTCCTCGGGCTGGGGATCGAGCGCGTCACCCTGATCTACCGCGGGGATGACTCCGGCCGCTCCGGCTACGACCATGAGTGGGATCGCGCGAAGCGCGAGGGCGCGAGCGCCCTCTGGCGGGCGGTGCCGGTGGAGTACGAGGGCACGGGCCGCGTCGAGCGGATCCGCTGCGCCCGACTCGACGGCGACAAGCGCCCCACCGGCGAGGAGATCACCGTGGACGCGGACTTCGTCCTCCTGGCGGTCGGCCAGGCGAAGCTCGGCGACGCGATCGCCGCCGCGTTGAGCGGGGTCGAGAGCGAGGGCGGCCGCCTCGTCGTCGATGAGAGCGGCGCGCTCGGTCGCCCCGGCTGGTTCGCGGGCGGGGACGCCTCGAACGGCGCCAAGGAGGTGGTCAACGCGGTCGCCGAAGGGAAGCGCGCCGCCCGCGCCATCCACGAGTACCTGGGAGGAGCGTGATGCCGGACCTCACCGCCAACTGCGCGGGGATCGAGTCCCCCAACCCCTTCTGGCTCGCCTCCGCGCCCCCGACGAATTCGGGGGAGCAGATCATGCGCGCCTTCGACCACGGCTGGGGCGGCGCCGTCTGGAAGACCCTCGGCACCCCGATCCAGAACGTCTCCAGCCGCTTCGGCGCGATCCACCATCAGGGCTCGCGCGGGGTCGGCTTCAACAACATCGAGCTCATCACCGACCGTCCCCTCGATGTGAACTTCCGCGAGATCGAGGAGGTGAAGAAGCACTACCCCGAGCACGCGGTCATCGTCTCCCTCATGGTGGAGACGAAGGAGGAGTGGAAGGAGATCATCGCCCGCTCCATCGATGCCGGGGCGGATGGTCTCGAGTTGAACTTCGGCTGCCCCCACGGCATGTGCGAGCGCGGCATGGGCTCGGCGGTCGGCCAGGAGCCGGCGGTGAACGAGCGGATCACCTCCTGGGTGAAGGAGTACAGCACCGTCCCGGTGCTCGTGAAGCTCACCCCGAACGTGGCGGACATCGTCCCCCACGGCCTCGCCGCGCAGAAGGGGGGCGCGGACGGCGTCTCCCTCATCAACACGATCAAGAGCATCATCGGCGTCGACATCGACCGCATGGTGATCGAGCCGCGGGTCGGGGGCCTGTCCACGAACGGCGGCTACTGCGGGGCGGCGGTGCGCCCGATCGCGCTCCACATGGTGGCAGGCCTCGCGCGGGACCCCGCGTTCCAGCTCCCGATCAGCGGCATCGGCGGGGTCACCAACTGGCGCGATGCGGTGGAGTTCATCCTCCTCGGCTCCAGCTCGGTGCAGGTCTGCACCGAGGTGATGCTGCGCGGCTACCGCATCGTCGAGGACATGATCGAGGGCCTGGAGAGCTACCTCCGGGAGAAGAAGGTCGACTCCGTGGCCGCCCTCGTCGGCGCCGCGGTCCCCACCTTCTCCGAGTGGGGAGACCTCGACCTGAACCACGAGACGGTCGCGAAGATCGACCCGGAGACCTGCATCGGCTGCTACAAGTGCATGGTCGCGTGCCACGACGGCGCCCATCAGTGCATCTTTCCCGCCCGGGACGACTCCCGGGTCCCGATCGTCGATGAAGCGGAGTGCGTCGGCTGCAACCTCTGCGAGATCGTCTGCCCCGTCGAGGGATGCATCACGATGGTCGAGGTCGACAACGGCTTCACCCCGGCGAGCTGGAACGACCATGTCGGGGACGGGAAGACGCTCCGTCCGAAGAAGGGCGCCCACTGAGGGGGACGACCCCGGGAAGACACCGAGGGGCGTGACTCGGAGAGGAACGGAGCTTCGCGGGTGATCGAGTTCTCCGGCTGCGACTACCTCGGGCTCCGCACGCACCCCGCCGTCATCGGGGCCGCGCGGGCCTCCCTCGCGGCCGACGGTCTGGGGGCCGGGGCCTCCCGCGCGACGACCGGGGAGCACCCGGTGCATCTCGCGCTCGAGCGGGCGGTCGCCGGCTTCCTCGGGACCGAAGCGGCGCTCCTCCTCCCGTCGGGCGCCCTCGCCAACCTCGCCCTCTGCGCGACCATCCTCGAGGACCAACCCACGGTCTGGGTGGACCCGCGCGCCCACACGAGCCTCCGCGATGGTCTCCGCTTCGGAGGTCGGGAGGTCCCCCGCCCGGAGGAGGCGAAGGTCATTCTCACCGACGGCGTCTTCCCGTCCCGAGGGGAGGAGCCGGACCTCCCGGCCCTCCTCGCCGCCCTGCCAGCGGACGGGCACCTTGTCGTCGATGACTGCCACGGCACGGGGGTCCTGGGAGCGCGCGGGCGGGGGAGCGTCAACGCGGCCGGCCTGGAGGATCCGCGGATCGTCATCACGACCACGTTCTCCAAGGCGCTCGGGGGAGCGGGCGGCGTGATCGCGACGCGTCGCGTCATCCGCGACCGAATCGCCGCGCACCCCCTCCATGTCGGCTCCACCGCGCTGCCCCCCGCCTGGGCCGCCGCCGGCCTCGCGGCGCTCGAGCTCCTTCGGAATGACGCCACGATTCACGGGCGCCTCCTCGACCGGATCGCTCGGGCCCGCGCCGCGCTCGCCGCGGAGGGCGTCCCCCTTCCCCCTCTCCCGCTGCCGGTCTTCCGCTTCGACGTGCCCGCGGCCGGAACCGACGGCATCCTCGCCGAGCTGAAGGCGACCGGCCTCTCCGTCCCGCACATCCACTATCCGGATGGCCCTCCCGGCGGCTACCTGCGGGCGGTCGTCTCCGCGGAGCGCACGCCCGAGGAGATCGAGCGTCTCGCGGAGGTCCTCGGCCGTTGGTACGGGACGAGCTCCGCCCATCTCTCCCCGTAGATCCGCCACAGGAACGCGGAGCGACTTCCCGGGGAGCTTCGGCGCGGGGGTGTCGGAGCGATCGAGGACCCTCAACTCTCGGGAGAGGTCGCTCCCTCGCGAGCGGAGTCACAGGTCCGGCGGGGACGACGACCTCGCGGGGCTCAGGGGCAGCCTGCCGCCGGGAACGGCGCGGCGGGGGGGGGGCCCCCGCTGAACAGGTGGGCGAGCAGGTAGATCGGGTCGGAGATGTCGAAGGCCGCATCCCCGTTCACGAAGGCCGCCTCCGCCACCACTGCGGGGGGACCCCCGGTGAAGAGCGCCGCGAGCAGGTAGACGACATCGGCGACATCGACCGTCCCATCCCCGTTTCCATCCCCACGGACGAACGGCTGCGGGCAGGGATCCCCGGGATTCAGCCAGGGGAGCGCGGCCGCGAGGAGCTCGCTCCGCGCGTCGGAGACGAGGTCGGTGAAGGGGAAGGCGAGGAAGAGGGTCCGATAGCCCGCATCCACCGTGCTCGCCGCGACCCCGCCCCCGAGGAGCGGCGTCGGCCCGGAGCTCGCGTCGTACCGGAAGGCGACCTCCGCCGGCGGCGTCAGGGCGATCTCCGATCGATAGCCCGCGGAGCCCCCCAGGGTCAGGGGCGAGCTCGCGCCCACCGCGCTCCCGGGCTCTCCGATCAGCGAGGGCAGCTCCATCCCCCACTGAAGATGGGAGACATGGAGATGGTCGGTGAAGAGTGAGGTCCCCCCGAGGATCGTGCTGACATACGCGCCGGAGAGGAGGAGGCTGCCCCCGGCATCGAGGTGGTCCTGAAGGAGCTGGCGCCGCGCCGGGCCGAGCTGGTCGGGGTAGTTGCCGTGCAGGTAGCCGCAGGGCCAGATGACGACGGGGTGCGCCGCGAGGAGAGCCGCCGTGACCGGTCCGTCCACGAACGGGTCCCACGCGTTGTGAACGACCCCCAGCGCATCGAGGGTGTTCCGCACCGCCTGGTAGTACCCGGTGTTGCCCCCATCGAAGTAGCCGTTCACGACGAGCACCTCGACCACCGTCTCCACCATCACCTCTCCCGAGGGACCGGAGAGGTTCCCGGCGGCATCGATGGCGTGGACCACATAGAACCAGGTGCCGGTCCCCGCCCCCGGGTCGTCGAGGTGCTCCTCCCACACCGGGATCGCGTCCAGCATCTCGTAGGGCCCTCCCGGGCTCGCGCTGCGTCCGACCTGATAGCCGGAGAGGTCGTCGACGAGGACCGGGTCCCACTGAAGGCTCGCCACCCCGCCCGCGGTGGTCGCGATCAGGCCGGTCGGCGTCGGGGGGGCGGTCGCGTCGCCGGGATCGGGACGGTAGGGCCCCTCCAAGATGCGGATCGACTCGACCGCCGGACCGACCGGCTCCAGCTCGCCGCACCAGGCGACCGTGGAGCTGAAGTGCGGCTCCTGACCCTCCAACGCGAGGAGGGAGATGTCGAGCTCCGCATCGAGCTGCCCGCGGACGGCATCGAGGGAGAGCCCCGCCGCGGGGGTCGTGGCGGCGAAGGTGTAGCGGAAGCGGTCGGGCCAGACGCGGAACTGCGCCGCCGGTGCCCCGGTGAGGAGGTCGAGGGCGAGGCGGAGGTCCCCCTCCCCTCCGACCGGCAGGCTGGCGGGAGTGGGGGTCGTGGGGACCTCCTCGGCGAAGGTCCCGGTCCCGCTCGCGTGCTCGGCGATCCGAGCGGTCAGGTGGGCATCGTACTGCGCCTGCAGCGCCGGGTCCGACTCCAGGCTGGCGTAGAGGGCATCGAGAGCGGCGATGTCGTTCCCCCGCACCGTCTGGAAGAGCTCGAGCAGCAGGTCGGGACGCTCGCTCTCGAGGAACGAGAAGAGCATCCCCGCGTAGCGGTAGAAGGTGAAGCTGCCGTAGCCGGTCCCGATCACATCGTCGATGGAGAGGCGCGTCGCGTCTCCGTCGATCTGCTCGAGGAGGATCCCCCGCGGGAGGACTCCCTGACTCCGGGTGCTCCCGGCGAGGAACTCGGCGAGCCCCTCGTTGTACCAGACGAGTCGGTTCCCCTCGTAGAGGGTGCCGGCCTCCCCGAAGCTGCCGGTGATGAGATGACGGCTGTCGAGGTAATGCACGTACTCGTGACGGAGGAGCTCCTCGAGGGTGTAGATGCTCTGCTGCGGCGTGCGGTCGTAGGTGAAGAGGGTTCCCCAGCTCTCGATGAAGATCCCGCCGTTGTTCGTGGAGAGGCCGTAGAGGAAGGGCTGGTAGGTCTGGTAGTCGTCGGGGCTGCCGTAGATCACCAGGGTGAGCACCTCGTGGTCATCTCCGGGCACCGGGGTCAGCTCGGTGCACTGACGGAAGAACTGGCTCTCGACCTCCTGCATCGCCTCGTACATCGCGAGGGCGAGATCCGCATCGATGGCGGTGCGGAAGATGAGGCGCCCCTGATCGAAGCGGAACTCGTTCGGCAGGGCGATCGCCCGGATCTGGTCCCGAATCGCATCGATGTCGATGGGGGTGCCGTCGGAGAGGACTCCGCCGAAGCGGGACTCCAGATCGATGACCGCTCGGAGCCACGGCGCGGAGTACTGAGCGTGCAGCTGGTAGGCGCTGGAGACGATCGCGTGGGCCGCCGCGCTGGTGGTAGGCGCGAGGCAGGAGCAGCGACTGACCGCCCAGAGGGCGTTCTCGACGAGGTACCGGTCGTCGTCGGTGTAGCCGGTGTCGAGGGCGATGGTCCCGACCTCGTCGAGGAGGCTGCCCGGCATTGCGAGGTACCAGGGGCTCGCGGCGCCATCTCCGCAGTTGTTCCCGATCTGCCGCGCGAGGGAGAAGAGCACCCGGTAGACGATGATGCGTTCGTCCCAGGAGACGGAGAGGGTCGGATCCCCGTTGTAGCGCGCGAGGACCGCCTCGCACTGGGGAAGGAGCGCGATGGTGGCGTTCGTGCTGTCCATCGAGATCCCCCACTGCTCGATCAGCGCGAGGTCGGAGACCGCGGGGGGGGTCAGGTCGAGGGAGGTGCCGAGGGTGACCATCGCCCCGATCGCCGCCTGCTCGGTCGCCCCGTCGTAGCTCACCGTCCCCTCGTAGAACTCGTGGTAGAAGGCGATCTGGTAGAAGTAGGCGAGGCGCCGGAGCGCCTCGGCGTTCGCGGCCGTGTCGACGGCGAGAGCGGTGATCCGATCGGCGACGAGGACCACGGTCCCGCCGGCGATCACCTGGGCCACATCCGCATCGAAGGACCAGAGGCTCCCCAGGCACGCATCGCTGGCCGCCGCGATCGCATCGACGAGGGCGACCCCCTGCAGGAGCGCGAACTCTCCGGCGGAGCAGGGGGGACCGACGAAGGAGGTGCCGATCCCACTCCCGGAACCGGAAGTCTGCGCGGCGGCCCGGGCCGCAACCCGCGCACGCAGATCCCCGCTCGACGCGGCGGGCGCCTCACTCTCCGCGGGCTCCCGCGCCGACGCCGCCAGAGAGCAGGGAGGCGGCGCGGAGATGGCCTCCGCCGCTCCCGCCGGAGGCTGCTGACCGGGGAGAGCCGTCGCATGGATCGACGAGACCACGAGGATGAGGAGGGGGAGCGACCGCGCCGGCATGGGAACTCCGATTCCGGGGGGTGAGGAGGGGGCCCGACGGGACCTGCCCTTCCGCTCCAGTCTACCCTCGCCCGCGGGCAGGTACAGAAGAGGAGGGGCGGGCGGTGGTTGGCAGAACGGGCGCGCTGTGGAACGATCCTCCGCGAGAGAGAGGTCCTCGATGTTGCGCGCTCCGTCCATCCCTTCCCGATCGTGGCTGCTCCTGCTCCTCTCCCTCCCCCTGCTCGCCGGCTGCGGGCCGGTCTCCTCCGATCGCGGCGCGGGAGGTGGAGACCTGGGCACCTCCTTCGTCGTGGTCCTCGCCGATGATCTCGGGTGGGCGGACATCTCCTGCCAGGGGAGCGAGTGGGAGACACCGGCGATCGACGCCCTCGCGCGGCGGGGGCTGCGGGTCGCCCGCGCCTACTCGAACGGGCCGAACTGCGCGCCGAGCCGCGCCTACCTGATGACCGGGCGCGACATGACCTCCCACGGGATCTTCACCGTCGCGCCGAGCGCGCGCGGGAAGGCGGAGAACCGGAAGCTGGATCCCCCTCCCACGCGCCGCGCCCTCCCCGACGGAGCGGCCACCATCGCGACCGAGCTCGGCGAGGCCGGATATCGCACCGCTCACATCGGGAAGTGGCATCTGGGGAGCGATCCTCGCGCCCACGGGTTCGAGCGCGCGGTGGCGGGGAACCAGCGCGGCTCCCCGAAGACTCACCTCGCCCCGTGGGGGCTCCCCGACCTCCCCGAGGGGGCGAAGGGGACCGAGCTCGCGGACGCCCTGACCGACCAGGCGATCGACTTCATCGAGGAGTGCGGGGAGGAGCCGTTTCTCCTCGTCCTCTCCCACTACGCGGTCCATACCCCGGTCCAGGCGGACCCCGCGCGGGTGCGGCAGTGGCAGGAGAAGCTCCCCGAGGCGGACCGCCGACGCTGGCGCTACGCCGCGCTCGTGGAGAGCGTGGATCGCTCGGTCGGTCGACTCGTGGACGCGCTCGAGCGGACCGGGCGAGCCGGGGACACCCTCGTCATCTTCACGAGCGACAACGGGGGTCACGAGGGCTTCACCGACAACGGGCCACTCCGCGGTGCGAAGGGGATGCTCTACGAGGGAGGGATCCGCGTCCCGTTCATCGCGGCGGGGCCGGGGATCCGGGGGAATCGCACCGAAGAGCGGGTCCCTCTCCAGCTCAGCGACCTCTACCCCACCTTCCTGGAGATCGCCGGCCGCTCCGCCTCGGAGGAGCTGGTCGGGGAGAGCCTCGTGCCGCTCCTGCGCGGTCGGCGCAGCTCTCTGGCGAAGCGCGAGCTCCACTGGCACTTCCCCGCCTACCTCGAGGGATCCCGGACCCGGGGGACCTGGCGAACGACCCCGGCCTCCGTGATCTGGCGCGGAGACTACAAGCTGCTCCACTTCTACGAGTCCGACAGCGTCGAGCTCTATCACCGGCGTGATGTCGGAGAGGAGAACGACCTCGCGGAGGAGCGGCCGAGGGAGGCGGGAGAGCTGCGAGCGAGCCTCGAAGAGTGGCGCTCGAAGGCAGGACTCCCCATCCCCCGCCCCATCCCTCCGAGCTGAGCTCGAACCGGCCACCCCCGGTGGGATCGGGCCATCGAGGCCTCAGGGATGACCGAGGGAGCTCAGGCTCCGGTGCAGCGAATGCAGACTCTGCGCCGGTTGCCGAGATGGGCCGTGATGAGGCAGGCGGAGCCGAGGATCGTCGCGATCGTCGCCGGGGGGAGATGCAGGGACCTCTCCCCCGACTCGTCGACCACCACACTCGGACAGCAGTTGTCGCAGGAGTCCGCCCCCTCCTCCGCGAGGCTCGTCGGGGCCGAGGGGAGGTACGGCAGCGCGCTTCCGGCGAGGACGAAGAGGATCCCCGCCAGCGCCGCTCCCCGGATCCAGCGGCGCCCGCCTCCTCGAGACCCGTGGATGAGCACGGTGGCCCCCAGCGGCACGACTCCGAGCGCCATCAGTGCATGCGACGCAGGGTGCGCCCAGATCCGCCCGAAGGAGGGGAGGGCGAGAAGGAAGAGGGGCGAGACGAGACAGTGCACGACGCAGGCGGAGGAGGCCCAGCAGCCGAGTCGATCCCAGAGTCCCTCGGGCGCAGCTCTCATCCCCCCTCCTCGCTCGCACAGTCCGCGCAGTTGCCGAAGAGCAGGATCTCGTGACCACTCATGCGGAAGCCGGCGGGGAGAAGGCGCTCGAGCTGCCGAACGCAGCCATCGAGATCGAAGGCGCGCTCGCAGCGGGAGCAGAGGAAGTGGTGGTGATGCTTCAGGTTCGCCGGCTCGTATCGGACCGAGCCCGCCTGGAGCTCGACCGCGACGAGTCGGCCCTCCTCCACCCCCCGGCGCAGGGCGCGATAGACCGTGGCGAGACCCACGCTCTGGCTCTCCTCGCGGAGGAGCTCCCACAGCTCGTTGGCGGACATCGGCCCCCTCGCATCGACGAGAGCCTGCAGGACCTGATCATGCTTTGGCGCGCTCATTTGAGAAATGATAATCGATTCTCATCTGGAGCCGCCAGCGAATCCGCGGATTCGGTCGGAGAGTGCGGGGTCGGGGGGAAGGGGCGGCTCAGCGCGCGCGCGGGCGGGTCTTCAGGCCACCGAGCCCTCCGTCGACCCCGATCACCTGAGAGGTGACCCAGCTCTGCGCGGGGTCGAGGAGCCAGGTGATCGCCCGCGCGACATCGTCCGCCTCCCCGAGGCGGCCGAGCGGGTGCAGATCGAGCGACGCGCGCTCCGCGGCCTCGGTTCCGGTGATCCGCTCGGTGAGCTTGGTCCGGACCAGTCCGGGGGCCACGACGTTCACGCGCACTCCGGCGTTGGCGTAGGTCGCCGCCGCGCTCTTCGCGAGCCCCTCGATCCCCGCCTTCGCGGCGGCGATCGCCTCGTGGTTCGCGAGCCCGATCCGAGCCGCGGCGGAGGAGATGAGGACGATCGAGCCCCCCTGCTTCCGCATCCGGGGCGCTGCTGCACGCACCGCCGCAAAGGAGGAGCGGAGGTGGGTGGCGATGACCTCGTCCCACTCGGGACCGGTCGTGAGGTGGGCGGGCTTGAGGAGGAGGGAGCCCACACAGTTCGCGACGCCATCGAGACGGTCGTACTTCCGCACCGCGGTCTCGAGCGCCTCCTCCACCGAGGCGAGGTCGGTGCCATCGAAGAGGCAGGGGGTCGCGTCGATCTCGGCGGCCAGGCGGTCAAGGGCGACCGAGTCGCGGGCGGCGATGATGACGGAGGCACCCGCTTCGGTGAGCTGGCGCGCGACGGCGCGACCGATCCCTCCGGTGGCACCGAGGACGACGTGGACGGGGTTCATGGAAGCTCCTCTCGGGGCGGATCCGAGGGGCTCCTCGGTCCGGATGGGATACGCTCGGAGCCCCGGGGTGGATTCGCGGAATCCGGCTTCGGGAGGCCCGCGAAACCCAGGTATGGCGGAAGCGAAGGAGTTGCCGTGAGTGACACGATCCCCCCTCCCGCCGGCCCGCGCTGGGGTCCGGCCGTCCTCCGCGTGGCGGCGGTCTACAACCTCCTCTGGGGCGCGGCCGTGATCCTGCTGCCGCGGGTGACCCTCGGCTGGCTCCTCCCCGCGGAGAGACTCGAGGCCCTCGATCCGGTCGCCTTCACCCTCTGGCAGTGCATCGGAATGATCGTCGGGGTCTACGGGATCGGCTACTGGGCCGCAGCGCGGGATCCCCTCCGCCACTGGCCGATCGTCCTCGTCGGGTTCCTCGGGAAGGTCTTCGGGCCGATCGGGTTCGTCGGCGGCGTCCTGGAGGGGATCGTCCCCCTCTCGTTCGGGCGGACGATCATCCCGAACGACCTGATCTGGTGGGCTCCCTTCTTCCTCCTCCTGCGCGCCGCCCGGGCCCGCGCCGTCAGGACACCGGCGGCTCCGGAGTCGGCGTCGGGGTGAGGCCGACCGGCGGATCGGGCCGGGGACTCCGACTTCGATCGTTCCGGCTCGCCTCCTCAGCGGCGCGACGGATCCCCCCGAGCATGCCGCGGAAGACATATCCGTGGAGGGGCAGGACCGAGTACCAGTAGGCGAGTCCGAAGAGCCCCTTCGGCCGGAAGCGCGCGACCTGGCGGAGGCGCGTCCCGCCCCCTTCCGCGTCCTCCAGCTGGAACTCCAGCTCGGCCACGCCGGGGAGCCGCATCTCCGCCCGCAGGCGCAGGCCGCGATCCCTCTCGATCCCGGTGACCCGCCAGAAGTCGAGCGCCTCCCCGTAGGAGACCTGCTCGGGGTTGCGACGACCGCGCCGCAGCCCGGGCCCGCCGACGAGACGGTCGAGGAAGCCGCGGATCTTCCAGAGGGTGTCCGCGGCGTACCAGCCATGCCCTCCGCCGACCCGGCAGACCGCCCCGAAGACCTGGGCTCGATCGGCCTCGATGTCGATGGTCCGCGCATCGACGTAGGTGGTGCCGCCGGCCCAGTCCGGGTCTCCGGGCATCGCGCCCGCCATCGACCACATCGTCTCCACCTTGTTGTCGCGCACCCGGGTCAGGGCGGCGGCGATCGCCTCCCGCGCTCCGTAGAGGCGCTGGGGCATCAGCCGGGCCGCGGTGTCATCCCGGACGACGACCCGGTTGCGCAAACCCTCCGCCAGAGGCCGGGCGATGCGATGTCCGATCGGGGTCACGAAGTGGATCCACCAGGAGCTGAGCTTGGGAGTGAGCACGGGGACAGGGAGGATCCAACGGCGGGAGAGGCCTCGCTCCTCCGCCATGATCCGCATCAGCTCGCGGTAGCTGAGGATGTCGGCCCCCCCGATGTCGAGGGTGCGACCCGCCGTCTCGGGGGTCGACAGGCACTTCACGAGATAGCCGAGGACATTGTCGATCCCGATCGGCTGGCTCTCGGTGCTCACCCAGCGAGGCGTGATCATCACCGGCAGGCGCTCGACGATGTAGCGGAGAATCTCGAAGGAGGCGGAGCCGGAGCCGATGATCATGGCGGCGCGCAGCTCGGTGACGGGGACCTTCCCCTCGGCGAGGACCTTCCCCACCTCCCGACGGGAAGCGAGATGCTCGCTGAGCCCATCGCCGAGCTCGCCGAGTCCGCCGAGGTAGATGATCCGCTTCACACCCGCGAGCTCGGCGGCGCGGGCGAAGGTGCGGGCCATCGCCCGATCCCGCTCGGCGTACTCCTCGCCCGCGGAGATCATCGAGTGGATCAGGTAGTAGGCGGCGGTGCAGCCGCGGAGCTGCTCCGCGAGCTCCTCGGCGGTCGCGGTCGTGAGGTCCCCCTCGACCACCTCCACGGAGGGCCGGTTGATCCAGGGGCGGTCGAGGAGCTTGCGGGGGGTCCGAACATGGCAGCGGACCGAGTAGCCGGCGAGGAGCAGCTCGGGGATGAGCCGCCCGCCGATGTAGCCGGTGGCGCCGGTGACGAGGACTCGCTCTCTGGTGGTGTTCATGGGGCGGGATTCGCCTGCCCCCGGCGCTCGGATTCGCGCACGAAAAACCACGCCCGGGTCCCGGCCTCCCCCGCCGAGAGATCGCGGGTGCTCCACCCTTCAACTTCGTCTAGGATCATGGGATGCGTCGGTGCCCCTCCTCGCGCCACCCGCGCGAGGATTCCGCCGCGATCGAGCGGGAACCCGGGTCGGCGCCCGGGGTTCCTCCCACGGACCTCACCCTGCACCCGCTCCGGGAAGGCCCCCCATGCGCCTGTCGATTCTCTCCAGGTTCCTTCTCCTTCTCCTTCTCTTCACCCCGACCATCGGAGCCCAGGCGCCCCCGGACGACCCGCGCCCGCCGCGTCGTGGCGGTGCCCCCCCGGACTTCCCCGTCGTTCGCGCCCTCGATGCGGACGGGGACGGAGTGGTCTCCGCGGAGGAGATGGAGGCTGCGCCCGAGCGCCTGCGTGCCCTGGACCGGAACGGGGATGGAGTCCTCTCCGGGGACGAGATGCTGCCGCGCTTCGGACCGGGCGGAGGCCGGGGGGACCGCGGCTCCCGCCGCGGCGGCTTCGGTGGGTTCGGGCGGGGGGGCGGCGGACCGCGCCTCTCTCCGGCGGAGCTGCCCGATGAGATCGGCGAGGCCGATGTCCCCGATCGGACCACCTTCGAGCGCCTCTCCTACCAGGGGGAGGAGGTGATGATCGACACCCACCTCACCGGTCTCGAGTTCGTGAAGTTCCAGATCGAGAACGCGACCACCGACACCCCCGACACCTACTTCATCAACACCGAGGCGATCCGCTCCCACCCTCAGTTCATGCAGCGCGCCGGCATCGAGATCGGCCGGGAGGGTCAGATGCGCGGAGTCCTCGTCTTCCGCCCCCTCCTGAAGGCGCCGGACGGCACGCCGGGGCTGTACACCTTCGAGTTCGAGCCGAACGACGCCTACCCCTTCCCGGCCATCGCGCTCGCGTACCGCGAGCTCGTCGCCCATGCGCCGATCCTCGAGGGCCGCCTCGCCTATCACGCCCTCCCGCGCGCCCGGGCCCGGACGATGGCGGAGAAGGCGGACTACGACGCCGCCGCGATCCCGATCTTCGTGGCGGAGGATGTCTACGCCGACATCGCGTACCTCCCTCTCAACCCGACGACCGGTGTGGGGCGCCTGCGCGTCCTCGAGCCGGGGGACCGGCCCGGAGCCCGAGAGGTGGTCATCTGCCGCACGCTCCCGAACGAGATGCCCCGGGTCGCGGGGATCATCACCTGCGTGCGCCAGACCCCGCTCTCCCATGTGAACCTGCGCGCGGTCCAGGATGCCGTCCCCAACGCCTTCATTCGCGGAGCGCTGGAGGATCCCGACATCACCTCGCTCATCGGCAAGCCGGTCGTCTACACCGTCGGCGCCGATGGCTACTCGATCCGGGAGGCCTCGGTCGGTGAGGTCGAGACCCACTTCGCCGCGCTGCGGCCGGCCCAGCCCCGGACCCCTCCCCGTGACCTCTCCGCGACGCGGATCCTCCCGCTCTCGGAGCTCGGGTTCGTCGATGCCCGCAGCGTGGGGACCAAGGCCGCGAACCTCGCGACCCTGCGACGCATCGGGCTCCCCGCGGAGATCGAGCTCCCCGATGGGTTCGCGGTCCCCTTCTCCTTCTATGTACGGTTCATGGAGGAGAACGGGCTCTTCACCCGGGCGCGGGAGATCCTCGGCGCCCCCGGCTGGCGCGAGGATGCCGAGGTCCGGGAGGCCGGGCTCGCCGAGCTGCGCGCGGCGATCGAGGCCGGGGAGTTCCCCGCCGACCTCTCCGAGGCGCTCTCCGCTGTTCAGGCCGCCTTCCCGGCCGGGACCTCGATCCGCTGCCGCTCGAGCACCAACAACGAGGACCTCCCCGGGTTCAGCGGCGCGGGGCTCTACGACTCCTTCACCCACAAGGAGCGGGAGGGGCACCTCTCGAAGTCGATCCGTCAGGTTTACGCCAGCCTGTGGAACTTCCGCGCGGTGGAGGAGCGGGAGTTCGCCCGCATCGATCACTTCACCACGGCGATGGGGGTCCTCCTCCACCCCAACTTCTCGCGCGAGCAGGCGAACGGGGTCGCGGTCACCCGGGACATCGTCTACGGCACGGAGGGGCAGATCGGGCGCGCGTCCTATGTGAACGCCCAGCTCGGCGAGGCGCTCGTCACGAACCCGGATGGGGATGAGATGCCCGAAGAGCGGATCCTCCACCCGCGCGGCCCCGGCCTCGACCGGATGATCCAGCGCTCGAGCCTCGCGGCCGCCAACGAGACGGTCCTCTCGGTCGACCACTGCAACCTGCTGCGTCGAGCCCTCGAGGTCATCGAGCGGGAATTCCGCGCCCTGCACGGCGCCTCCGACCCTTTCGCCATGGAGATCGAGTTCAAGGTGACCGAGCTCGGCGACCTGTCGATCAAGCAGGCGCGTCCCTGGGTGTTCTCTCCGGAGAGCGCGGACGAGCCGGGGGCCGAGCCTCCCGCCGGGACCCCGGGTCGCTCCCTCTGAGGACCATGCGGTGACGAGCCCCCCGCGCACGGGACCCCGCCTCGAGCTGAAGTGCACCGCGCCGTCGGACGCGGTCCGCTCCCTCGTGGACTGGTTGGGGGAGAATCTCCGACCCGATCCCCACGCGCGCGATCCCGAGCTCCCGGAGATCCGGATCGAGAGCATCTACTTCGACACGCTGCAGCGGGATTGCTATCGGGACCGCTCGCGCCACCAGCTCCCCAAGCACCGGGTCCGCCGCTACGACGGAGGTCGCGCGTGGATACTGGAGGAGAAGCTGCGAGTGGGGTCCCGGGTGTGGAAGCGCCGCCTGCCGATCGAGGAGCCCGCGCTCGTCACCCTCCTCGATCCCGAGCGGGATTCCTCGCCCATCTCCCCCCCCGGCCTCGACTGGTTCCGCTCCCGCTTCCGAATGCTCGGGCTGCTCCCCACGCTCCAGGTGAGCTACGACCGCCTCGCCTGGATCGGTCCCGACGGGGAGCGGGTCACGATCGACCGTCGACTCGAGGTCGCGATCCCTCGCGATGGGGGAAGGGACGGCGCGGCTCTCGGATTCGCTGCCGATCGGTCGCGACAGGCCGTGCCGCACGAGGCGATCATCGAGTTCAAGGGGCCGGAGGAGGAGACCCCGCTCCTCGCGGCGGCGAGAGCGCATCTCGCCTTGCCCCTGCGAGCGAGCTCCAAGTACTCTCTCGGCCTCGAGGCGGTGGGGCTCGAGGTCGCCGCCGCCCCGCGGACACCGTCGGGAGAAGGGAGCCCGCGCCGATGATCGAGTCCCTCCTCCCGCCGACCGCTCAGCAGACCGCCCTCGCGGCTGCTCCGGCCATGGCGGGGACCGTCGCGAAGGGCCTCCTCCTCTCCGCCGCGCTGGGCCTCGTCATCGCCGTCCTCCACCGGCTCACGCGGGGAGCCCGAGGCAAGAACCCGGGGCTCTTCCCGACCCTCGTGCTCCTCTCCACCCTGATCACCCTGGTCACCATGGCGGTGGGGCAGAACATCGCGGTCGCCTTCACCCTCGTCGGAACCCTCGCCATCGTCCGCTTCCGCACCACGGTGAGCGATGTCCGCGACACCGCCTTCGTGATCTTCGCGGTGGCGACGGGGATCGCGGCGGAGCAGCAGGAGCAGGTCGCAGTGGTCGGCGTCGGCGTGGTCTCCCTCGTCGTGCTGCTCCTGCACGCGGCGGGGACGCTGCGGGACCGAGCTCCCGCGCCAGCGGTCGCGAACGCCGAGAGCGGCGAGGCCCGGGGAAGCCTGACCGTCGCGATCGTCCCTCCCGACGCGGATCCCGCGGCGTGGTCGGAGGTGTTCGGGAAGTTCGGGGTCCGGGGGACGCTCGCCTCCGCCCGGGCGGAGCGGGACCGCTCCCGCCTTCAGCTCACCTTCGAGGTGACCCTGCCCGACCGGGCTCGCGCGGCGGAGATCGCGACGGCCCTGCTCGAGCGCCCCGAGGTGGTCGACGCCCAGCTCCAGCTTCGTCGCTAGGCGATCACCGGCCAGATCGGCTCGGCCCCCTCGACGCCCACCAGCCGCTGGTCGAGGCCTCCGTGGAAGAAGGTGAGGTGGTTGGGGTCGAGCCCCATCAGCTGCAGGATCGTCGCGTGCAGGTTCTTCACGTGGAAGCGCTGGGAGACCGCCTCCGCGCCGAGCTCATCGGTCTCACCCACGGAGATCCCGCCCTTCACCCCACCCCCGGCCATCCACATCGTGAAGCCGTAGCTGTTGTGGTCGCGGCCGGTCCCCTCGGCGTACTCGGCGGTCGGCTGACGACCGAACTCCCCGCCCCAGATGACGAGGGTCTCATCGAGCATCCCCCGTCGCTTGAGATCCTCGAGCAGGCCCGCGATCGGCTGGTCGGTGGCCCCGGCGTGCTTCTCGTGGTTGTGCACCAGATCTCCGTGGGCATCCCAGTTGTGATCGTTGTGGTTGCCGCCCGAGTAGACCTGGATGAACCGCACCCCCCGCTCGACGAGGCGGCGCGCGAGGAGGCACTTCCGGCCGAAGTCCGAGGTCCGCTCGCGATCGAGGCCGTAGAGGCTCTTCGTCTCGGGGGACTCCGACTCGTAGTCGACCGCCTCCGGCGCGTGGGACTGCATCTGGTAGGCGAGCTCGTAGCTGGCGATCCGGGAGAGGAGGTCCGGGTTGCCGCCGCGGGCCGCGGCGTGCTCCTCGTTCTCCCGGCGCAGCTGGTCGAGGAGTCGCCGCTGGGTGGCGGCGCTCATCCCCTCCGGTCGCTCGAGGTCCAGGATCGGCGGACCCTCCCCGCGCAGGATCGTCCCCTGGTAGCTCGCCGGCATGTAGCCCGACGACCAGTTCTTCGCGCCCGAGATCGGCCCCCCGCTCCGATCGAGCATGACGACGAACCCGGGGAGGTTCTCGTTCACGCTGCCGAGTCCGTAGTTCACCCACGAGCCGATGCACGGCGCCCCGGAGAGGATCTTCCCCGAGTTCATCATCAGCATCGCAGAGCCGTGGAGCGGGGAGTCCGCCGTCATCGAGTGGATGAAGGCGATGTCGTCGACGTGGCGCCCGACATTGGGGAAGAGATCGCTCACCCACTTCCCGCACTCTCCGTACCGCTGGAACCGCCACTTCGGTCCGACGACCCGGCCCTGGTTCCGGTGTCCGCCGCGACCGAAGGTCTTCACGTCGACCGTCTTGCCATCGAGGGGGTACAGGTCGGGCTTGTAGTCGAAGGTGTCGACCTGGCTCGGTCCGCCGTACATGAAGAGGAAGATCACCGACTTCGCCTTCGGGGCGAACATCGGTGGCTTCGCGGCGAGGGGGTTCCGGAATCCGGAGAGACCATCCGCCGCGAGGAGCTGCTTCGAGAAGAAGGAGCCGCCGAGGAGGCCGCTCAGGGCCACCGAGGTGAACCCCGCCCCGGCGTCCCAGAGGAACTCGCGGCGGGTCCGGCCGCAGAAGCCGCGACGGCCGGGGGGTGTCTGCTCTTCGAGGGGCACGCGGCCTCCTTCTCTCCGGTCCGCCTCAGTCGAGGTGGATGAACTCGTTCAGGTTGATCGCGAGGAGACAGAACGCCTGGAGCGCCTGGGGAGGGGTGAGCCCCTCCGCCTCGAGCTCGGCGAGGAAGCCGAGCTGGCGCTCGAGCTCCGCCTCCCCCACCTCCCGCTGCGAGACGAGCTCCAGCCCGCGGCGCAGCTGGGCGCGCCGGTCGCCCGGATGCTCGCGCTCGAGACGCTCCGCCATGCGGGTCGCCTGTCGCTGGGAGAACTCGCTGTTCAACAGGGTCAGCGCCTGAGTGGGCTGGGTCGTGACGAAGCGGACCGGGCAGCTGGTGTCGGTGTCGGCGAGGTCGAAGCTCACGAGGAGGGGGTCGAGGAGGGAGCGCTTCACGTGGATGAAGATGCTCCGGCGGGCTGCCTGCTCCGGGGTCGATCGACCCCAGGCCTGATCGGGGCGCGACGCGGTCGCGAGGACCTCCTGCGGCATCGGGGGGTAGACCCCGGGGCCGCCGAGCTCCAGGTTGATCGAGCCGTTCACCGCCAGGATCGAGTCGCGCAGCTCCTCCGCCGCGAGTCGGCGCGGCTCGAAGCGCCAGAGGAGGTCGTTCGAGGGGTCGAGGGTGAGAGCCCCCGGATCGGGCCGCGATGACATCCGATAGGTGCTCGAGAGAAGGATCTTCCGGTGGAGCTCCTTGAGGCTCCAGCCTCCATCGATGAACTCCGATGCGAGCCAGTCCAGGAGCCCGGGATGCGTCGGGAGATCCCCGAGGTTCCCGAAGTCGTTCGCGCTGCGGACGAGCCCGCGGCCGAAGTGGAACTGCCAGATGCGATTCGCCATCACCCGGGCCGTGAGCGGATGCTCCGGGTCGGTCAGCCAGCGGGCGAAGGCGAGCCGCCTCCCCGAGGTCTCCCCGTCCGCCGGTGCCTCGATGGTGGGCGCGCCCCCTCCGAGGATCCGCGGGAAGCCGGGCTCGACCGGCTCGCCCGGGCTCCCGGCGTTCCCCCGCACCCGGACGAAGCTCGCGGGGACCACGGTCCCCGGCTCCTGGGCGCAGAGCACCTCGACCATCTCCCGCGAAGGGGGGACGAGGCGGGACAGGCGCGCGACCGCGCTCTCGTGGCGGGCCGCCTCCGGGGCGCCGAGACGCTCACGGACCACCTCCGTGACCCGGGGGAGCGCGCCCCCGCCGATGGCGAGGTCGACGATCTCCTCCGCGGAGAGGACCCGCTCGTAGATCCGCAGGTCATCGAGCCCGCCGACGAGGGAGCCGTAGCCCGGCTGCATCCGCCCGATGCGGAGGACCTCGGGCGCGGTGAGGCTCTGGGTCCCCCCGCGCCCCTCGGCGACCCGGGCTCCATCGAGCCAGATCTCGATGCGGCCACTCTCCCGGTGACGCGTGAACGCGACATGGTGCCACTCCCCGGGGGTGAGTGGCGCGGAGGAGTGGATGAAGGTCTCCGGCTCGCCGACCCCGACGCACACATGGCGCCCGACGATGGAGAGGCCGAAGTCGGGGACGATCCCCGGGACCTCTCCGTCGACCAGCCCGGTGCCGCGGAACCATCGCAGGTCCCGGTTCCCCCCCTGCCCCTCCTCGTCCGCGCGGACCCAGAGGGCGATGGTGAAGTCATCCTGAACGGGGCGCGGGATCACGCCCCCGCTCGCCCCGCCCGTGCCGAGGAGCGCCCGTCCCCGGGGCCCATCGGTCCACGCCGTCCCCTCCAGCGCGATCTCCTCGGTGGCATTCGCCTCGAAGGTGAAGTGATGGACGAGCCCGTCGGAGGTCCGGTCCCCCGCCGCGAGGACCTCTCCCCCCCAGCGCTCGCGGACCTCGCGCTCGAGGTTCTGCACATGATCGATGAGCTCGCGGCGCTCCTGTCGATGGGCGCGGATCTCATCCTCGAAGGTCGAGGCCCCGAGGTCGGCGGGGAGGGAGCGCAGGAAGTTCTCGGGATTCGTCGAGTTCCCCCGGCCGACCTTGTACGGCTTCAGCCCCTCGAAGAAGGAGAGAAGCTGGTAGTAGTCGGTGGTCGGGATCGGGTCGCCCTTGTGATCGTGGCAGCGGGCGCACCCCATGGAGATCCCCATCGTCACGCGGCAGGTCGTGTCGAGGATCCCGTCGAGGTCGTCGTAGACCGCCTGCAGCGGATCGGTCGGCTCGTCATCCCAGATGCCGAGGCGGTAGTAGCCGGTCGCGATGTACTGAGCGAGACGGGCGTCGGGGAGCTCGTCCCCGGCGAGCTGCTCGGTGAGGAAGCGGTCGTAGGGGAGGTCGGCGTTCAGCGCATCGATCACCCAGTCGCGGTAGCGCCACGCCCCCGGCTTCAGCCGATCGCGCTCGTAGCTGTCGGTCTCCGCGAAGCGCACGAGGTCGAGCCAGTGCCGCCCCCAGTGGACTCCGTACTGAGGGCTGGCGAGCAGCCCCTCCACGAGGTTCGTCCAGGCGTCGGGGGAGGTGTCCGCGACGAACGCGCGCACGGCCTCGGGGGTCGGGGGGAGCCCGGTGAGGTCGTAGGTGACGCGACGGATCAGCGTCTCCCGGGAGGCGGGAGGTGCGGGGTCGAGGCCGGCCTCCTCCAGCCGGGCGAGGACGAAGGCATCGATCGGGCTCGATCCCCAGCGCGCATCCCTCACGGATGGGAGCGGCGGTCGGGAGAGGGGCTCGTAGCACCAGCGATCGATGGGGATCGACTCGACCCCGGGCTCCTCCTCGGCCTCGAGGACGCGCCCCTCCGGCCAGGGCATCCCCTCCTCGATCCATCGCCGGAGTGCATCGATCTCCGCCTGCGGGATCCGCCCGGTCGGGGGCATCTCGATCGTCGGGTCCTCATACGAGACCGCATCGAGGAGGAAGCTGTCGACGACGCGCCTCGGCACCCCCGCCGGGCCCGAGTATCCCCCCTCCTCGATCGAGGCCCGCGTCGTGAGGAGGAGACCGCCCTTCGTCTTGCCCGGGTTGTGGCAGCGCACGCAGCGCGCCTCGAGGACCGCGGCCGCCGCCTCGAAGATGTCATCGGAGCCGGAGGCGTCGCGGGTGGCGTCCACCGGCGAGGACCCCGCGAGGAGCGCGAGGCCGGGGAGGAGGACGGCCAGCGCCAGCAGCGCGGCGCGACCGGGCAGGATCGCGGGAGCAGGTCGGGTTCGTGGTTTCATGCCTACAGGGTAGCGCGGGACGCGCCCCGGGCGAAGAGGAAGGCGCCGGAGTCGCTGGGCGGCGCGGACTCGGGCGGCGCGGACTCGGGCGGCGCAGTCCTGAGCGGCGCAGTCCGGAACGGCGCGCCGGGCGGTGTGACCGACACCGTCCCCCCCGCCCGGACGGTCGGTCAGCCCACGATCAGCTTCCGACGCCGGAGAGCGGTCGCAG
>Ga0181579_10000096_pt1 | contig 57433 bp, 56 predicted proteins | sample 071ome_24_FD_132996 | JGI IMG/M metagenome (GOLD analysis project Ga0181579, IMG submission 132996) | Coastal salt marsh microbial communities from the Groves Creek Marsh, Skidaway Island, Georgia - 071402CT metaG (megahit assembly) | ecosystem: Environmental > Aquatic > Marine > Intertidal...
GACCGCGGCGGTTATAGGTCAGGCACCGATAGTTCTTGGAGAACTCTGCAACCTGACGCTCGAAATACGCCGAACCGTGGATTTCGCCGTGAATAAAGACGATATCCGGTCCGTCGCCGGTCAACGTGTAGTCGAAATCCCATCCGTTAACGTTAATCTTGCTCATCGGCGTCCTCCCGCCCGGTACTTTGATGTGCGAGGTCTGTATTTGCAAACTCGGACCACCAAGAATCGCAAAAAAAGACGCCGCTTCATTGCTGAAGCGGCGCGAGTTAACAGGGAGGCGTCAAAGAGGACGGACAGCCATAAAGGCCATCCGATCTCATCGATCACCTACAACCCTAAACTTGTTGAATTAACAATGACTTAACGGAATTCGTGTAGGCAAACCGCCTGTTTCACGGCCCGTTTAGACCTTCTTGAAAACGGATTCAGCCCCTTCCCGCGCTTTCTCTTTCAGCACGATTTCGGCTTTGACCCGGGCGATTTCCGCCTCCAGTTCCTCGATATATTCGTTGAGGGCTTCAATAGACATGACCTCCAGGTTCTTCGGCTCCGGCTTTGGTCTTCGTGGTTCGAGCTCTTCGATGTCCATTTTTTACCTCCCCTGGCGTCGTGGCTTTACCCGTCGGTTTCCACATATTAAACACAGCACATTCTGAACGCCAAGTGATCAGCCTGGGAGGCGCCTATGTCCGACATTCCCCAATCCATGACCTGCATCCATATCCCGGAACCGGGAGACCCGGACGCCCTGCAAGTAACCGAACGCCCAGTGCCGGGCCCCAAGGATGGTGAGGTCCTGATCAAGGTCGAAGCAGCAGGCGTGAACCGTCCGGACATTGTCCAACGGCTGGGCAATTATCCGCCACCGGCCGGCGTTACCGACATTCCCGGTTTAGAAGTGGCCGGCACCGTCGTCATGGTTGGCGGCAATGCTGGAGACTGGAAAGAAGGGGACGAAGTGACCGCTTTGGTCGCCGGCGGCGGTTATGCGGAATATTGTGTCGCCCCGGCCCCACAGGTGCTGTCTGTCCCCAAAGGTTTCTCCATGGTCGAAGCTGCCGCGATCCCGGAAACGTTCTTTACGGTCTGGACCAATGTCTATGACCGTTGCACCCTGAAACCGGAAGAGACGCTTTTGGTTCATGGCGGATCCAGCGGTATCGGCACCACCGCCGTCATGATCGCGTCCAACCTGGGCAGCGACGTCATCGTCACCGTCGGCAGCGAGGAGAAGGCCCAGGCCTGTCTCGACCTCGGGGCAAAGCTCGCCATCAATTACAAGACCCAGGATTTTGTCGAAGAGGTCAATGGGTTCACCGATGGCAAGGGCGCAGATGTGATCCTGGACATGGTCGCCGGCGACTACGTCAATCGGGATATCGCCTGTCTGGCGGAGGACGGCCGGATTTGCTTAATCGCGCTGTTGGGCGGGCGCACCGGCGAAATCAACATGGCGTCCCTGTTGGTCAAGCGGCAGACCATTACCGGATCGACCCTGCGGGTCCGTCCCGTCGAGTTCAAAGGCAAGATTGCCCGGGCGCTGCAGGAGTGGGTCTGGCCCCTATTTGAGGCCGGCAAAATTAAACCGATCATCCACGCGACCGTGCCCCTGGCGAAAGCGTCTGAAAGCCATCGTATCCTGGAGGAAGGGAACCATATCGGGAAAGTGGTGCTGACAGTTTGACGCCAATCCCGGCCAGGGGTATAAATTGCGCCAGATTCAGGGTTATAGCGCCCGCTGACCTTTCTCAAGGAAATTAGGGAAAAGAAGAGATGGCACAACCACTTATGCCAAAGGCTACCGCCGTTTGGCTGGTCGATAACACGGCTCTTACGTTTGATCAGATTTCGGAATTCTGCGGCCTCCATGCACTGGAAGTTCAGGCTATTGCCGACGGCGAAGTTGCGCCGGGCATGCAAGGCTTGGACCCGACGTCAAATGGTCAGCTCACCAAGGAAGAAGTGGCCCGCTGTGAGGCGGACCCGTCCGCCCAGCTGGAGATATCCAAGCCGACTGTGCCACTTCCCAAAGCCCGTCAGAAAGGCGCACGCTATACCCCGATTTCCAAACGCCAGGACCGGCCCGACGCCATTGCCTGGCTGCTGCGCACCTATCCGGAAGTCAGCGACGCGCAAATCAGCCGCCTGATCGGCACCACCAAACCGACCATCAATTCCGTGCGCGACAAAACCCACCGCAACATGCCGAATATCAAGCCGCAGAGCCCGGTCTATCTGGGCCTGTGCAACGCCCAGGACTTGGAGAAGGTTGTGGCCCTGGCCCGTGCCCGAGCCGGCACCGATCGGGCTCCCGCCCCGGCGGCGGAGCCCCTGCCGCCCACGCCCGAAGCCTCACCCGCGGCCCCGGCCGAACCCGCCTCGCCCTGGGGGGACATGCCGCCCAAAGCGCCGGCGCCCAAGGAAGAGGAAGCGGCTCCCACGGCAGCGGATGTGTTTGGCCCGTCGCCCACCACGCCCTCCAGCGACAGCTAAGAAAGCCCAACCCCGACCCGGCTGTACGCGGAGGAGCTCATAACCATCGGCTTAAAGGAGAACGGTCATGGTTGAAGGCAGCATCTACGAAACCGGGCTGGATCAGAATCCGGCGAATTACACGCCCCTTTCACCGCTGAGCTTTATCGCCCGGACGGCCAAAGTTTTTCCGGAGCGGCTTTCCGTGGTGCATGGGGACCGGCGCTATACCTGGGCGGAGACCTATGCGCGCTCCCGCCGGCTCGCCTCGGCCCTCGCTCAGCGGGGGATCAAAAAAGGCGACACCGTCGCCCTGATGGCCGCCAACACGCCGGAAATGTACGAAGCCCATTTCGGTGTGCCGATGACCGGCGCGGTGCTGAACACACTTAATGTGCGCCTTGATGCCGCGGCCATCGCCTTTATCCTGGATCATGGCGAAGCCAAAGCCGTCATCACCGATGGAGAGTTTTCCGACACTATGAAAGCGGCGCTGGAGGCAGCCAAGGCAAATCCTATCGTTATCGATATCGATGATGTCCTCTGCGAGATCGGCGAGCGGATCGGTGAATGTGACTATGAGGCGCTGATCGCGGAAGGCGATCCGGATTTTGAATGGATGCTCCCCGCCAGTGAATGGGACGCCATTTCACTCAATTATACCTCCGGCACCACTGGCAATCCCAAGGGCGTGGTTTATCACCATCGGGGCGCCTATCTGAACGCCGTCGGCGATGTGCTGGCCTGGAACATGACCCATCACCCGGTCTACCTGTGGACTCTGCCCATGTTTCACTGCAATGGCTGGTGTTTCCCCTGGGCCATCGCCGCAATGGCCGGGACCAATATCTGCCTGCGGGCGGTTTCTGGCGGGGCTATCTATCAGGCCATAGAAGAACACGGGGTGGATCATCTTTGCGGCGCGCCAATCGTGCTGGGTATGATCGTCAACGCCAAGAGCGAGGAAAAACGGGAGTTCTCCCACCGGATTGATGTGATGACCGCCGGCGCGGCGCCGCCACCCGCCGTTCTACAAGGGATGGAGGAAGCGGGCTTTCATGTCACCCACGTCTATGGCCTGACGGAAACCTACGGTCCCGCTACGCTCTGCGCCTGGAAGGACGAATGGGAAGCGCTGGACCCCGTCGATAAGGCGGCAATGAAGGCCCGCCAGGGGGTGGAGTATACGGTTCTCGAAGGGCTCAATGTGATCGATCCGGAAACCATGGACCCGGTGCCGACCGACGGGGAAACCATCGGCGAGGTGATGTTCCGCGGCAATAACGTGATGAAGGGCTATCTCAAGAATCCGGACGCCACCAACGAAGCATTTGCCGGGGGCTGGTTCCATAGTGGTGATCTGGGGGTCATGCACCCCGACGGCTATGTTGAGCTGAAGGACCGATCCAAGGATATCATCATTTCCGGCGGCGAGAACATCTCGTCGATCGAGGTGGAAGGCGCGCTCTACCGTCATCCCAACGTGATGACAGCGGCCGTGGTCGCCAAGGCCGATAAAAAATGGGGGGAAACCCCGTGCGCGTTCGTGGAGTTAAAAGACCCGGATGCCGGCACCACCGAGCAGGAGATTATTGACTTCTGCCGGGATAACCTAGCGCATTTTAAATGTCCCCGGCACGTGGTATTCGGCCCGCTGCCGAAAACGTCTACCGGAAAAATTCAAAAATTCATCCTACGCGATCAAGCCGCGTCTATTTAAATGAAGGACCCTGATCTCGCCCGGGCGAGATACAACGGGTTATGTGGCGTCGGCGCTCTTGTTAGAGCGCGTCCATACTAGCGAGTTCGTCTTTGATCTTGAGCTTCTCTTTCTTGAGCTCGGCGATCGTCATATCGTCGGGATTAGGGCGGGCATTTTCGTGGTCGATCTGTTCTTCCAGATCATGATGTTTGGTCTTCAGTTCTTCTACCTGCTCCTGATCGGTCATTGAGTACCCTTTATATTCGGTTCAACACCTATTGAAAATGATATGCCTCCCCTATTCGTTTTACCAGGGGTACAGCGCAAAAAAATTGTCTTGTCGGTAAGAAATATTTGTCATTCGCCTCACACCGGGCGAAATCAGATAACGTTCCCAAGATATTAGACGCGTCTTAAAGACACGCTGAAATCTCGGATAATTTTTCTATTTCTGCGCCATCTGGTGGCGCGCCAAGGAAAGTCAGATAGGCGGCCATATTGGCCAGCGCCGTCTTCCGGACATCACCAGACTCCCCGGACTCCTTGACGGGAAACGGCATTGCCGCAGCGAGCATAAGCTGCTGTAGCCGTTCGGCCTCAAGCTCGCTTCGTTTTACTTGAGTCCTGATTCGCTCCCGGTGACCGGCGGCATCCGTCGCGTTCATTGCCTTCATGGCTCGTCTGGCGGCGCGCAGCGGCTTCACAACCTCTTCCCGCCAGTCCCGCACCACAGCATCCAACGCCCGGACCTCAGATTCCGTCAGCATCGGCGCACCACACGCCGCCGCCCAGCAGCAATAGAGAAGGATATTCACGTCGATGCCCAGTCGGTCCTGGAGATCAATGCAAATATCGGGAACACCCTCTCGCCCATAGAGCTCAAGGGAGAAATCCCAAAACGGACTTTCCGGCCAGTCATTGGAATTAGACAATGCGGCTGCTCCCTCAGTCACCCAGGCAAATGCCAAGGCCCCGCGCCGTCTGGACGAGGGTTTCAGACGGCCGAACCTCCCGGGCCTGCGCGACCACCTCTTCCAGATCAACCGCCACGACCTGCCTATGTTGCCAAGCCACCATTTTTGCGGTTTCGCCCTTCATGATCATATCTACGGCACGCACGCCGAAAGCGGATGCGAGAATTCGATCTTGAGCGCTCGGCACACCGCCCCGCTGGACATGGCCCAGAACGGTGACCCTAATTTCCTCTCCGGTCATTTCCGCCAGCCTGTTTCCCAAGACATGCCCAACGCCGCCATATCGCTTTTTCCCGTCTGCGCCCGTTTGCTGAAACACCTCGCCTTCCTTGGAGCGCGCCGCCTCCGAACAAACCATCAGGGCGTGATTTCGGCCTCGGGCGTGGAGAGACTTGATATGGTCTGCGATGATATTCAGATCATATTCGATCTCCGGGATGAGGATCACATCGGCGCCTCCGGCAATGCCGGCGTTTAGGGCGATATGCCCCGCATCCCGCCCCATGACCTCTAGGATCATAATCCGATCGTGACTATCGGCGGTCGGCTGCAACCGGTCCAAGGCCTCCACCGCGATGGAGACGGCCGTAGAAAACCCCACCGCGAATTCGGTTTTAGGCACGTCATTATCGATGGTCTTCGGTATGCCAATAAAAGGGATATCGGCGTCCTTAATCAGCCGGTGCAAGATGTCCAAACTGCCATCCCCGCCAATTCCGATCAGGCCATCCAATCCGAGTTCTTGGAGACCTTCGACTATCTCGTCCGAGCGGTTCTTGAAACTGCCATCGGGCATCGGGTAGTGGAAAGGATCGCCCTTGGTGGTCGTTCCCAGAATGGTGCCGCCGGTCCTAAGGAGCGTGCCGGAGAACATCTGTAGGTCCAGTTCCTCATAGCGGATTGGCCTGTCCATCAGCCCATGGGTGCCATCCTGAATGCCAAATACCTCGCAATCGTAGTGCTGAATAGCCCTGTAGGCGATAGCGCGAATAACGGCATTTAAGCCCGCGCAGTCGCCGCCGCTGGTAAGAACACCAAGGCGTTTGATCGTCTTTTTACTGTCTGCCACGAGGTAATTCCTTGAACGGTCCGGCCCCAGGAGTCCACATCCGCCGGTTTTCTGTTACACTGGCTGTGACGATTCTAGAAGATTCGGCCCATGAGCGATACTGAAGAGTTACAGGAACAACTTGAATCCCTAAAATCAGAGCATCGTTCCCTCGATGAAAAGATCACTTTGCTGTCCGAAGAAGGCGACGATCAATTGCTGCTGCAACGGTTAAAACGGCAGAAATTAGCGCTTAAAGACAAGATCCTGGCGCTCGAGGCCGATATTCTCCCTGACATTATCGCCTAAACATCCCGACCCGAACGGCCGAGCCATCTTGTCTCGCGATGTCCGGATTTTATAATGCGCGCTTCCGAAAGCCACTCAAATCCGAGGAAATTATAGACATGGCAGACGCAACACCGTTGGTAGGAATCATCATGGGCAGTCAGTCAGATTGGCCGATTATGAAACACGCCGCAGACACGCTTGATAGTCTCGGCATCCCCAATGAAGCCCGAGTTATCTCCGCCCACCGCACGCCTGACCGGCTGACCGAATATGCAAAAGGTGCGAAAGACGCCGGCTTGAAGGTGATGATCTGCGGCGCCGGCATGGCGGCCGCGTTACCGGGCGCCACGGCAGCGATCACCCCCCTCCCCGTCCTTGGCGTGCCCATGGAAGGCAAGGTTATGGGAGGCTTAGACGCGGTTCTGGCCATGTCACAAATGCCCGCCGGCATCCCCGTCGGCACCCTGGCCGTGGGCCGGTCCGGCGCAGTCAACGCGGCGATCCTGGCGGCCAGTATCCTGGCCATCGGTGATGACCAAATCGCGGCAAACCTGGATCAGTTCCGGGCCGATCAAACCGCCGCGATCGTTGAAGACCCGCGGTCTCAGGAATAGAGAGTTTTAAGGGCGGCCGGCCCGGCCGGCCGCCAACCGTCCCAGCCCGGAAAGGCTGGGCAGAATGCGCCCCAACCGTTTTTGCACCTTGGGGATAACCATCACATCCCGAATGCGCCGGTCGACAAAGGCCCAGGTGTCTTCAGCCCCCTCCGACTCATCGGCCAGCCAGTACAGAATAGCTGACATGTAGACCCCGGTCAGGAGCGCGCGCTTCGTATAGAAATTGAAATCGGTCGCGTTGTCGCCGGCCGCGTACCACATGGTGTTGACCGTCTCGTAGGTCAGCTTTGCCGCCACGCCGGCCCGGCCCGGCAAGGATAAAAACGTCATCATCTTGCGGATCGCCTCCCGGTGGGGGGCATTTTGTTCAAGCCGGATACGGATTGCTGCGGCGATCCGTTCACGCACCGGCAGATCACTGATCCCAGCCTCCATCAAACCTAAAAGCATCTGCCGGTCGGCATAGTCGGAATAATGTTTCGCCAGATCAAGCGCCCCTTTGGGAAACAGCTCCCGTACGTCGCCGGCGTTGAGCCCCAGAGATTTGGCCCCGGCCTTCAGCGCCTTATCCGTCCAACCGTCAAACACCACGTTCGACAATGTAACCAGTAAGAGCGCGTCCCGCTCTCGTTGTAGATTACTCATCGTCACCGTCCCCGGCCCGGTCGCTGCCTTTGATGATCATCTCTCGATTACGGTTGGTTTCCTCGGAGAACCCTAGAAGCGACATATCGGTCATGCGCATCGGATAGAGAATACCGTCCAAATGGTCGCATTCGTGCTGAACCGCACGGGCGTGAAAGCCACGGGCCTCCCGCTCCTCTTCGGTGCCGTCCAGATTAGTCCAGCGGTATTTGATATGGGTGTAACGGGGCACGGCGCCCATCAGTTCGGGCACCGATAGGCAAGCTTCCCAATCCAGGTCCATCTCTTCGCCTTGCGGTTCGATCACAGGATTGATCATCACAGTCAAATCCGTGGCTTCCAGCGCCTCACCTTCGTCCACCCGGCTTTCCGGCACAAAAAACAATACTATCCGCTTGGAAATGTGCACCTGCGGCGCGGCCAAGCCAATTCCCCCAGAATCTTCAAGTGTTTCCAGCATATCGCGGACGATCACGGCAACGTCCGGGCTGGACGGGTCTTCGACCGGCTCCGCTACTTGATGCAGCACGGGATGTCCCATTCTGGCGATTTTCAAGATAGCCATAGGGGCAATATGCCGGGTTTCAGCTCCATCGTCCATCCGTCAAAACCCGCAGAAAAATGCGGGTCTGCCCTTCACAAGGCCGAATGACTGTGATAGAAGGCGCACTCTTCGAAACCGAACGACTTGAAGGAGTTGATCCAACGTGCATGTAACTGTACGCGATAACAATGTTGACCAGGCCCTGAAGGCGCTGAAGAAGAAGATGCAGCGCGAGGGTGTTTTCCGGGAAATGAAACTGCGGCGCTCTTACGAGAAGCCGTCGGAGAAGAAAGCCCGGGAGAAAGCGGAGGCCATTCGCCGGGCCCGCAAGCTGGAACGCAAGCGTCTCGAACGCGAAGGCTTCTAAGCAACATTCACCCCAATTCCCGAAAGTAAAAAGGTCCGGAACATGTCCCGGACCTTTTGTGCTGTCTGAATGACGGCTTTGGTTAGCCGTTGGTCACTTCCAGCACCACGGCCATGCCGGTGTCGCCGGCGGCGCAGCCCGTAAATAGGCCCTTACCGCCGCCGCGGATCACCAGTTCCTCGATCAGTTCAATCACGCCGCGGGTGCCCATCGGCGCCTGGGGATGGCCCCAGACCAGCGTGCTGCCGTAATTGTTCATCTTGTTGATGTCGAACCCGGTTTCCTTGGCGAAGAAAATGTCGTTTACCGCAAACGGATTGTGGGTCTTTACCGCATCGATATCGCCGATCTTCAGCCCGGCCATCTTCAATGCCTTGTCAGCCGCCGGCACCGGGGCCTCCGGCATATAACCGTAATCCGCCCGCGCCATGCCAAAGCCCAGAAGATTGATCACGATGCTTTTGTCCTGGCTAAACTCGGCCGCCCGCTCCCCTTTGGTGATCATCAGGCAGGCGTTACCGTCCGCCGGATGGGTTTGCCCGGCAAAGGTCACCGTGCCCCCTTCCATCACCGGCTTCAGGGTGGCGATCTTCTCCGGGTTCGGACCCTGGACGCCTTCATCGCCCTCCATCGTCGCCACGGTCTTTCTGAAGTTGGCCGAGGGCACCTCGAACGGCAAGGTCATGTACCTCTTTTGAAAGGCATGATCGTCCGCCAGGGCGTCTTGATACTGCTCCTGCCGGCGGAGCACCACCTCGTGTTGCTGTTCCGTGGTAATTTGGTGCTTCTTCGCCACGTTCTCCGCGGTCACCAGCATGGAATTCCGGCCGATGGGATCGCTCTGCATATTGTCCAGGGTCACATTCTCGTTGGAGCCCGTACCGCCAGGGCCCATGGGTGCAGGGTAATAGACTTGCGGGCCATTGGAGATCCGATCCACCGTTGCCACCAAGGCCACGTCGAAGTCGTCGCCATCGACCTCACCGGCGGCATCCTCCATCGCGCGCACGCCCGTCGCACAGACCTGAGATACCGTCGGCCCAGTCACCTGCGGCGCACCGACCAAGGACATAAACCAAGGCATGCCAAAGAACGACTGCTGCTGGATCACCGTGAGACCCAGCACGCCATAGTCGATTTTGGCCGGATCGATATTGCGCTTCTCCATCTCCCCCTTGGCCACATGCGCGCCAAACTCGATCGAGTGCAGATGAGACAGCGTCCCCTGCCACTTGGCGAAGGGGGTACTCCAATACGCGCCATAGGGAATTTGTGCGTTGAGGCTCATGTCAGTTCGTCCAATCTTTCGTCAAGTTAATCTGTGGCTAGGGACTGCCGCATCGCGGCTTTGTCGATCTTACCGATGGTGGTTTTCATCAACTGATCGACAATGTGAAATCTCGCGGGGACTTTATACTTCGCCAACTCGGCACTGCAATACTCGGTTAATGCCAATTCAGCATCAGGTATCGATCTTCTCAGCACGACGAAGGCGTGAATGATTTCCCCCCGGTAGGAGTCGGGCACTCCCACGGCCGCCGCCTCCAAAATATCGGGATGCGCAAATAAAACCTCGTCGATTTCGCGCGGATAGACGTTGTAACCGCCAACGATCACCATATCCTTTTTACGATCTGTTATATAGAGAATGCCGTCTTCATCGAGACGCCCAATATCGCCTGTATACAGCCAGCCATCCCTCAACGATTGGGCCGTTTCTTCGGGCCGGTTGCGATAGCCGGACATGATCTGAGGACCCCGCGCCCTGATTTCCCCCTCCTCGCCAACCGCAAGCACATTGGTTCCCGTCCCAACATCCACGATTTCGATTTCCGTTTGAGGCAAAGGTACGCCGACCGAGCCGGGCACGATCGGGCGGTCATCAGGATTGGCGGTCAGAACGGGTCCGGCCTCCGACTGGCCATAAGCTTCCAAGATCTGACAACCTGTAAGCGCTTCCCATTGCTTTAGTGTTTCTTCCGGAAGCGGTGCAGAGCCCGAATAAGATCGGTGGAGGCTGGAAAAATCGGTTCCCGGAAATTTCTCATGGGCCATCAAACCGTTAAAAATGGTCGGCCCAACCGGCAACAGCGAAATCCGATCCTGCTCGATTGCCGCTAAAACCGCTTCGGGATGATATTGCCGATGAATGATAATCGTGCCTCTGCAATAAACCGAAAGATGAAGGCACATCGAGCTGGCGTAGACGTGGAATAGCGGCATAACGCAAAGTACGAATTCCCGGTCAGGCCGAGTCCGCCATCTTGCTTCCCGCTGGCTGATATTCGTCGCAATCTGCCGGTGTGTGATATTTACGCCTTTGGGCAGGCCAGTCGTGCCGCCCGTATACTGTAATGTGGCGAGGCTATCCGGATCAGGAAAAGGTTGCGGCAGTCCGGCGCCATTATCTTCTCGCCAGTCCGTCAGCCGCCGGCCACCTTCCCCGCCAATCTTTATCAATCGAGAGATACCGAGTTCACCGCAAATCTCTTCGATCAGATTGCTGACGGAGTCGTCATAAACAACAGCCACCGGCGCAGCGTCACTAAGGATATGGCCGAGTTCTCTGCGGGTATAAATGGGGTTTACGGGAACTTCCTGCATGCCGGCGGCATGGACCGCAAACATCGCAATCGCCATATCAATCGAATTGCCACAGATTAACGCAACCCGGTCGCCAATGTTGTCGGCGGTTTGCAGTTCTGTCGCAAATCCGCCAACGCATCGAATAAATTCGGTATAGGTTAAAGTTTCCCCGTCACACGAGACCGCGACCGCCGCCCCCGCACGCGATCCCGCATCGGCAAGCATGTGCACGACGGTGTCAAAAACGATAGGAAGCTGGGCCAATGATTGATCCTCTACGGCAAAGCCTGTCTCCTCTGAAAAGTACTTGATCCTGCCAACAATTTCACGTCCATTGGCCGGACCGAATACCACCAGGGGGAAGGAACATCATCATGGACGTAAGAGGTATCCCTGCCGTCATCACCGGCGGCGCATCCGGTCTTGGCGAAGCGACCGCGCGTATGCTCGCCGCCAATGGCGCGAAGGTCGGCATTCTCGATCTCAACGAGGAACGGGGCGAAATGGTCGCGGAGGAAGTGGACGGCGTGTTTGCGTCCTGCGATGTCGCCGACGAAGCCAGCACCCAGGCAGCCCTGGATATCGCCAAGGACGCCCATGGCGCGGCGCGCATTCTGGTTAACTGCGCCGGCATCGGCATGGCGTCCCGGGTCGTCGGGCGGAACGGTCCCCATGATTTTGGGCTATATAGCAAGATCATCACGGTCAATCTGATCGGCACCTTTAACGCAACCCGGCTGTTTGCCGCCGAGGCCCAGAATCTGGAGCCTTTGGAAGACCAGGAGCGTGGTGTGGTCATCATGACCGCCTCGGTCGCCGCCTTTGACGGCCAGATCGGCCAAGCGGCCTACAGCGCGTCCAAGGGCGGAATCCAAAGCATGACCTTGCCCATCGCGCGGGAGTTTGCCGGTTTTGGCATCCGGGTGTGCACCATTGCGCCGGGCGTTCTTCTCACGCCACTGATGGACAATCTGCCGGAAGAGGCACAGAAATCCCTTGGCGAAAGCATTCCCTTCCCCAAACGGCTGGGCCACGCCGACGAGTACGCCGCGCTCGCCATGCATATTTTTGAAAACCGCTATCTGAACGCGGAAACCATCCGTCTCGACGGTGCGCTGCGAATGGCGGCCAAATAGGAGGCTTTGCTGCGGGTCTCGGCCGCTTAGGCTGCGAGGAGCGATTTCGATTGTTGCGTTAGCAAGTAAGAGGATTTAGCGTACACCGGCAACGTTTCGAAAAGGGTCACATTCCAAATGCCGATGACCTACGAGATCGACCTCCAGAAAGGTGAGGTCATATTCACCGGAACCGGGACACTCACCGAGTCCGAGATACTGGATTGTGTCAAAGCCATGCGCGTAGACCCGGCGTTGGCATCGGGCATGCCTCGATTGTCGGACTGCACCAGGGTCCAAATCTTGGATATTTCATCTGCCGGATTTTCCAGCCTCATTGAGCATCTGCAGTCCACCGCCGATCCAAATGGCTTGGCGAAGAACGCTCTCGTCGTTTCAAATACGCATGGCTTCGGGCTCGGCAGAATGTTCTCAGCCATGTCGGAAGGACAAACCGACGTAGAGCTTAAAGTCTTTTACGATCTGGAGGAAGCCAGAAGCTGGCTCCACGCTAAACCCCAGGCTTAATCCAGCGCCTGGACGATGGATTCGGTCATCGCCTTGGCATCGCCGAACAGCATCATCGTGTTGTCCCGGAAGAACAGCTCGTTGTCCACGCCGGCGTAACCGGACGCCATGGACCGCTTGATAAACAACACCGTGCCTGCGTTCTCGACCTCCAGGATAGGCATGCCGTAAATCGGGCTCGCCGGATCAGTCTTGGCCGCCGGGTTGGTCACATCGTTGGCGCCGATCACGAAAGCCACATCTGCGGTCGAGAATTCCGTATTGATCTCTTCTAGCTCGAACACCTCGTCGTACGGCACGTTGGCCTCGGCCAGCAACACATTCATGTGGCCCGGCATCCTCCCTGCCACCGGGTGGATGGCGTAGGAAACATCGACCCCTTCTTCCTTCAGAGCGTCGGCCATCTCGCGGAGCGCATGCTGCGCCTGGGCGACCGCCATACCGTAACCGGGCACAATGATCACCTTGCTGGCGTTCTTCATAATGAAGGCCGCATCATCGCCGGAACCGGACTTGACCGCGCGATCGGCTTGCGCACCGGCTGGGCCGGCTGCCGCCGCTTCACCGCCGAAGCCTCCCAGCAGCACGTTGAAGATAGACCGGTTCATCCCCTTGCACATGATGTAACTGAGGATCGCACCAGAGGACCCCACCAGCGCGCCGGTGATAATCAGCGCCGAGTTGCTGAGTGTGAAACCGATGCCGCAGGCCGCCCAGCCGGAGTACGAGTTCAGCATGGACACCACCACGGGCATATCCGCACCGCCGATGGGAATGATGATCAGGAAACCGATCAGCAACGACAGCACCACGATCGCCCAGAAGGCTTGTTCGCTGTTGCTCTGCACCAGCCAGACAACCAGACCGACAATTGCAATACCGATGAGGGCATTCAGCGGATGTTGCCCTTTAAACACGATCGGCGCGCCGCTCATGATGCCCTGGAGCTTGGAAAAGGCAATGATAGAACCGGAAAAGGTGATCGCACCGATGGCTGTACCCAGCGACATTTCAATCAAACTGGCGGTGCCGATCGCGCCTTTGACACCGATGCCATAGGCTTCCGGCGAGAAGAACGCCGCAGCGGCCACGAACACTGCCGCCAAACCAACCAGCGAGTGGAAAAAGGCAACCAGCTGAGGCAGCGCCGTCATCTGGATCTTGAGCGCGATCACCGTACCGATGGCGCCGCCGATGACCACACCGGCGATGATCAGCTCGAAGGTGAGAATGCCCGGATCGGCCAGGGTGGTGCCCACGGCGATAATCATGCCAACAATGCCGAAGAAGTTGCCCTGGCGGGCGCTTTCCGGCGACGAAAGACCGCGCAGCGCCAAAATGAAGCACACTGCGGCGGCGAGATAGAGGAAACCTGTCAGATCTTCACTCATTTTCCGGCCCCCTACTTACGTTCTTTTTTCTTAAACATCGCCAGCATGCGGTTCGTAACAATGAACCCGCCGAAGATGTTTACCGAGGCCAAGGCGACGGCGACGAAACCCATGATCTTGGAAAAGCCGAGATCGGTCGGACCGGCGGCGATCAAGGCGCCAACGATGATCACGGAGGAAATAGCGTTGGTCACACTCATCAACGGCGAATGCAGGGCGGGCGTGACGCTCCAGACCACATAAAAGCCGATGAACACCGAGAGGACGAACACGGTGAAGAGAAAGATAAAAGGATCAGAGGCGCCGGCGGCTTCCGCGGCCTTAGCTGCCATATTTGACGGGTTCAACGTTAACCCTCCTTCGACGTCAGCGCCGGGTGGACGACATTGCCGTCCCGGCAAATGAGTGTGCCTTGAATGATTTCATCTTCCCAATCGATATTGAGCTGTTTGGACTCCGTATCAACAAGAGGGGTGATGAAATTCAACAGGTTCTTGGCGAACAATTTGCTCGCATCCTCGGCGACGCGGCTCGGCACATTTGCGTGACCGACCAGGGTCACTCCGTGCTTTTTCACCACCTCGCCGTATTCAGACAATTCACAGTTGCCGCCGGCTTCCACAGCCAGATCAACAACGACTGCGCCGTCCGGCATGCTCTTGACCATGTCTTCGGTCACAAGGGTCGGCGCGGGCCGACCCGGAATCAGCGCCGTGGTGATCACCACATCCTGCTTTTTGATGTGTTCGGCGACGACCGCCTTTTGTTTCTCGAAATATTCCGGTGGCATTTCCTTGGCATAGCCGCCCTCGGTCTGCGCTTCGGCTTCCATCTCCGCATCGACTTCCAGGAACTTGCCGCCCAGACTGGCCACTTGCTCCTTGGTCGCGGGCCGCACATCCGTCGCGGTCACCACCGCACCCATGCGCTTGGCGGTGGCGATAGCCTGCAGGCCGGCGACCCCGACGCCCATGATGAATACTTTGGCCGGCGGGATCGTGCCCGCCGCTGTCATCATCATCGGAAAGGCCCGTCCCAACACACCGGCCGCGTCCAACACGGCCTTGTAACCCGACAGGTTGCTCTGGGACGAGAGGATGTCCATGGACTGGGCCCGGGTGATCCGTGGCAGCAACTCCATGGCGAAGGCTGAAACGCCCTGCTTGTTCATAGCGGCCACAAGGTCCGCATCGTTCAAAGCATTAAGATGGGCCATCAGCATGGCGCCGCTTTTCATAGCGCCCAGCTCGTCCACCCCGCCCCCGGTCATGGGGGCACGAATTTTCAGGACGATGTCGGCGTCTGAAACGGCGCCAGCGACATCAGGCGCAATCGTCGCGCCGGCTTCCTTCAGCACGTCATCGCTAAAGGATGAGCCTTCGCCAGCCCCGGTTTCGACAGTAACGTCAAATCCCAGTTGCACGAACTTCTTGATCGTCTCGGGCGACACGGCCACCCGATTTTCATGTGGAAGCCGCTCTTTCGGCACTCCGATTTTCATCATAGGTCCCCTGATAAATAAGTCCGGGAAGGTGTCTGAGACAGCACGCGACAAGATGCCAACTTGCGGCGTATTTGCAAGCCGAATTTCCGGAGCCTACCCAGGGCCAGACCCTAGTAAACTGGTTCGATGCCCGCCGTACCAAAAGCCGCCGTCTGCCGCCTATCCACTTTGGCGGCGTCGAAATCATCGATCATGTCATGGAACAACCTGTGCCAGTTCACCTCTGCTTGCAGATGGGTGAAAACCGACCCCAGGCCGATGGCCGCCCGGTCCATCAGCACAAACTCCGGCGGGGGCGCGACGCCCCCTACTCTATTAAGCTCCTGACGCACTTTGTGCGCCACACCCGCGCCGTATTGGCCCACTTGTTCCTGGATTGGGCGCACCCGGTCATCCAAAAGCGGCGCATACACAAAGTTCGCCCACATATTAAGAATATCGATCAGATCCTGAGACAGGTTCTCGAACCCCCAGGTCTCGTATGCGTGTACAGCCAGATCAGGATCATCATCCCGGAGCGCCTTGTAGAGATCAATCACGCCCTTTACGAACGGCGCACGAAACGCCCGGATGCAGCCGAAGTCCATCAGGTTGATCGAGCCGTCGTCGCGCACCGTGTAGTTGCCCAAATGCGGATCGCCGTGGATGACCCCATAATAATAGAGCGGCACATACCAGGCCCGGAACATACTGAGCGCCACCCTGTTGCGGTCCTCCTGGCCTTCATGCGCGGCGACATAATCCAAGAGCGGCGTGCCGGTGAGCCAGGTCATGGTGATCAGCCGGTCGCCGCAGAGCTCGTCGATAAGCTCCGGCACATGCACCATCTCCTCGTCCGCCAGCATGTGGGCATAGAGGCGCATATGCGCGGCCTCGCGGCGGTAATCCAGTTCTTCCCGCAGCCGGGCCGATAGCTCTCCATGGATCTTTGTCGGATCAATGGCCTTGTCGTAGCGCCGGTAGATGGAAAAAACGAGCTTGAGCTGTTTCAGGTCCGCCTCGACGACGGACCCCATATCCGGATACTGAAGTTTACAGGCCAGTTCCCGCCCCTCTGCATCCGTGGCTTTGTGAACCTGCCCCAACGACGCCGCCGCCGCCGCGTCCCGGCTAAATGTCTCAAATTTCTCCTGCCAATCGGGACCAAGTTCTGTCGCCATCCTGCGCTTCACAAAAGTCCAGCCCATGGACGGCGCATTGGATTGCAGCTCAGCCAGCTCGGAGGCGTATTCCGCCGGCAACGCATTTGGGATGGTGGAAAGGATTTGCGCCACCTTCATCAGCGGCCCCTTCAGCCCGCCCAGGGCTGCCTTCAAATCGGCGGCGTGTTCCAGCCGGTCGATCTTGAGCCCGAGATAGCGTTCTCCGGCCAGCCGTGCCGCCAGCCCGCCCACAGCACTACCGACTTTAGCATAGCGCCGGACACGGGCGCCGGGACCTCCGTCGTCCGCCATCTACAGGCTTTCCTCCAACTGATCGATAAATCGAGAGATGACGCTTAGTCCGCGTTTCCAGAAAGCCGGATCGGAGGCATCCAAGCCGAACGGCGCCAGCAACTCCTTGTGGCGCAGGGTGCCGCCGGCTTTCAGCATCTCCAGATACTTGGCCTGGAAATCCGGATGACCACCATCGAACACATCGTAGAGTGAATTCACCAGACAATCGCCAAACGCATAGGCGTAGACGTAGAACGGCGAGTGGATGAAATGGGGAATGTAGGCCCAGTAAAACTGATATTCCTCGTCGTATCGGAATGCCGGGCCCAGGCTCTCGGTCTGGACATCCATCCAAATCTCGCCGATCCGGTCCGCCGTCAGCTCGCCGGACCGGCGTTCGTCATGCACCCGGCGTTCGAACTCATAGAACGCAATCTGCCGGACGACCGTGTTCAGCATATCCTCGATCTTCGAGGCAAGCATCACCCGTCGCGCCATGTCGCTTTCTTGTGCAGCCAGCATAGACTGAAATGTCAGCATCTCGCCAAAGACTGACGCTGTTTCCGCCAGGGTCAGGGGCGTATGAGACAGAAAATGCCCCTGCGGCGCGGCGAGGACCTGGTGAATACCGTGCCCCAGTTCATGGGCCAAGGTCATGATGTCCCTGGTTTTGCCGTGGTAGTTCATCAGGATATACGGATGCGCCGAAGGCACAGTGGAATGAGAAAAAGCGCCGGAGTTCTTGCCTTCCGCCGGGTCCGCATCGATCCAGTTCTTATCAAAAAACTGTTCGGCGATAGCCGCCATCCCGGGCTCGAACCGGTCGTACGAGGCCAGAACCGTCTCTTTCGCCGAAGACCACGGGCGTTTCTCGTTGTCCGCCTCCGGCAAGGGCGCATTCCTGTCCCAATAGTCCATCACGTCGAGGCCCATCCACTTGGCCTTCAGCAGGTAATACCGGTGCGAGAGATCGGCGTAGCTGTCCTGGACGGCGCCGGCCAGGGCATCCACCACCTCGTCCTCGACCTGGTTGGAGAGGTTGCGGCTGCTGACCGGGGCCGGCAGCTTGCGCCATGTATCCTCGATCTCCTTGTCTTTGGCGAGGGTATTGGTGATCAGCGCGAACAGGCGGATGTTGTCACCGAGGCCTTTGCCGAACGCCTTGGCCGCGTTCTTTCGGACCGCGGCATCCGGTTCCGACATACGGCTCATGATGTCGCTGGAGGAAACCTTGCGGCCCGACACCTCGAACCGCATACCGGCCATGGTCTCGTCGAACAACCGCGACCAGGCGTTCCGGCCAGCAACGGACTTTTCATGCAGGAGCTTTTCCACCTCGTCGGATAGTTGATAAGGCTTGTAGACCCGAAGATTGTCGAGCCAAGGCTTCAACCGGGCAACCGCTGCGTCATTGAGCAGCCCCGCCAAGACCCCTTCATCCAAACGATTGATCTCCAGCTCAAAGAACAGTGTTGCTGAGCTAATGGCGGTCACTCGCTCATTCATGGTCTGGTAGAACTGCGCCACCTTGGGGTTATCGGTATCCGCGGCGAATAAAAGCTGGGCATAGCTCATCACCTTGGACAGGGTTTCCGACAGGGCTTCATAACGCTCCAGCGCCGCGCCGAACGCTTTCCCCGTCATTCCCGCGAGTTTGCCTTGGACATCGGCTGTCAGCGCGTGCGCCGCAGCTTCGGCGGACGTCAGATCCGAGGCGATCAGCGGATCATCCATCCCGGCGTAGAGATCGCTAAGGTCCCAGCGGGGCAGGTTTTCAACGGTGGCGTTGGAACTGGTCATTTGGTCTGTACCTTTAAAGAAGCTTCGGTTTGCGTCCCGCTTCGGTTATAGGTTATCAACATAACAGGAGCAATTCACGGGGGTTTGATAGGGATATGGACGTGTGGCCAAACCTGGGCAAGATGTTTTTCAGCCAGGCTGAAAAATTGGGCGGCAAACCGTTTTTATGGGCGAAGCAAGATGGCGCCTATCGCGCCCGCACCTGGACAGAAACCGCCGAGACCGTCCGTGGGTTGGCGCGGGGCTTGCGCGACTTGGGCGTCGAAAAAGGCGACCGGGTCTTGTTGTGCTCGGAGAACCGGCCGGAATGGCCGATTGCGCATTTGGCGATCATGGCCGCCGGCGGCATCACGGTCCCGGCCTATACCACCAATACCGTCAACGATCACCTCCACGTGCTGAGCAATAGCGAGGCCATGGGCGCCATCGTCTCGACCCGGGCATTGGCGGAAAAATTGGTTCCGGCCGCCCAACGGACGGACGGCGTTGAGTTCGTCATCAGTATCGAGGAATATCCCCAGAGCCATTCATCTGGTCCGGAAGTACACTTGTGGGATGAAGTCTTGAAGCTCGGCGCCGGTGGAGGCGGCGAGATTGACGAGATCGTCGACGGCCTTGGTCCCGATGACACGGCCGTGATCATTTACACGTCCGGAACCGGCGGCGCGCCGAAGGGCGTGATGCTGGCCCACAAATCCGTCATGCACAATTGCCAGGGCGCCCAGGCCGTCTTAAAGCCTTTGGGTTTGGGGGAGGAAGTGTTTCTATCATTCCTGCCTCTCTCTCATTCCTATGAATACACGGCCGGACAGTTTTTCCCGATTTCCATTGGCGCGCAGATTTATTACGCCGAGGGGATCGAGCACCTGGCCAAGAACATGGCCGAGGCCAAGCCGACGATCATGACCGCCGTGCCCCGCCTGTATGAGACCATGTACGGCCGGATCATGCGCGGTGTCGAAAAGGCCGGCGGCGCAAAGGAAAAGCTTTTCCGTACGGCGCTCGAACTGGGATCGAAGAAACTCCGGGGCGAACGGCTAAGCCTTGGCGAATCAGTGCGCAACGCAGTGGTGGAAAAGCTGGTGCGGAACAAGGTTCGCGCCAATTTCGGCGGCCGGCTTAAAGCGCTGGTCTCCGGCGGCGCGCCCCTCAACTATGACATAGGTGTATTTTTCTCGTCTCTGGGCCTGACCCTGTTGCAGGGCTACGGCCAAACGGAATCCGCGCCTGTCATCAGCTGCAACGTTCCCGGCGGCGTCAAACTGGAAACCGTCGGCCCGCCGCTCATCAATACCGAGGTGAAAATTGCCGGGGATGGAGAAATCCTGGTCCGGGGCGATCTGGTCATGCAAGGATATTGGCGGAACGAAGACGCGACCCGCGAAGCGATCAAGGACGGCTGGCTGCACACCGGTGACGTGGGCCACCTTGACGAAGAAAATCGGATCGTCATCACCGACCGGAAGAAAGACATTATCGTCAATTCAGGGGGTGACAACATCTCACCCCAAAGGGTCGAGGGCATGCTGACCCTGGAGCCGGAAATCGCTCAAGCCATGGTGATCGGCGACAAACGCCCACACCTGGTCGGCCTGATTGTGCCCGATCCGGATTTCGCAAAGGAATGGGCGGCGTCCAACGACAAGCCGAATGATCTGGCCCAATTGATTGCCGATAGTGATTTCATCAAGGCCATTGATACCGCCATCGACCGGGTCAACAGCGGGCTCGGCGTGATTGAACGGGTGCGCAAGTTCAACCTGACGGACGAAGCCTTCACCATCGACAACGAGATGATGACGCCCTCGCTCAAGGTGCGGCGGCACAAGGTCATGGAAAAGTACGGTGAAGCGCTGGAAGGCCTCTACGTCTAAACGCCGTAATACTCCCGGAACCAGGCGATCAGCTTAGGCACCCCCTCTGAGATGGGGGTCGCGGGATCATACCCCAAATCCCGGCGGGCGCTGTCGATATCCGCCCACGTTTCTGAAACATCACCGGGCTGCATGGGCAGGAAATTGATCTCCGCCTTGCGGTTAAGCTCGTGCTCAATCGTTTTAATAAAGTCCATCAGGTTCTCAGCCCGGTTATTGCCGAGATTGTAAACCGCATAGGGCGCTTTACCGTCCGCGCCGCTTGGCGGCCGGTCAAGGGCCGAAACGACTCCGGCCACAATGTCGTCGATATAGGTGAAATCCCGGCGCATTTGACCGTTGTTGAACACATCGATGGGTTCGCCTTTGACAATTTTGCCGGGGAATATCTGCGCCGCCATATCAGGCCGGCCCCAGGGTCCATAGACGGTAAAAAACCGCAGTGACGTGGTCGGAATGTCAAACAGATGGGCATAACTATGGCACATGGCCTCGCCGCTTTTCTTGGTCGCGGCATACAGGGAGATCGGCGTGTCCGTCGCATCAGTGACCTTGAACGGCGGAGTGGTCAGACCGGCGTAGAGGGACGACGACGAGGCAAACACCAGGTGCTTGGTGGTCCCCCGCTCACGCGCTGCCTCCATGATGTTGAAATGCCCGTTGAGATTGGAATGAACGTAGGCGGCCGGATTGATGAGAGAGTATCTCACCCCCGCCTGCGCCGCCAATTGGATGATCCTGTCGATCTGCGGATGGGCTTCGAACAGGCTGTTGACCGCCGACCTGTCTGCGATATCAAGTTTTTGAAAGACAAACCGGTCCGAGGCGTGCAATTGGGCAAGCCGGGCCTCCTTCAGACTGACCTCGTAGTAATCGTTGAGATTGTCAACGCCGACGACGGTCTCCCCCCGGTCGAGCAACGCCCGGGCCACATGAAAACCGATAAATCCGGCTGCGCCTGTTACGAGTATCGTCATGTCATCACCATCTGCCCCCATATAGCCGTGCGGATCGCGAGTTACAACACGAACCAGAGCAATATCGGCAAGGTGAGAAACGAAAAGACCGTTGATGTAATGACGACACCGGCAATCTCCGGCGGGCTATTGTTGTACCGGAGCGCCAGCATGTAATTGAACACAGCCGCCGGCATGGCGCTTTGCAAGATAATGACCCCTTGCGCCACGCCGGTCACGCCAAAGACCTCGGTGACGCCAAGCGCAATGGTGAAGCCGATTAAGACCCGGAACACGGCAATGGCGAGGCTTCGGGGAAAGCTTGAAATTTTGAGGCTCGCTAGCGACACGCCCAGCGCGATGAGCATCAGAGGGATAACCAGCTGTCCGTAGATGCTGGAGGTGCTGGCGATCCAGGCGGGAACTTCAATACCGAATCCCATCACCAGGAGCGCTGCAATCACCGCATAGATCAGCGGAATCTTCATCAGCTCCCGCAACGAAAAATGCCCCGAAGAGACAATCACGCTGAAGGTGAATTGGGTCATGCTGATCACCGTGTAGACGATGACGCCGATGCCAAGCCCTTCCTGGCCGAATGCGATAAACGCCAAAGGCAAGCCCATGTTGCCCGAGTTGGGGATGGAAATAGACGGCCAGTAAGTTCGGCGATCAAGGCCCCAGACTCTTAGAATAACGTATCCCACCAGGATGAAACCGAGCGCCGCGATGGTCATGACACCAGCCAGTTCCGCAAACAATGGGATGTCAATCTTCAGGCTGGTCAACGTGGAGAAGATCAGAAGCGGCGTCGCGATATTGTAGACGATGGCTGTCGCGAACTCGGCGTCGAAAGACCGGCCCATCTTTGACCAGGTGTAGCCGACGCCCACGCCGAACAGAACCGGCGCGACAATCGAAAAAATCTCGGCAACCATGCTGGGGTGGTTACTCGACCCAGATAATGCGGAGCACGTTTGTGGCGCCCGGCGTTCCGAATGGAACCCCGGCGGTGACCACCAGACGCTGCCCCAGTTGAGCAAATCCCTCGGCCACAGCGACCTCGTTCGTATGTGACACGAGATCGTTAAAATCCGTCACGTCATGAGTCAGCACTGGGTGCACGCCCCAAGCCAGGACCAGCTTGCGCGCCGTTTCAGGTACGGGTGTGAGCCCAAGGATCGGTACATTCGGCCGCACCCGCGAAGCCCGAAGGGTGGTAGAGCCCGTGGTGGTGAAGGTCACAATCGCCGCCGCGCCAATGCTTTGCGCCACCTGGCGCGCAGCGGCGGTAATGGCGTCGGCATCCGATCCAATTTGCTGCCGGCGGTCTGTATTGATCAGCAGGTTATAGTGGTCGTCCTGCTCTACCTTGGTGATGATCCGGTCCATAATAGAGACGGCCTCCACCGGGTATTCGCCGGCAGCCGTCTCGGCGGACAGCATAACCGCGTCCGCCCCGTCGAAAATAGCAGTGGCAACGTCCGAGGCCTCGGCCCGGGTCGGCGTGGGCGCATGAATCATGGATTCCAGCATCTGTGTCGCGACGATAACCGGCTTCCCTTCGCTTCTGGCTTTCTGAATGATTTTCTTTTGCAGCCCCGGCACGTCCTCAGGCGGCGCCTCGACACCCAGGTCTCCACGCGCCACCATCACCGCATCCGAAATTTCCACGATCCGATCCAGATGCTGGATGGCCATCGGTTTTTCCATTTTGACCAGGACACCAGCCCGTCCGGCGATGAGGCGGCGCGCCTCGGCGATATCTTCTGGCCGCTGGACAAAGGACAAGGCGATCCAGTCCGCCCCCATATCCAGCCCGAACTGCAGATCGGCCCGGTCCTTAGCGGTCAGCGCTGACATCGGTAAAATGGCGCCGGGAATATTCAGCCCCTTATGATCGGAGAGTGGACCACCGACAGTCACTTTGGTTTCGATTTTTGCAGATCCTGCCCTGGTTACTTCCAATCGGATCTTGCCGTCATCCAGCAAGAGCTCAAGGCCCGACTCCAACACCGAGAAAATCTCGGGGTTCGAAATGGAGACGCGCTTTTCCGTACCCGCCTTGTTCTTGTCGGAATCCAGTGTGAACTTCTGGCCGGCTTTCAAGGTGATCGAGCCCTCTTCGAATTTGCCAACCCGAATTTTGGGTCCCTGAAGATCGACCATAACGCCGATCGGGCGATCGTGTTTCAATTCAAGTTTTCTGATGATCTTGTAGCGCGCGGCGTGATCTTCGTGTGTTCCGTGGCTGAAGTTCATGCGGAAGACGTCGGCGCCCGCCTCGAACAGGTCAGCAATCTGTGCTTCGGAGGTGCTGGCCGGCCCCAGGGTCGACACAATTTTGGCGTCTCTGTATCTTCGCATGGCTTTCGACACTTAGTTCGTTTTCCTTGGCATGTCACTATTTCATTGAAATTTAATGAAAAATTTAACGTGTTTGGGTTTGATAACCCGGTTGCTATGGTCAGGCTTAGCGAAGATTTGTTACACTGAGATAAAGGCGCACAACGGAAACCGGGTGAATGTTCAATCTGTTTTCAAAATCCAAAAAGCAGAATAAAGGCAAGAAGACTGCCGGCAAAAAGGACGTAAAGAAAAAACGTCCGGCCAAAAAGGCTGCAAAAAAGGATTTGAGCCCGGATCAAAGCATGCTGAAAGCCGCGGAGCGGTTAGATCAGGCCCGTGAAAAGTTGGATGTCGCCACCGATGGCGGCAAAAAATCCGGCCCGGCATCCCGCCAACAGCTGATTGCGGAGGCCATGGCCGTGCACAAGGTGCAATCCCGCCTTTTGGACGACTTGGACGAGGAAACTCGAACCAAACTCCGGGCTCTGGCAATAGAGAAAATGTTTCTGAGCAAGCGCCCTGGCAGCGATAACTAAGACGAATTGTGGCGCTTCGCACCGTGCCCGCGACAACAGCATTCAAATTTATCCCGTGGTTTTTCAATAGGTTAGTAGAATCCCTGGGTTAAATCTGACGGCCTGCTCTTTAACTCCGCATAAAACCACTTATCTCTATAAATCAGTGGGATATACAAAGAACCGGGCAGGCCGGAACGGTAAGGATTGATCATGGAAGTTGCAGATCAGGATCGCCAGCTAAGGAGCGAACTCGCAGCGCTATTTCAGTATATGCAGCGGGTGCGCACGGAAATCGCCGCCATTCACAAGCCAGCGGACGAAGAGCATAATTTTGAAAAGATGAGCGACCAATTGGACGCCATTGTCGCCGCAACGGAAAACGCCACCAACAACATCATGGCAACGGTGGAAACCAACGAGGGCCTGCTACAGCAGCTAAAAGACGGGCTGGACGATTCGGCCAAGCTGGAGCTGATCGACCAAGTCTCCGCCAACAATATGGGCCTGTTCGAGTTTTGCTCGTTCCAGGATATCACCGGCCAACGGGTAACCAAGGTTGTCCGGTCTCTCACCTATGTGGAGGACAAGGTCAACGCGTTGATCGACGCCTGGGGCAAGGCGGAACTGGAAAATGTCGATGTCCAGGGTCTGGACAAGACCGACGACGAAAAACTCCTCAACGGCCCGCAGCACGAAGGCGAAGGCATCAGTCAGGCCGAAATCGACGCGCTGTTTGATTAGATGCGGAGCGTAGCGCCCGGTTGGGGGCCAGCCGGAAACCCAAAAGGTCGGGCGCTTTCTCGACCATATAGGCGCAAGCCTCCTTGACCGGATGGCCCGATATGCTCTTCGGTGCCTTACTGGATCTGGCCATAAAATCGCACCGTCAGAATGGTTCAATATTGATCGAAAGTGCTCTAGGTCGCATTAATAAACGCCACGATGTTTTCAATGACGTTTGAATCTTTGTGAATTATTCCTGCGTCCGCCGCGGCGCCCAACTCTTCCACTGAGGAATTTGAACTGCTGGTAAGAAGCACAAACTTGGTGGCCTCAAATTTGTCTATACATCGCAGCATATTGGAAAACTCGGCCCCGGTAATGTTCGGGAATTCCTGACTACATAATACCAAATCTGGTTTGATCTTAAACGCCAGGTCAAGCGCCTCCGTGGGCGATGAGGAAAATGAAATATCGATGCCCTTTTCAGCTAACTCCGTACCGACAATCTTTCGTTGGACGCCAGAATCCATGACTAAGATAGCTCTTAACCCGTTAAGCTTTTCATTGCCGGCGAATTTCAAGGCGCTCTTCGGTAGGCTTGCCAAAATTTGATCGAGCTGGGCCTCACTTACCTCGTTGCCGGCTTCCACGATTGATCGGACGTCATCGATAAACTTTTGAACCTCCAACCATTGGCTCGGTTCAAGCCGACTGATGGATTCCATATAATCTTCGAGCCGATGGGTGATTGTTGTGATGGATTGAAATCCATACGATCCGGCCGAACCTTTTAGGCTGTGAATTTCCTTCTGAAGATCGACGTAGATTTCGTCACGATTGCCCCGCTCGTTGTAAATATCGTCGATGCTTTGATCAATCCTCGCCAGGCGATCTAAAGTGGACCCCAAATAGGTTTCAGTAAGTTGAGCAAGGATGTCGTCAGAAACCAGGCTCACGCAGTTATCTCCCCTCGTTACGGGCGGCTGGATCGGTCGCCTATATTGAGCTTGTCATCTCTTTAAATAGTGACATCACCATTTTGCTTTTCACAATAGCTCCAATCGATATGTGGGAACCCATGGTGGAAGTTTAAACCCCTTTGAATTTCAAATAAGGCTGTCTTGGAGCACGATGGATCTGAACACCTGGAGAGGCGAGAGATCATTCTCTACTGTGAAATCTGTTCGCAGACCACGCGGGAGAGCTTGGAGAGTTCCTCCCGAGGGTAAAGTGCCTGGCACAAACGGGGCCTATATCCTGCTTCTGGCGCCAGGCACCGGAACAAAGGCGCCTGAACAAACGCACCGGGACGATTAGTCAGACAGCACCCGTTCAGAGCGTAGGGTGATACTGACGGTGGTCCCCTCCCCTTGGGCGCTTTGGATGGACAATTCTCCGCCGTGTAACTCGATCAGCTGGTTACTGATAGGGAGACCTAAACCCGTACCCTCATGAGCGTTCAAAGCAGATTTGTTTATTTGCCCAAATTGAGTGAGGGCAATCTCGATCTCTTCTTCCGTCATACCAATGCCGTTGTCGGAAATGCGGATCGTCATCGAACCATCCGATTGCTCTGTCGCATCCATCATCACCCTTCCACCGGGTTCGGTAAATTTTATGGCGTTGGACAAGAGATTGATGAAGATCTGCTTTATTCGCAACCGGTCCACTCGAACGGATGGAAGTTCATCTGAAACATTGTGGTCCATCGTGATCTGCTTTTCGGCCGCGACGGGACGGAGCAATTCAATTGAATCCAGGATCAGGTCTTTAATGTTCTCGACGTTTTCATTCAGCTTTAGGGCGCCGGCTTCGATACTTGTAATATCAAGAATGTCATTGATCAGCCCCAAGAGGTGAGTCCCGGATTGGTGAATATGTTCCACATACTCTTCATATTTTTGGTTTCCGAGCGGACCAAAAACTCTTTGGCGTATCGTGTCTGCGTAGCCCAAGACCGCATTCAACGGCGAGCGCAACTCATGACTCATATTGGCAAGGAATTCTGATTTGGCGTGGTTCGCTTGTTCCAGGGCCTGATTCAGGCGCACGACGTCCTCTTTTGCCGTACGCTCCGCATCCACCAGTCTTTGCATGGTCGCAACCACCAAAGATAGCCCCCAGGCCAGACTCAACACGGGACTGGAAATAATTCTAAACTTTACGGCGGGCAGGTCGATAAAGGGACCTGTGCCAACGTCCACCACCGCGTAGCTTAGCGTGGCGAACATGATGGCGCCCGCCAAAGTGAAGAACACTCCCGCCCAGAACTGCGCACCCCATCTCTTCTCTCCGCGATAGCGAAACAAATAATACGCCATGGCAAAGTAACAAAGGGCATGAAGAACGGAACTGGTAACGGCGCGGCCGACGAATCCCGGCTCGATCCAAAGGAAATAGGCAAATGCCGCTGCATAGAGCGCAACTGCAATGCCCACGATCCTCCATGGAAGGGATTGAGAGACAAACTTTGCGACCCCCCATAGCAGAACAAGGTAGCCGCTGGTCAATACGGCATTGGCGAGAACAATCGTGAAGTCAGAGGGATATAAGTTTCTTAAGAAAAACAGCATCCCAGCCACAAAGAGCAGACCGCTCCCCATGAACCAATGCAGGGGACCGTCTACACCTTTGGTGGCGCGCCAAAGCAGGAGAAAAACCACGGAAATGGCAGCAGTGGAAAATGATGCGATGATAAGCGCCGTAGGAGCGTGCATAAAATCATCTTCTCAGAAGATTTAGGCGAAGTCTAATCCCCAAAGGGTCCCCTTACTGCGCGATCTGCTCGTAGACCGCGAGGGAGAGCTTGGAGAGCTCCTCCCGCTTCACCGGGCCGATGAGGGCGTAGGCAAACGGGTTCTCAATCCAATAGAACATGGAACTGTCGCCGTCCTTTTCGAACCGGAAAGACGTAGGCTCGGCCGCCGCCGTAGAACGCACATAAAGAGTGAGCCGGCGGCCCTTTTCATCCTGAAACATGAACTGGGCCGCGTGGGCGTCATCGGGCGTGGCCAGCAGCCGGCCGCCGACCAGGTCGAAGCCCAGCGTCTTGAGCGTCGGAATTTTCAGCGGATGGCCCAACCGCTTGGAGAGCCAGCGGACGAGATGCTTTTCCTCCTTGGCCGCCACTTCCACGGCGTGGCGCACTTCGCGGGTATAAATCTTGTGAGCGGAAACAGCGTATTTGGTATAGGGCGCTTCGGCGCTGGCCACTTGCGGCGCCGGTGCATAGTCACGCGCGGTCCAGCCAAGGGCGCCACCCAGCAGCAACAAGACCACGCCCGCCGCGGCCGCCTGCGGTTGCCGCCACCAGGATAACTGTGGCCGGGTCGCTGCCGCGATCAGCCGCTCCGGCACCCGCTCATCCAAAATCGGATCAAAGGCGTCGATCAGCGCCCGGTTCTGCGCCCGGTAGGCATTCACCCGCGCCGCCAACTCGGCATCTTGCTCCAGAACCGCCTCGATCTCGGCGTGGCGGCTCTCGTCCAGCAGCCGGTCCACATAAGCATGAAGGTCTTCTTCCGGGATAAAGTTTTCTGGCGCGGTCATTTGACCCTCCGGATGGTAGCGCCATCTTCGCCGTCCATGATCCGGCGGAGCTCTTCGATAGCGCGTGCCAGACGCGACATCACCGTACCGATGGGCACGTCCATTACATCCGCTACGTCCCGATAGATCATCCCTTCCAATACCACCAGCGCCAGCACGGACCGCTGATCGTCGGAAAGATGGGTGATGGCTTGCACCACTTCACGGACCAAAACACTGTCCCCCTGGGCAGGCTTGGCAACCAGGGCGGCGTCATTGTCCAACAGGGGCACATGGGCGCCCCGGCGCAGGGATTTCCGAACATTATTGACGTGCAGATTGTGCATCATCGTGAATAGCCAGCTTCGCATATTGGTGCCGGTGCGCCACAGGTGCAGGCGGGTGAGAGCGCGCTCCACCGTGTCCTGAACCAGGTCATCGGCGGCGGTACGTTCTCCGAGCAGTACCAGCGCGTACCGTCGCAGCCGGGGCAGCTCCTTGAGAACGGCTTCCGTCTTATCACTCATGGGCGTCCGACATGTCGATTGGCAAACACCGGTTGCACAGTTTTATTCCGTGAATTAACGCGGAAAATCATCGGCTTAATTCCTTCATCGCATCGTCCAGCCCGCTGAGGGTCAGGGGATACATGCGCCCGCCCATCAGCTGGCGGAGTTGCAGGATAGACGGCGTGGAGTTCCAATAACGGGGCGTCACCGGGTTCAGCCAGACTGCGCTGTAATAGATGTCTAACAAGCGCCGCATCCAGATGGCGCCCGGTTCTTCGTTCCAGTGTTCCACACTGCCGCCGGGATAGGAAATCTCATAGGGGCTCATGGTGGCGTCCCCGACGATCACCAACTTGTAATCGGCCGGATAGGTGTGCAGCAGGTCCCAGGTGGACATCATTTCGTCCTGCCGGCGGCGATTGTCCTTCCACACACGCTCATACAGGCAGTTGTGGAAGTAGAAATATTCCAGGTGCTTGAACTCGGCGCGGGCGGCGGAGAACAATTCCTCGCAGGTCTTGATATGGAAATCCATGGACCCGCCGATATCCAGCAACAGCAGCACCTTCACCGCGTTGTGCCGCTCGGGCACCATCTTGATGTCCAACAGTCCGGCGTTCCGCGCGGTGGAGCTGACGGTGTCCGGCAAGTCCAACTCGGTCGCCGCCCCGTCCCGAGCAAACCGTCGCAGCCGGCGTAGCGCAATTTTGATATTGCGGGTGCCAATTTCTAGATTGTCGTCCAGGTTCTTGTAGTTGCGCTCGTCCCAAACTTTGACCGCCTTGCCGTGGCGGCCCTCGTCCTGACCGATGCGCACCCCTTCCGGGTTATAGCCGTAAGCTCCGAAGGGCGAGGTGCCGGCGGTGCCGATCATCTTGCTGCCGCCCTGGTGGCGCTTGTTCTGTTCAGCCAGACGCTCCTTCAATGTTTCCATTAGCATTTCCCAGCCGCCCAAGGCCTCGATCTCCGCCATTTCTTTCGGCGTCATCACCCGCTCGGCGATTTTGCGCAGCCACTCTTCCGGAATTTCTGCGTCAAACAGATCATCGCCGAATTCGAGGCCGTTGAAGCATTCGCCGAACACCCGATCGAACTTGTCCAGATTGCGCTCGTCCTTCACCAGACACGACCGGCTGAGATAATAGAACGCATCCACGTCATAGGCCGCCACGCCTTTTTCCATGGCCTCCAGAAGGGTCAGATATTCCCGGAGGGTGACCGGGACCCTGGCCTCTTTCAGCGACAGGAAAAAGTTGACGAACATGGCGGGCGCGCCGGCGCTTAGCGGTTTTGCTGGCGGTCGAGGAAGGCCAGCCGTTCAAATAACTGCACGTCCTGTTCGTTCTTGATCAGCGCGCCATAGAGCGGCGGGATCAGGTCTTTCTTATCCGTGCTGCGCAGCGCCTCGACCGGGATGTCCTCGGCGACCAGCAGCTTGATCCAATCCAAAAGTTCCGACGTGCTGGGCTTTTTCTTCATGCCCGGCACCTCGCGGATTTCGTAGAACGCGTTGAGGGCCTCCCGAAGCAGGTTCTTCTGTAGATCGGGGAAGTGAACGTTAGCGATCTCCGCCATCACATCGGCATCTGGGAAGTTAATGTAGTGAAAGAAACAGCGGCGCAGGAAAGCGTCCGGCAGTTCTTTCTCGTTGTTGGACGTGATCATGACGATGGGCCGGTTCTGGGCCTTTACCGTCTCCCCGGTCTCGTAGACATGGAACTCCATCCGGTCCAGTTCCAGCAAGAGATCGTTGGGGAATTCGATATCCGCCTTGTCGATCTCGTCGATCAGCAGCACAGGGGCGACCTCTGCGGTGAAGGCTTCCCACAGTTTACCCCGTTTGATGTAGTTGGCGATGTCATGAACCTTTTCGTCGCCCAATTGAGAATCCCGGAGCCGCGACACGGCATCATATTCATAGAGCCCCTGCTGCGCCTTCGTCGTCGATTTGATGTGCCATTCTATCAGCGGCCGACCGATCGCGCCGGCCACTTCATGAGCCAGCACGGTTTTGCCGGTGCCGGGCTCCCCCTTCACCAGTAGCGGGCGTTCCAGTGTGATCGCCGCGTTGACGGCAACCATCAGGTCTTCGGTCGCGACGTAGGTATCCGTACCTTCAAATCTCATCGTACTTCCTCGATTTATGTGTCACCGGCCGGATGTGCAGCCGATGGATTACGCGGAGGCGCTGATCGCCTGTTCGATTGCCGCCAGGGCGTCATTGATCTTGGCTCCGTCGGGACCGCCGGCCTGCGCCATGTCGGGACGGCCGCCGCCGCCCTTGCCGCCGACCGCTTCGGAGCCGGCGCGCACGAGATCAACGGCGCTTAGTTTATCCGTCAGGTCGTCGGTCACGCCGACCACCAGAGACGCCTTACCCTCGTTGGCGGTGATCAGGGCGACCACGCCGGAGCCGATCTGGCCCTTCAGATCGTCGGCCATGCTTTTCAATTCTTTGGGCGGCATCCCGTCCAGCGCCTTGCCGGCGAACTTGATGCCGGCAACATCTTTCACATCCGATGCGCCGCCATTGCCGCCACCGCCCGTCGCCAGGGCGCGCCGCGCCTCGGCCAGGTCTTTTTCCAGCTTGCGCCGTTCCTCCAACAGGGATTCAACCCGGCCCGCAACGTCCGCGGGGGACACTTTCAACAATGCCGCCGTGTCATAAAGCGCACCGGCTTCCGCCGCGACATAGCTGTCGGCGGCCTCTCCGGTGACCGCTTCGATCCGGCGCACGCCGGCGGCCACCGCGCTTTCCGCGATAATCTTAAAGAAGCCGATATCGCCGGTCCGGCGCACATGGGTGCCGCCGCAAAGCTCAGTCGAATAGGCTTGATTGCCGTCGGCGCCCATGGCCACGACCCGCACCTCGTCGCCGTATTTCTCGCCAAATAACGCCATGGCGCCGGCCTCCACGGCTTCGTCCGGGGTCATCAGGCGCGTGGTGACATCCGTGTTGGCGCGCACTTGCGCGTTTACCACCGTCTCGATCTCGGACAATTCGTCCGCGGAGATGGCTTTTGGATGGCTGATATCAAACCGCAGCCGGTCGCCGGCCACCAGAGACCCCTTCTGCGATACATGATCACCCAGCTTGCGGCGCAACGCTGCGTGCAACAGGTGGGTCGCCGAATGATGCCCCCTGAGAGCCGCTCGGCGGATCGGGTCAACTTCCATATGCACGTCTTCATTGATGGCGAGAGCACCACCCGACACTTTGCCCAAATGCACATGCAGATCACCCAGCTTCTTCTGAGTGTCGGCGACAGTAACCGTTACGCCATCGGCGCTGGTTAACACGCCATGGTCGCCTTGTTGTCCGCCGGATTCACCATAGAACGGCGTCTGATTGGTGATCACGGCGACATCCGCGCCGTCCGCCGCTTCATCCGTCAGCTGCCCATCGACAATCAGGGCCAGGACCTTGCCGTCGGCGACCTCCGCATCGTAGCCCAGGAATTCGGTCGCACCGAAATCGTCACGCACCTGGAACCAAATTTCTTCATCGGCCGCATCACCAGAACCCGCCCAGGCGGCCCGGGCTTCGGCTTTCTGCCGGGCCATCTCGGTATCAAACCCGGCCAGATCGACGGTGAAGCCATCCCGGCGCAGCGCGTCCTGGGTCAGGTCCAGCGGAAAACCGTAAGTGTCATAAAGTTTAAACGCCACCTCGCCTGACAATTCGCCGCCAGCGGCTAAGCCATCCGTCTCATCAGCCAGCAATTTAAGTCCCCGGTCCAGGGTCTTTTTGAAGCGGGCTTCCTCAAGTTCGAGGGTTTCGGTGATCAACGCCTGAGCGCGGGTGAGTTCAGAAAACGCCTGGCCCATTTGGGCGACCAACGCCGGCACCAGCTTGTGCAACAGCGGGTCTTCGCAGCCCATCAGATGGGCATGACGCATGGCCCGGCGCATGATCCGGCGCAACACATAGCCCCGGCCTTCATTCGACGGCAGCACCCCATCGGCAATCAGGAAGGAACTTGCCCGCAAGTGATCGGCAATCACCCTGTGGGAGACAGCAAAGTCCCCGTCGGCAGCCACATTGGCCGCATCCGCCGAGGCGGCGATCAGCGCCTTGAACAGGTCGGTCTCGTAATTATCGTGGGTGCCTTGCAGCACGGCGGAGATGCGTTCCAGCCCCATGCCCGTGTCGATGCTGGGCTTCGGCAGATCGACCCGGTTATCCGGCGCGATCTGTTCGAACTGCATGAACACCAGGTTCCAAATCTCGATAAACCGGTCACCGTCCTCATCGGGGCTGCCGGGCGGGCCACCGGGAATGTGATCCCCGTGGTCATAGAAGATTTCCGAGCACGGGCCGCAGGGGCCGGTGTCGCCCATGGACCAGAAATTGTCGCTGGTGGCGATGCGGATAATCTTTTCATCCGGTACGCCGGCGATCTTTTTCCAGAGATCAAACGCCTCGTCATCGTCGGCATAGACGGTGACCAGCAGCTTTTCTGCCGGCAGGCCGTAGACCTTGGTGACCAGGTCCCAGGCCAGTTCGATGGCCAGGTCCTTGAAATAGTCGCCGAAGGAGAAGTTGCCCAGCATCTCGAAGAACGTGTGGTGGCGGGCCGTGTAGCCGACATTCTCCAGATCGTTATGCTTGCCGCCGGCGCGCACGCACTTCTGCGACGTGGCCGCGCGGCTATAGTCCCGGGTTTCCTGACCGATAAAGACGTTCTTGAACTGCACCATGCCGGCGTTGGTAAACATCAACGTCGGATCATTGTGGGGCACCAACGGACTGGAGCTCACCACCGAATGGTCGTGGCCGGCAAAGAAATCCAGGAAAGCCTGGCGGATGTCATTCACGGTCTGCATAGGCGGGAATGTAGCCTGTAACTGCCTGTTGCCAAGGCATTTTTTTCAGCCCCGACACACGCCTCTCACGCCGACCCGCGGACAAAAAAGAGCGGCTACCTCAGGGGTAGCCGCCCTTTGATCGGATAAAAGACGCCTTAGTTTTCGGCGGAAAGCTCTTCGTCTTCCTCGGCCCTGTCCGTGTCCGCGTCGGACTCTTCCGGCGGGGTCATCATATCGGAGGCCAGAATACCGGCGTTTTCGCGGATTCGCCGTTCGATATCGCCGGCAATCTCCGGATTCTCTTTAAGGAACTGGCGGACGTTTTCCCGGCCCTGGCCGATCCGCTCAGAATCATATGAGAACCAGGAGCCCGATTTCTCCACAATGCCGGCCTGGACGCCCAGATCGATCAATTCACCGGCCTTGGAAATGCCTTCGCCGTACATAATGTCGAATTCGATGGTCTTGAACGGCGGCGCGACCTTGTTTTTCACCACCTTCACACGGGTATGGTTGCCGACCACTTCGTCCTTGTCCTTGATCGCGCCGATGCGGCGGATTTCCATGCGGACCGAAGAATAGAATTTCAGTGCGTTGCCGCCGGTAGTGGTTTCCGGATTGCCGAACATCACGCCGATCTTCATGCGGATTTGGTTGATGAAGATGATCAGCGTGTTGGAGCGCGCCACCGACGCAGTCAGTTTGCGCAGCGCCTGGCTCATCAGCCGGGCCTGCAGACCCACATGGGTGTCGCCCATTTCCCCTTCCAGTTCAGCGCGGGGCACCAGGGCGGCGACCGAGTCGATCACCAGCACATCAATCGCGCCGGACCGGACCAGCGTATCGGCGATTTCCAACGCTTGTTCACCGGCGTCGGGCTGAGAGATCAGGAGGTCTTCGACGTTGACGCCCAGCTTCAGGGCATAAGATGGGTCCAGCGCATGTTCCGCGTCGATAAAGGCGCAGGTGCCGCCGGTCTTTTGGGCTTCGGCCACCACATGCAGGGCCAGCGTGGTCTTGCCCGAGCTTTCCGGGCCATACACCTCGATCACCCGGCCTTTGGGCAGACCGCCGATGCCGAGCGCAATATCAAGACCCAACGAGCCGCTGGAGATCGCCTCCAGCTCCACCGCGTTTTCCGACTGGCCCAGCTTCATGATCGAGCCCTTACCGAAGGCGCGTTCGATCTGGCCGAGGGCGGCGTCCAGTGCTTTGGATTTATCCGAGTTGTCTTTTTCCACGAGGCGAAGGGCCGGTTCAGTCATTTGTCGTTCTCCTTATTCCATAGGGCCTACACTGTTGCAATGGAGACAGTTGTACATGTTTTGTTCTTATCGGCAAGAGATTTTTTATCCTATTGATAATTTTGGCATATTTAGCCTGTGTTCTAATTTTGTTCACAAAATATAGCGTCCGCATATATCCCCTTCCCCTATGTACAGGAGAACGGATATGCGACTCCCTGCACAGGCGATTCTGGGCTCAGTACCTCTATGGCGGGGCCAGAGGGGGTTTTTTGGGGAAGCGCTTACAAGAATGTGCGAACGGCCATATCCCCCGATCTTGTTTTCGGTTATCCTCCGCGCCGTTATGCCCAAGTCCCGCACATCCCCCGGCCGCAAGAAGAAGACGCCCCGGCGCAACCCGCACGCGGCGGCGCTGCGGGCGTCACGACTGTTCGCGCCCAAGGTGGTGCCGGACAAGAGCCGTTATTCCCGGAAATCCAAGCATCCCAAAGACCCAGCGGACGACGAATAAGGCCCGGCCGGCGCCCGTGGCATCCTTCTTGCGTTGAATTCCCCAGGCCTTCAGGCCCCAAAAAGGCCGCCAAAGGGCATAAAAGGATATGGTTGGAATTGGCGTGAAAGGAAAAAATCCTTGCAAGACAATGGCATAACGGCCTCGACGGGGATCCAGCAGATCTTTCAGCGGATCTACCAGCAGGCGGATTTGGACCAGTCCAACGGCCTGAGTTCCAGCGAATTCGCTAATCTCACGGAAAAAATTGCCGGTTTGGGCGGGGGAGAGTCACCGGGCGGCCTGTCGGCGACCTTGTTTAATCACTTCGACAAGAACCAGGACGGCGAATTAACCTGGAACGAAATGCGCAATCAACACGGCTATAGCGTCGGCCAATACGCAGCGCCGGAAGAAGCCGAAGAACTGGCCGTCACCACGGTCCAGCAGATGCTACGTCAGGCCTTCGAAAAAATCGACGAGGAAAACAAGCCGGGCCTCCACTTGCGGGAATTTGCCTCGGTGACCAAGGCAGATGATAAAGAGCCTGACCGTTTTGCGCCGGAAGACGGCAATGTGCCGTTCAGCCGGGTGGACCGAAACGGTGACGGCAAGCTGACCCGCGATGAAATCCTCGCCCGCCAGGAAGCGGAACGCCAGGAAACGCTGGCCCGGCTTAACGGCGGCCTCAGCCCCGATATTCTGCGTAGTTTGTTGGGGATTGAAGAGGGGTAAAAGCCCGCGCTCTTTATTTCTTGCGTCGTGCCCGGCCCGCCCAAGTCATTGGGCGGCTGTCGGGTATCCATGTGCATGGGTTGGATGGTTCCCCGACAATCGCTTTGCGAGTCGGGGATGACGCGATTTGAGATGAAATGATTTACATGGGTACGCGGATCACGATCCTTCGGATCGGTCCGCGCCTGCCTTCGCCGAAGCGAAGCTCCGGCCTCGCGCAGACAGGTATGACTAGGTTAACTACCCCCCATCACCTCTTTCACCTTGCCGGCGAGTTCCTGCAGGCTGAACGGTTTGGGGAGGAAGTGAAGGCTGGAATCCTCTTCGATCTCACCGGGGATCGCATCCTCGGCATAACCCGACATCAGGATCACCTTGATATCCGGCAGCTCTTCCTGAACCAGACGGACCAGCGTGTGGCCGTCCATGCCCGGCATCATCACATCGGTGATAATGAGATCGATGGGATTGTCGAATTCATTGATCACGTCCAAGGCGTGCTCGCCATCCATGGCTTCCAACACGCGGTACCCCTTGTTGGTCAGCGCGCGGGAGCCGAAGACCCGGACCGCATCTTCGTCCTCCACCAAGAGCACTGTCGCCTCGCCGCTGAGGTCTCGCTCATCGGCAACAAATTCATCGGACTTGCCGACCTCTGAAATTTCCGCGCCAAAGGCGGTGGCCTCGGCCGCCGAGAAGGCCGGCAGGTAGATGGAAAAGGTCGTCCCCTCCCCCAGCGCGCTGTCGACAAAGATATAGCCGTCGGACTGCCGCACGATGCCGTAGACCGTGGCCAGGCCCAGACCGGTCCCCTCGCCCACCCCCTTGGTGGAGAAGAACGGCTCGAAGATTCGGGTCAGGTCTTCCTTGGCGATGCCCGAGCCGGTGTCGGCCACGTTGATGCGGATGTATTCGCCGGCCGGCATCACCTCATGGCCTCGCTGCACGGAGGTCTCCACGGTCACCTGATCCGTGGTGATGGTGATGGTGCCGCCCACTTTCATGGCGTCCCGGGCGTTCACCGCCAGGTTCATGATGACCTGATCGAACTGGCCGGGATCAGTGCGGATCAGGTCCACGTTTTCGCCGTGCACCAGCTCCAGTTCCACATTCTCGCCCAGCAAGCGCCGCAGCATGGTGGAGAGATCGTTCAGCGCATCAGTGATGGAGAATATCTTCGGCTGCAAGGTTTGACGCCGGGAGAAGGCCAGCAACTGACGCACCAAATTGCCGGCCCGATTGGCGTTCTGTTTGATCTGCATAATGTCCGGAAAAGACGGATCGTCCGGCCCGTGCCGGGACAGCAACAGATCGCAAAAGCCGCCCATGGCGGTCAGCAAATTGTTGAAGTCATGGGCCACGCCGCCGGCGAGTTGACCCACCGCCTGCATTTTCTGCGCCTGGTTAAATTGCACTTCCAGGTTCTTGCGCTCGGTCGTATCGATCATATGCAGGACCAGCCCGGCGATCTCTCCGTCCGCATCCTCGATCGGGCTGACATACAAGGACGCTGTGATCTCCCGTTCCCCGCTGATCGGCACCCGCACCTCAAGCAGCGTCGCCGGCATGATGCCCATGACGACTTTGGACAGCGCCGCGTCGGCATTGTCCCGGTCTTCTTTATTGATCCGGTCGCCGACGGGAAAACCGACCACCCCGTCCCGGTGTAGCCCCAAGGTCTTGAGGAATGACCGGTTGCAGTCGGTCACCATGCCTTCCAAATCGACCAGGACGATGCCCACGGGCGAATCCGTAAACACCCACGGGATGCGCCGCAGGATCGCTGCGCCGGTGCCGTCATCCACCACCGGGGTAAACGGCTCGCGCAGGACGATGGAGCGGCTGTATTCAAAGTCACCGCCACTGCTTTCCTTTTGCGACTGAATTAAGTAGGCAGTGAACGCCTCCCCGTCTTCGCCGATCAGACGCAAAGACCCATGCATCCCGGTCGAATCCGTCTCTACCGGCGCCATGATCTCCCCGTCATGGCCGAGAGAGACAAAGTCGGCAAACTGCAGCTTTTGGCCTCCTTTTCCCGGATGCCTGCCGCCATCGACGCCCAACCAATTGGCCAGGACATCGTTCATATAATTGATCGAACCGTCCTCGTCCGCCGAGAAAAATCCCACCGGCAGGTGATCAAGAAGGTCCGCCACAACGGCGTCCTGCGCCTCTTTTTCCTGCTCATGCCGGCGATGGGACGTGATGTTGATAGCAGTCCACAGATTAAGTCCTGGGATCGTGCCCACGGGATCCACTGACAGCCGCCAGTACCGGGACGCCTGATTACCGGTTTTCAGCTCCACCTCGCCGGCGTCGCGCTTGCCGATAGCTGCATTGCTGCGCAGACGGTTAAAACTTTGTTCCGATTTGGGCGCGACCAATTCCGCAAACGAGCCCAGATTTGAAAAACCCATCAAGTCCCCGGGATTCACGTCGCTGATCAGGTTGCGGAACGCCGCAGATTCAAAAATTATCCGCCCCTTTTCGTTGGTCAGAAACAGGGACTCGTCCGAATCCGACAGGGTCTCAATCAGGCGCTCCCGGGCTGTCCGGCCGGCCCAAATGAACGCCAATTGCCAAGAGAAGTAGCACAGTGAAGCGATCGATGCGCCGATCGCCAGATATCCCAATATCCCACCGGCGAAGGCCACCGCGCGAACAGCCAACAGATACACCGCCAATCCGCCGAACAGGATCGCCAGCGCCAACAGGAAATAGGGTGAACGTAGAATGCTCACCAGAATGGGCAGCAGCCTATCCATTATCGTCCGGTGTTGATTTCGAAGGTGGGTGGGTTCGGTCACAGCCTCACCTGTTAGCGGGATTCGGGAGAGCGTATCAACCTCGAATTTTACCCTAAATCAAACGCTTACACTACTTGGAAGCGCCAGGGCCAGCTCTAGGGGTAGGACCCTAGTGCAGGGTTGGGTCGTTAACCCGTCTTTCTTTCTCCAGCACGGCATCGGCTTCCGGATCACCCGGGTCAATCGACCAATCCGGCTTGGGTGGCCGTATGGGACCGTCTCCCTGCAGCTTGCCCTTCAGACGGAAGACATAGCCGATAACCTCCGCCACCGCTTTATAGTGTTCCGGCGGCACTTCCTGGTCCAGTTCGACCGCGGCATACAAGGCCCGGGCCAAGGGCGGGTTTTCGACAATCGGCACGTCGTGTTCGTCCGCCTCTTCGCGGATGCGCTTGGCGATTTCGTCCACACCTTTAGCGATCAGCCGGGGCGCCGGCATTTTTTCCATATCGTATTCCAAAGCAACGGCATAGTGGGTGGGGTTGGTGATCACCACATCGGCCTTGGAAACATTCGCGATCATCCGCTGGCGGGCGCGCTCTTGCCGGATAGACGCCAGCCGGGCCTTGACCTTGGGATCGCCTTCCAATTGCTTGTGCTCGTCCTTCACCTCCTGCTTCGTCATCATGAGGCTCTTCTTTACTGAGTGGCGCTGGTACATGTAATCGAGGACAGCCACGACGGACATCAACATGACGATCCAAAACACCAGCATCAGCGCAATGTCATCGATTCGTTTCAGGCTGGTAATTAAGTCAAATGACGGGAACAGCGCCACGTCAATCAGCCTCGGCTGCACCACGAAGTACGCCACAACCGCTACCATAATGAGTTTCACCAACCCCTTAGCGAACTCGACCAGCGCCTTGGGTCCAAGCAGTCTTTTGACACCTTTGAGGGGATTCAACTTCCCGAATTCGGGTTTTATCTTCTCCAAAGAGAAGGTCCTGCCGACTTGCAGATAACTGACCGCGAGGGCAACGAGAGTAAAAAGCAAGAAAACCGGCGCCGACGCCAATCCAAGCTGAATCGAGGTGTCCATAAACAATGTTCTAAGGGAAACCTCATCCACGGCAATTGTGTGTGGCCGTTCCAGAAACTGATAGTTGATGAGCGTCACGTTACTCATCATCCAGGGGAAAAAGGTCACAATACTGACGGCGACACCAACCAGCGCGGCCCAATTTTTAATTTCCTGGGATTGGGCAATATTGCCTTTCCGTCTGGCGTCTTGAATTCGTTTGCCAGTCGGTTCTTCTGATTTTTCGGTATCGTCTTCAGCCATGCCGATCCTCTGTGGGCCTCCCGAAAACCGCTACGGGGCGGAAACGAAAGGCAGCATCCCATCCTGCACATAATTCATAAACGCCAGCATGATGGCCGGCACGGTGATCATTAGAAGTATCACCGACACGACGATTTGCGCCGGCATCGCGACGAAGAAAATAGGCACCTGCGGCGACAGGCGAGTCATGATGCCGAGCACCAAATTGTAAACGATGGAAACGACGATGAACGGCGCCGCCAGTTGAAGGCCGATTTTAAAGGTCGCCGACACTGTTTTGGTAATCAGCGCCAATGCGTCGCCGATCTCCGGCGCCACACCGGGTTGGAAGATTGTGTAACTGTCAATCATGGCCCGGATGAAGACGTGGTGCAGTCCTGTGACAAAAATCAGAAGCGTCGCCGTCGTGGTCAGAAAGCCAGCAACGATGGCGCTTTGTTGCTCGGAGATCGGGTCAAAGATCAAGGAATTGGCCATCGCCGAAATAAAGGCGATCACCGTTCCGGTGGTCTGCACGGCGGAGAACAAGATCAGCGCCACCGTCGCGATGATCGCACCGGCCAATACCTCGCCGGCAATCAAGGCAAACAGCATCATGGTTGTCGCCGGCATTCCGGGCAGTTCATCCGCCATAAGCGGCGTGAGGATGAAGGCAACCGCGAGCGCAATCGACAGCCGGGTCCGGATATTGACCTGCTTGCCACGGAACCCGGGAAACAGGAAAAACATCGTACCGATCCGCGAGAAGATCAGCATGAATGCAAAAATATTGATGGTGAGCATTTGTTCGAGCATCGGCGTATTGCCTTAACCCAACGCGATCATCTTATCGAACAGCACTTTCGCGAATTCAATCACCGAGGTCATCATGAACGGCATGAAGACGATGACGGCGGCGAAAATAATGATGATTTTGGGAACGAACGTCAGGGTCATTTCCTGGATCGACGTCAGGGTTTGAAAGATGGCGATAATCAGACCTATCGCCAACCCCGCCGCCATGATAGGCCCGCCGGCTTTCAGGATGACAAAGAATGTCAGCCGGGAAATTTCTAGGACATCATTTTCGTTCATAAAGGATGTACCGGTGCGCTAGATCGGCATCCGAAGAATTTCACGATAGGCTTCGACCACCTTATCGCGGACCGCGACCACCGTATTCAACGTCAACTCGGCCTCGGACACCGCCATCACCGCTTGATTCAGATCAGCCGTTCCGGCCGCCGCTCGCGCGGACTGTTGTTCCGAAGTCTTGCCGACTTCAACAGCCGATTCGGCGAAGTTTTTCACCATTTGTGAAAAATCAGACTGGCCGATTTGATCCCGGGCGCTGTTGCCCTTCGTTTCCTGCAACCGGTCGATCGCGTTTGAATATGCGCTCAGAGCATTGGTGACGTTTATTGCCATCCGTTTTAGTCTCCGTTGTTGTTATCGTTCACGCCCACCCGGTTTACCGGAGCAGATCAATTGTTTTTTGCATCATGGTCCGCGCGGTGCGGATAGAGGTTAGGTTCGCTTCGTAGGACCGTTGGGCTTCGCGCAAATCCATCATTTCGATCAATGCATTAATGTTCGGGGCCCGGACGAGGCCCGCACCGTTGGCGGCCGGATGACCCGGTTTCTGGCGCAGGGGAAATTCGCTGGGATCACCGACAATCCGGGCGACCTGCACGGTTGTCAGGCCGAGCTCTCTGTTCAAGGCGTTTTTGAACAAGATTTGTTTCCGGCGATATGGCTCGAGGCCCGGTCCGGTCGGCAGAGAATCCACGTTGGCAATGTTCTGGGAGATCACCCGAAGCCGCTCACCCTGGACCTTCATGCCGGCGGCAGAGTATTTTAGTGAACTGATAAGATCGTCAGACATGTTTCAATAATTTCCTATGCTGCACCGCCGCCGCGTCCTAGGACGGTTTTGATCATATTCCGGTTCTTCTTGTAAATCTGGGTCACCAGACTGTGGTTGATGGCGGTCTCGTTCATTTTGAGCATCTGCTCTTCAAGAATCACCTGGTTGCCGTTCGGCGACGTTTCATAAGCGCTTCTGGCGCTTATTTCCTGGAATTTCCCAAGAGTCGCCGCGCTTGCTTTCCGATATAGGTGCTGATCATTGGTAACGAACGTACCAAGGCCCTCGCTTGGTGCGCGGGAACGGCGCAGCGCTTCCTTAAATCCGAAGGCTTTGAGGTCATTGGACCGATAGTCCGGCGTATCTGCGTTCGCTATATTCTGGGCAATAACCTGTTGGCGTTGATGGAGCCAATCCAGGCGTTGCCGCATCACCCCGAAAAGGGGCAGGTCGGTCAGTTTCATCGCACCATCCACCAGTGCTGGAGGTTAGGTCTTCTGGGCTTTTGCCCTTGTTGCGGTAAGTATGGTGGAGCGGCTTTAAGAAATGGTTACCACCCGGCAAAAAATGCCTAGAGCGCTGTTGGCCAATAAAATGGCCGGCCCTTTCGGGCCGGCCAAGGTGCTCTTGGGTTACAGGACCATAATCCTACAGAGAGAATCACTGTCCTGATGTCGCCCGTTTTCGCACATTGACCCGGGAGACTCTGCGACCCAGATCACAAAACGTGATGTTTTCGGAAAAATGGCGATTTTCTTTTGCCTATTGCCGCCGGTTCATTCCAGCTAAGTTGATCCCCTGGTTCAGGAGACGATATTGAATATCACGCTCATCGATAGGCTCATCGGGTGGTCGGACAGGAGCCCGGAGGCGCGGCGGCGCCTGCTGCAAAGCCATGCACTATCCCAGTCCCTGGCAGCACGGCTGCTCACGGCGGCGGCGCTTTTGTTGTTTGGCGTGCTTCTATTCGACCAGGTCGAGACCGAGCTTTATTTCCTATGGCTTGCCCTGACAACATGCCTGGGGCTGTCGGATTATCTCTACTGTCGGCAAGTCACCCAAATTGGACAAGACCTCACGACGCCAAACCGTCCGGCGATCATGTTACTGCTGCTCGCTGCCGCATTGGGTTTGGCCTGGGGCGCCGGCGTCCCCTTACTGTTTCCGGGCGCATCGGCGTTCGCGATTACTGTCATCTCCGCCGCCATCATTATCGCGCTGGTCGGCGATGTCCAAGCCTCCCTGCCCGGATTTCGCCTGGCCAAGGTCACCACAGCCGGGCTGATGATCCTGGCGGCTCTGGCCGGGGCGGAGGAATGGCTCGGATTTACCGCTGTCGCCATCACGTTTGCCTGGCTGATTCTGTTCTCCCTCAAGCGGTTCGGCGGCCCCCTCAGCACGCTGCAGCATCTGGACATGAAAGACCGGCTGGAATCGCAAACCAAGGAGCTGGCGCGCGCGGACGCCACCAAGTCCGACTTTCTGGCTATTGTCGGACATGAGATCAGGACCCCGATGTATACCATCCTGGGGATGACAGAGTTGCTGGGCGAAACCAAGTTGGACCAACGCCAACGGAAACTTGTCACATCACTCAGCACCGCCGGTGACTATCTCTCCAGGCTGTTGAACAACATTCTCGACTTTTCCCGGTTGAATGCGGGCAAGAAAGATATTGAAGCCGGCGATTTTAATCTGCACTTGCTGATCGAAAACGCGGTGGAGATCGTCAAGCCGAACAGCGATCTCAAGGGGCTGACCATCACTCATGATCTGACAGCCGGTTTTCCCCGATTTTGGACTGGCGATTACGGCGCGCTCAATCAGATCACACTGAACCTGCTGTCTAATGCGGTTAAGTACACCAACGACGGCTCTGTAACCTTGTCCGTCCACCCCCATGAAGAGAAAGGGTTTCACCTAACCGTTTCCGACACGGGTCCGGGCATTGAGGCGCATGAATTGCCTGCGCTGTTTGATCCGTTCCAACAAGTCGGCGGTCGCTCTCCGGACAGTCCGGGCGGGGTCGGCCTGGGCCTAGCGATTTGTAAGGGGCTGGTTGATCAGATGGGAGGGACGATCCACATGGAAAGCACCGTCGGCGTTGGCACTCAGGTCAAGGTCTGGCTGCCTTTCGAGGCTGCCGCCGGCTCTTCCGAAGCGGCGGATAAACCGTTCAACTTTGATTTATCGCGCCTGCCCTCCGCGCGGGTGCTGGTCGTCGATGATACGGACCTGAGTCTTGAAGCGACGATGGAGTTTCTCAACGGATTGCCGTTTATCATCGATTCAGCCATGGATGGCGCCGAAGCGCTGGAGCTATATCAATCCCGCAACTATGACCTGGTGTTGAGCGATCTTCGGATGCCCGGCCTGACAGGGTTGGAACTCATCCAGAAAATCCGGTAATTCGAGATAGAACGCCATCGGCGCAAAGTACCTATTATCATCCTCACCGCCGCTGCCGAGCATGACGAGCGGGCCAAGGCCTTCGATGCCGGCTGCTCGGCGTTTATGGTCAAGCCCCTGCGCCGGGCCGAACTGGTACGGATGGTGGCGTCGTATATTGGGGTGGAGACGGACCGCCAGACTGGGATTTCAACTGGTGAGCCATCGGAAAACCTAGATCCGGCGCTCAGTTCCATGTTGCCTAAAGTAGCAATCCGGCTGACAGCCGATCTAAAGTCCATGGCGCGGCGCGTTTCCGAGGAGAATTATGCGGAGATCGACGAAATGGCTCATGCCGCCAAGGGCTATTGCGCCGTGTTCGGCCTGCCGGAGCTGTCCATGATCATGGGCGACATCCAAACCGCCAGCCAATCGAAGGATCCAGAGGCTATCCGTCAGGGAATTGCTGCGGCGGAAGTGCAATTGCAGTCCGGGAACGCAGAGGATACTTTGGACACCGATAAAGACGGTTAGAAAAAATAACCGCTGAGGGAAAGGCGAGATGAAAACTATCCGAATTCTGGTGGTGGAGGATCAGGAACTGATTCGTGAAGGCGTCAGCGCCTTGGTGGGCCGCTCGGACCATTTCGAACTCGTGGCGCGCGGCGCGCGCAATGGGGCCATGGCGCTCCGCCAAACCGATTTGGAACGGCCGGACGTCATTTTGATGGATATCTCCCTGCCGGATATGAGCGGCATTGATGTGACCCGTGAGATCAAAGCCAAGTTTTCGGAAACACGCATCCTGATGCTCACCGTGGATGATACTGAGCGCCGGGTAGCTGCCGCCATGCGAGCTGGCGCCGACGGCTATATCATCAAAACCGCCAATCCGGCGGAGCTGGAAAACGCCATCCTGACGGTTGCGGAGGGCAAGACCTATCTCGATAAGATGTTCGACATGGATAAGATTGCCCAGGCCATGGAGGACGACTTCGAAGACGAGTCCCTGGCTAAGCTGACCCCACGGGAGCGAGAGGTGATGCAACTCATCGCCAAGGGCAACACCAATCAGGATATCGCCGAACGGCTGAGCATCGGCATCAAGACGGTCGAGACCCACCGGTCGAACCTGATGCGCAAGCTGAACCTCCACAATACTGCGGAGGTCACCGCGTACGCCCTCCGCGAAGGGATCGTGAATTAGAGCATGATCCGTTTCCTGCTAGCGGGATTTTTGGGCCTGATTGTCTCTCAAGAGGTCGTGGCCCAAGAAGCGAGCACTGGCCCTGCCTGCACCTTGGCCGAAATGCCTCAACCCTCCAGCGACGGTTTGGGCTTGAAGATCGACATCTTGGAGACCGAGGATATTGCAGTGTGGACGCCGCCCGCCTGCACGGGCTGGAAAAAACGCCCGTTCGACTTCCTTATTCGCGTCGCCGCCCGTTTTCGCCATGCGGGGTCGGCGGATGATATCGCACGGCGGCTGGCCCGGTTCCAGGACCTGACCACAATTAAGTACTGGTCGGTCTCCAACCAGGCATGGCGGCAGCTCTTTTCCGACGCCACGGGCCTCGCCGGTGCCGATGTTGACGGCCCGCGGGCCGCCTTCACCGTCACGGACATCCGGACCGGCCGCGCGATCCATTTCATGCAGGATGAGAATAATCCGCTCGGACCGGTGGCCTTCCGGATCGATGTCCGTGACCGGACGGACAATCGGCTCAGTTTCAACAGCACCAACATCAGTGCATTTCCGGTCCTGTTCCTCGACGTGGTCAAGCCCGGCGGGTTTCAGTCCTATTATCTGATCGAGCGGGAGACGGGCGACATCTGGCGCTACGCGGCGCTGGTCCGTTCAAAGATCGAGCACGCCTTCATGGCGCCCTCCGTCGCCTCTTCCAAAAACCGGGCGCAGGCTTACTTTCGGTATCTGGCGGGCATTCGGACGGACAAAGAAGCGCCAGCGGCGAAGGAGTGAGCCAGGTCAATTCTGTGGAAAGACGAAACGCTGCTGGAACTCTTGGGCCGCCCCGAAGACAGTTTTCTCTCGGCGCCGGAAGTCGCGTGCAGCAACGGCCGTCAAATCAGTTGTCTTTAATCACGAATCGCCTTGCATGGCTTTAAAACCTATTTAGGCATTGCCGTTGGCTCACCTTTGTCTTTGGCAAGTTGCCAGGCTCGCCATTCGGCGCCGGCATACGGCCATTTGGGTTTCCAGTTTTCCGGAGACGGGTTGTCCTTGGCCGATACTGCGCCCGTGATACACCATCTTGGCGGTGCGGGCGGCAATGAAAAGAGTTCCCGCTGTTTTTGCGAAAGACACCTTGGCGCCTGTTTCTGCGTGGCGGCAATGAGCGCCAAAGGATCCGGATGGAACGCCCAGCGTCTTATATCGGTCCACGACCAAGTAACGATCTCTGATCGGTCTGCCGAAAATCCCTTCACATAGACGAAGGGATAAGCCGATCCAAAATCCATTTTTACTGTTTCGATTTTGCGTTTGGATTTAATATCCCAGATCATTGTGGCGCCATCGCGGCTCGCCATGACATAGTCTTCACGATGATCGAAAATCGGCGCTTGAATGCTCTCGACGCCCGGGTGGGCCATCTCTAAAACGACATCCCCACGTTGACTATCAACCAGCAACAGTTTTCCCCGATCTTTCGGGACAACCATATATTTCCCCGACGGTGACACGGAAATGTCGGCGTTTGATTGTCTTTCAATATTGAATTGAGTAACCAGCTTTCCGGTCGACAACGCGTAAACCTCGAAGTCGCCATTTGCCCAATAGAAAACCACTTTGTCATCCTGGGGGATAAAGAGTGGCTCCAAGGCCCCTTGCCGGCCGGGCTTTATACGCGGCCTTAGCTCCCGTGAAAGATCGGGGGCTAATGCAAGAATTTCACGACCAACATGATTGACGTAAATGGCGTCGCCATTAGTTGAAACGATTGGTTTGGAAAAGTTCGCAACATCACCCGGGGCAAAAGCCTTTGCGGCAATATTAAAGCGGCCTAACTCCTCTCCGGTTTTGCCGTCAAAGCTGATCATCAAACTTTCTTGGTTGATGACAATGTGACCGGCAACAATTGATGCGGCCGCATTCATACTGGCGGACCAAACGTTGGTGGTTTTGATGAAACAACGCGCTGCTTGGCCGGTTTTGCTCTCATATAGGCAAATATTTTTGTGAGTCAGGTTGTCCGAATTTCTTTGCAACCCCAGCACCAAATTGTCATCCGATGAAAAAGCGATATAGCTCGGCCCCAAACGGCTGCTCGGCGCGCGCACCACAGCCTCCCCGGTGAAAACGTGAAACAAGCCGGCGCCGGATAGAGCGACCATGCGTCCTGTATGGGAGTAAACAGGCTCTTCCCTAAACTCATCCACCAGCTTTTCCCGAGAGGTACTGGCCTGGGGCAGCCGCCAATATCGAACGGTTCCATCAGCAGATGCCGTCAGAAACGCATTCTGCTTCTCTAATAAGCGCCCTTTGGTCACGATACCTAGATGGCCGTGGGCTTTTAACAACACCTGCCCCTTCACCGGGTCCCAATAGTGAACTTCGCCGTTGGACCCGGTGGTGAGCACCCCATCGGATTTTTCCGCAATATCCGCATCAAAAACCCAGTCCTTGTGGCCTTCGTAGCGCACGACAATTTTCTTTTCCGAGGGATTGTAGATGATGATTTGCCCATCGGCGCCGCCAATATACAGCCATCTGCTATCCGGGCTGAAACCTATGGCAAGCTGACTTTTCTTGCGTTTCCCGGTGTTTCCAACGAATGCAGCAGTATCGCCCCGGAATACCCACGTGTATAAATCTGAGGCAACAGCCAGCCATAACCCATCGGGACTGAAAACCAAGCGGTTCGCGTCGTTCACTGGACCCGTTAAGCGCTGGGAGCTTTGACCGAGCAACTCCCCGGTGCCCATATCACGAAGTTCAAGCACGCCTTTGTTGATGACTGCCAAACGAGAAAAGTCTGGGCTAACCGCCGCTGTCTCGGCGCCAAACATGTTGTGCCGCCCGGATTCCAAATCCAGAACGGCCGCCCCCTGGTTTGACGTCATAAAGACAGCCTGCCGGCCATGATCGTAGGCGAGTAATCTATTCGCGGTGAAAGAAATTGATGATCTGCTGACTTCGGTTCCTTGGCCGGTTTCATAGACAACCAGTTCGCCTTTTTTGGTGAAGGTGGCTAAGAAATTTCCATCCCCGGAAAAAACGAACCCCTGCCGGAACGATTCTACCGGCAGAACATATCGTGTGGATTTCTCCGCCAGATCGACGACCATCACTCGCCTGGCTTTGGCAGGACTTAAAACAGCGAGTCCCTTGGCGTCATTGATCACGATTTCAGCGCTGCCGTCCCCCAAGTCGGCCAACACCGCCTCTTCGTGAATGGCGCGCCGCGCCTGGCGCAGGATGATCTGCGCCTGATCGACGAGTGGGCGCGTTCGATAGAGCGGGTCATTCGCCCCTGGGTCGGGCAGCCCTTCGAGCGCCAGCAAGGCGGCTTCGACCGGGCGTCCGGCTCTCAATTGCGTTTGAGCGGATCTGGATAAAAGAAGCGACTGATTTACCTGTGCGCGATTGCGCTGTTCCTCGGCCAAGGTCTGCGCGGCTATTGCGCGTTGTTCGTTTTCGATGGCGAGACCCTTGCCTTATTTCTGAGGCAAGCACCTGAGACCATTGTAGTACTGGGCCAAGGACTCGATCGTTTCCTCACTCAATGCCTTCAAGTGTTGAGACATGTAGTAGTGGTAGCGCAAGTCGCTTAGGCTATCTTCGGCATAGGATCTATTTCCCTGGGCGTCGATGGAGGCTTTGAAGGCTGTAAGTTGCCGTTGCAGGTATACGAAATTTTGACCTGCCAAATTGGGAACTTCCGGGAAATGGCTGATCCCTTTCGGTCCATGGCATGTAATACACGTATCAGACTCTTTCGGAGGTTGGATTTTGAAAGGTTGAATATCCTCTTCCTTACAGCTGGAGTTCTTGGAAAAGTATTCGGCAATCAACCAAATTTCTTTCTCCGCCAAACGAGTCACCGGAAACTGCATGATGGCGCTATGTCGGGTGGCGAGTTTGTTTTCCAATTTCCCCGTTTCACGGCTCTCCTGAAACTCCTTAAGCTGTTTGAGCAGGTACAGCATATTTTGGCCAGCCAAAGTCGGGATATGACTGTGCTTTCTGGTTTGAACTGGCGAATGACACCCGAGGCATTTTTTCTCGGAAGCCAATTTTTCTCCCTGGTTCGGAAAGTCTTCAACAAACGGAGAGGCGATCAATGGTTTATCACCCTTCCTCGGCAAGTTCGCTAGGCAGTAAAGGATATCTATTCGCTCTTTAACGCGTTCAATGTAGTTGCCCAGCGCCTTGTTGTTCAGCCGCACTTTGTACCGCCGCCGGCTCTCAGAGAGAGCAACACCCTCAATTGTGGCCGTCCAGCCTTTCTGGTGTATTTCTTCTAGATTCTCGAGGCGCCTTTCCCAAAGAGTGATATAAGCCCGCCAATCGCCGTCATTCTTCCGTTCAACGTATTCGGTAATCGTGTCGTGGGTAATCGCCCCCCACCACTTTACCTCTGGAAACTTTGGGCAATCTTTGGCGGACCCACTTAATGGGCTGATATATGCAACGAGCATGAAAATGAAAGCGATCACATCTCGTCGTTTCGGTCTGGAATATCTCATGAACCAAATTGACCCAGTTTTTTAACTGAGAATTTCAGCATCAAGCATTCTACCCCTGGAGAGACTAGCCAGCCAACAATAGACCCTCGACCTAGTTCGGCGGAAAGACGGCGAAGCATTTGTTGGATTGGAAAATAAACGTCTCCACATAGTCCATAATGTCGGCCTTTCGGTCGAGGGCGTCCATGGCGCCGGCCAGGACGTGCCAGTTCAACAGTTCGTGGTGCCCGGCGCCCTCTACCTCTTCCATTTGGCGATCCCGCCAGAAGCCGTAGTCGCCATCCTTCAACGCCGTCAGCATCTTTCGGTCGGACTCAAAGTCCGGCACCACATAGCCCGTATTCGGCGACAGGAAACAGTGAGACCAGCTTGAAGACGCCATGATGACGCTGCGGTAGGGACTCTCCGCCAAGGTCTCGGCCAGCTTCACGCCAAGTTCATGACAGAGCGCCGGGTTCGGGCCCGGCGGGTCGGGCAGGCCGTTGTCCTCCGGCTCCTCGAACAAATGGGCGAAGGCGCCTTTGGCGCTGATCACCGAGCTGCCATAGCAGTTCACGTGTAGCGGGATAATCGGATGGCCGAAGCCCTGCCGGTCCACATCCATATAGAGGACCGTGTAGTTGAAACCGTGGGCCAGCAGGTCTGAATGCAACAGCTTGTAAGCATAGGGCATGGAGATACCGCGGTTGAGCAGCCCGGCGGTGATGTATTTGGCCCCGTCACGGTGGCCGTGCAGGTGGATCGGCTCTTCCCGGGGCTCGCCCCAATAGTTGGGCTTTTGCGCCATGACGCCCTGCCGCCAGACATACTGGTCGAAGTCGTCGTCCAGGCCGAACACGCAGAACGGCGGGATGATGTCTTCCTTGAAATTTTCATATTGGTCATCGGCTATGATGACGATGAAGTCGGGCGCGAATTCGTCGATGATGGCGCGCTGCTTGCGGAAATTCTCCCACATCCGTTTCCGATATGCCCCGGCCGAAGTGAGGCCCATATCGTCGCCGATTTCCTCGGCCATGCCGTCGGGCCAGTTGGCCTTGTCCTTCCATTTTGGATCAATACGCGGCGCGTTGATGATCCGCTGCCAGATGGAACACAGGCCCTCGTCCGTGCCGGTGAGGCCGGGATAGTGTGTCGTGCCGATGCCGAGTATTTCGCCCATGACCTTAGCTGATCATGCCGGCCGATCCGGGGTCAAGCGCATTCGGCCCCTCCCACAAGCGGCTCGACTTGCCTCGCCCGCTCCCGCAAAATAGGCAAAATCAATTGGAAGAAGAAGTGCGATGGCGAAGCAAACACCGATCCCTTGCGTCCTGATGCGGGGCGGCACGTCCAAAGGCCCCTACTTTGATCTGGCCGACCTGCCGGCGGACGAGGATACGAGGAACAATGTTCTCCTGGCGGCCATGGGCTCACCCGATATCCGCCAGATCGACGGGATCGGCGGCGCGGATTCATTGACTTCAAAAGTCGCCATGGTCAGCAAGTCCAAGCGCGACGGCATCGACATCGATTATCTGTTCGCGCAAGTCTCCATCGACAAGGCGTTCGTCGATACCAACCCGTCCTGCGGGAATATGTTGTCCGGGATCGCCCCCTATGCGCTCGAAAAAGGCTGGGTGCCGATCCAGGGGGAGACGTCCGAGGTCACCATCTACAACGTCAATACGGACTCGGTCATCGAAGCGGTGATCCAGACCCCGGACGGGGCAGTGAACTACGACGGCGACGCCGCCATCGACGGCGTGCCCGGCACGGCCGCGCCGATTTTGCTGAAGTTCATGGGGGTGGCCGGTTCCAAGACAGGCAAGCTGCTGCCCACCGGCAAGGCAAAGGAAGAAATCGACGGGATCGAGGTTACCTGCATGGATGTGGCCATGCCCATGGTCCTGATGCGGGCCGCCGATCTGGGGATCACGGGACACGAAACCCGCGACGAGTTGGACGCGAACCGGGCGCTGTTTGAGCGGATGGAACCGATCCGCCAGGAGGCCGGCCGGCGCATGGGACTTGGCGACGTGTCCGAGCTGGTCATCCCCAAGATCGGCCTTTTATCTGAACCCGTGGACGGCGGCAGCATCACATCCCGCTACTTCGTGCCGACCAGCTGCCACGCGGCCCACGCAGTCACCGGCGGCATGTGCGTCGCCACCTGTGCGGTAATGGAGGGAACGGTCGCCGATGGTTTGAGTAACGTTGACCGCACAGCCGAAGAAACAATCGTCATCGAACATCCGTCCGGCAAGCTGAAGGTCGAGCTGTGCGTCGATGGACACGGACCTGACTTGGATTTTGTTTATGGCGGGGTTTTGCGGACCGCGCGCTGGCTGTTCGAAGGAAATGTGTTTGTACCGTCGGACGTCTGGGCAGGCTAGAGGAACAGATTATGGACTTACTCTTAAACGGCAAAACTGCGCTGGTGACCGGCGCCAGTCAGGGCATCGGCCGGGCCTGCGCGAAGGCGTTGGCCGCCGAGGGCGTGCAGACCGCCATTGCCGCCCGGCGGGAAGAACTGCTGAACGACGTTGCAAATGAAATCGCCGACGCCGGTCATCTCCGCCCCATCGTGATCGCCCATGACATTATGAGCCCGGACGGACCGGAGAACCTTGGGACGAAGGCGATGGACGCCCTTGGACATGTCGATATTCTGATCAATTCCGCCGGCGGCAGCCGCAAAGTGGAGCTTTATGCGGACGCTCCGACCTGGGACGAAGGTATGGACATGAACTTCAACACCCAGCGCCGGCTAAGCCACGCCCTCCTGGCGCAGATGATCGAGCGCGAATGGGGCCGGATTATCACCATCAGCGGCAAGAACGAACCGGAAAAACATCCGGGCAAGATCAATGTCGCCATGTCGGCGAAGGCCGCCCTTCATGCCTGGTCCAAGGGTCTCTCCAACGAGGTCTCCAAGTACGGGGTCACCGTGAATTGCCTCGGTCCCGGCAAAATCATGAGCGAGCAGATCCGGCAGAACTACGACGAGGAACGTCGCCGCAAATACGCTGAAGAGGAAATCCCCATCGGCTATCTGGGCGAGCCCGAAGACATGGCCGTGTTGGCAGCATTCCTGAGTTCACCGCTCGCGCGCTACATCACCGGAACGTTGATCCCCGTTGACGGTAGTTTCCGAAAATATGCGTTCTGACCAAACCGCCACTTTCGCGATATCCAAAGCCAAAGCCGTGATGGACGCCCATCTGTCGGCCTTGAATGCGCGGGATGAAGCGGCGTTGGCGGCGACACTCCATTTTCCCCACTACCGATTGTCCGGCGGCAGGTTAAAAACCTGGGAGGGGCCGGAAACTTATCTGGCTGATTTTCTCGCTCGCGCCGGAGACCAGTGGCACCATACGGAATGGGATGCGGTGGACGTGATCGCTGCGGAACCGGGCAAGGTTCACCTCGACGTGACGTTCACCCGCTATAGAGCTGATGGCGCGGTTCTTGGGAAATTCCGTTCGCTGTGGATTATCGCAGAGATTGACGGCGTATGGGCGGCCCAGCTGCGATCTTCTTTCGCGCCCTAGGGCAAAGACAAAAATTTAAGAGTCTGCCGCGTCGGCCTTTTTCGCTTTGTAGGACGTCCAGGCCCGGAACGCCACAACGGCCGCGCCGATGATCAGGAAGATCGGTGCAAACGAGAACTTGTCCTGATACTCGAATTTCAGAAACACCAGGAAGCCGCTATCGGAAATAATCATCGACTGCCGGAACGCCTCTTCCATGCTGGATGTCAGGACGAAGGCAATAATGAAGGCAGCGGCCGAGAAATTCGTGCGCCGCATCACATAACCGATCACACCAAATAACAGCGCAAATCCCACATCCCAGATGGAGGCCCGCGAGGAATAGCTGGCGGCCAGAGAGATCATGAGGATTGTCGGATAGAGATGCCGGGTCGGCAGCACCGCGATGATGCGCCCGATATAAGACGCCGCGAAATAGCCGATCAAGGCGTAGGCGCCGATGCCGATGAGCCCAGCCGCGAACACGCCGAAGATAAACTCTCGCGGGCTGATCAGCTTGCCGGCGATAAACAGCGGCGGCTCGTCAGCAAAAATAGTGGGGCCGGGCTGCAAGCCGTTTACCAGGAACATGCCGATCAGAACGGCGGCAATGGTCGAACCCGGAATACCAAGGGTCAGCAGCGGAATCATGGAGGGCCCGGAGACCGCATTGTTGGCGGATTCGGGCGCCGCGACGCCTTCGACGATGCCCGTGCCCCACTCGTCCTTATTCTTGGCCCGCCGTTTCTCTTCGCCGTAGGCGACGAAGCACGCAACCGAGGAGCCCAGCCCCGGCATCATGCCGATCAAAGAACCGTAAATGGAGGACCGGAACATCAGCGGGACACAGCGTTTGAATTCAGGCCAAGTGAAGTAGTGCGCCGTCGGATCGTCAATTTTGTCCCCGGCGGCCTGGATCATCTCGGTCTTCATGCGCTTCTCGGCCTGAACGATAACTTCCGAAATCACAAATACACCGATCAACAGCGGCACCAGCGCCATGCCGGATTCCAGTTCATCAATCCCCATGGTCATTTTGAACTGGCCGGTGATAACGTCTTCACCGATTAGCGCAATGGCCGCGCCGAACAGGGTCGAGATGATTCCCTTAACGATACTGTCGCTCACCACCGAACCGATGACGACAAAGGCCATCAGATATATCGCGAAGTTCTCGGGCGGTCCGAATTTTCTGGTAAACGCCGCAATGGAAACCGCGCCGAAGATCAAGATGATCTCGCCGAAATAGTCACCGTAGGCGGAGGCGACGGCGGCGGTCTTGAGCGCCTTGCCGGCCCGGCCCGACTGGGTCATCGGATAGCCATCCTGCATGGTGGCGGCGGAGGCCGCCGTGCCCGGCGTATTAAACAGGATCGCGGCAATGGACCCGCCATAACGTCCGGATTTGCCGATCACATAGAGGAAAGCCAGACCGGCGAGGCCGCCGATCTCTTCATTATAGGCGATCAGAATAGGCAGCATCATGGCGATAGCGGCGGCGGCAGTGAGGCCAGGCAACGCGCCGAAGATAATGCCGACGAAGGCCGCAAGAATAACAAACCAGATCGCGTACGGATCGGCGAACAGGGTCGCAAAACCACCGATGATATCTTCGAAAAACATCATGGCTTATTCACCCTTAATCCAGTCTGTATACGGACGCAGATCGACGAAATACCCTTGGGGATCGCTCAATAGCATGACCCCCATAAACAGCCATTGGAAAATGACCGCCAGAATAATTGAACCGACAATGATGCCGATCCAATTCCGGTTGCCGAAGGCATAGAGCGTCGCAATAAACGCTACGATCAACGCAGCGAAATAGCCGAACCCCCAAAACACAAATACAAAAAGGACGCCGCAGCCAACGACCTCCAGAATGCGTCCAATATCGCTGTCAAGAAAACCGTATTCGTCCGTCAAATCGCCAGCACGGCCCAGATAGGCCCTCAGACCCAGCCAGACGCCGCTGATGATCAAACAGATCGCCAAAATCAGCGGCATGGTTCTCGGACCGACAAGTTCCTTTGACGTTCCGATGGTCATCGCTTGGAAGACGAAGAAAACGCCAATCAGAAGAACGACCAAGCTGACCCAATACTCGACCTTGGTTTTGTATTGATGGTTATCCACGTTAAAAACTATGGCTAAAAAAAATAAAAAATAAGAAGGGGCGAGGCCGCTGAGGGCCTGCCCCTTTTCTTATTCGAGCCTATTGGGTAGCCAAAATTTTCTTAATGACCGGACCCATGGCCTTATACATCGTATCCTGGGCAGCGGTCGCCGTCGCAGAATCCGTGTAGAACGAGGCCAGGCTATTTTTCTTCATGTAGCGCTTGTAGCCTTTCAGGCCGGCGATGAATTTGATCGCGTCGCCCACGTCCTTCTTCACTTCATCGGAAACACCCTTCTTGGCGAACAGGCACATCAGACCGGTGAACTCGATACCGCCCGTGCCCTGCTCACTGAAAGTCGCCAGTTTCGGCGCCATCGGGTCGCGTTTGGAACCGGCAGAGGCCAGGGCCTTGATGTCGTCTTCGAAACCGACCAGCGTGTTCACGCCGCCGAAGACAGCTTCAACGGACTTGGACACCAGCGCGGCGCGCGCCTTGGAACCGCCCTTGAACGGCACTTTCTTGTGCTTGATGCCGTGTGAGTCAAAGAAGATGTGGCCGATGGTGGCGTGCATGGTCGCGGCACCGGACGTACCCCAGGTGATGGTCTTCCCGGAGGATTTGGCATAGTCGATGAACTCCTTCATCGTCTTCGCCTGATGGGAGGTGTGCACCTGAAGGGAGGTCACCAGCTGTGAGGCGCAGCCCAGGTTCACGAAAGCATCCGGCACGTGATACGGACGGGCGTCGCCCTTGGCCAGCTCACCGGCAATGAAGGTGCCGATGTTGATCATGTAAAGGGTATGGCCGTCAGCTTTTTCAGCCAGGGCCATCTTGGCGGCCTTTTGGCCGGATGCGCCGGGTTGGTTGACAATGTAGGCTGGCAGACCGTTCAAGCTGGGGGCTTCGTGCATATAAGATGCGAAGCCGCGCGCCGTGGTGTCAGTGCCGCCGCCGGCGGAGAAGCCGACCAAAATCTTAATGGGCTTGGAGGGGTATTCGGCA